>Ga0334722_10001025_pt1 | contig 36981 bp, 34 predicted proteins | sample C3_bottom_MG_FD_207210 | JGI IMG/M metagenome (GOLD analysis project Ga0334722, IMG submission 207210) | Sediment microbial communities from Yellowstone Lake, YNP, Wyoming, USA - C3_bottom | ecosystem: Environmental > Aquatic > Freshwater > Lake > Sediment | place: USA: Wyoming | collected... | reverse complement strand
AAACCACCCCTTCCGCGCCGTGGACCAACGAACAGCACCGGCGGCCCACCACCTCCGCCAGCTTCTTGCCGAACAGTTCCAGCATGGCCCGGTTGGCATTGACGATATTCTGCTCCAAGTCCAGCAGGCAGATGGCGTCAGTGATGGCCGAAAAGGTGGTCTCCCAGTTCCGGGCCGCCCGGCGCAAGGCCTCCTCGGCGGCCAGCCGCTTCTCATCCCGGTCGGAGACCTCCAGGGCAAAGGCAATGTCCGCCGCCAGACCGTCCAGCAGCTGCAACTCCTCGGCAGAGAAGAAGCCCTTCTCACCGCTGTACAGATTGAGGGTGGCGACGACCTCACCATCCAGAACAATCGGGAAGGCGGCCGAGGCCAGATAGCCCCGGGCCAGGGCCGCTTCGCGCCAGGGGACCATGCCCGGATCCTGGGCGATGTCGTTGGCCACCACATGCTCACCACAGCGCAGAGCCGTGCCGGTGGGGCCTTGTCCCCGGGACTTGCCATCCAGGGCAATGGCCAACTGCGCCACATACCCTTGGTCATCTCCGGCCTGGGCCACCGGTTTAATAGCGCTGCCCAAGGCGTCGGGCACCCCGACCCAGGCCATCCGGAAACCGCCGAGCTCAACGGCAATCCGGCAGGCCTCGGCGTAAATGGCCAGAGGCTCCCGCTGCCGGACCATGGTCTGATTAACCGCGCTCAACAGGGCATAAGTCCGATTGGTCTTTTGGAGGGCGGCCTGGCTGACCCGCAGCGATTCCTCACTGCGCCGGAGTTCGCTGATGTCGATGGCGATGGTGAAGTGTCCTCGGGGCTTGCCGCTCGTGTCAAAATCGGGAAGCAACGAGACCTGACCATATAACGGTTCACCGTCCGGGGAGATGGTTGCAATTTCATAGATCACCATCTCTCCGGCCATGGCGCGCTGGATATTCGGCTGCACCCGCCGGTAAAATTCCTCGCCCAGAACCTCCGCCTGGGTCCGCCCCACCACCTCCGCCGGGGGCTTACCGAACCAGCGCTCAAAGGCCGCGTTGGCGAAAAGATAGCGGCCTTCCAGGTTCACCCGAGCCACCGGCCCGGGCAGGATGTTGGCGACCTTGGTGAATTCCACCTCCCGGGCCCGCAGCTCCGCCTCCGCCTGCTCCTGGATGGTGAGGTTGGCCCGCTGCAGGTCGGCCAGCGCCCGGCTCAGCCCCTGCCGGGTTTCCAGCTGCCGATACATCAACAGGAAACCGGCAACCCCCATGCCCAGGAAGCGCAGGCCATGCCAGAACCACCAGGTCATGTCCCAGGGACTGCTCAGGGGCAACTCGAAACCGGAGGCCGCATTGAGCAGGCCGAAACAGGCAAGAAGGTAGTACTCGATCCGCTGGCTCCGGTGAAAGGCGGATAGCAAACGGATACTGCCCAGAACAAACAACAGGGCGGCGAAGACATTGACCTTGACGGCCAGGTTCGAAAAGTGGCCGCTGATCAGGGCGGGGGGGAGGTGGCTGCTGGTGAGCCCTCCGGCGACAACCAGGATAACCATTAAGACGCCGCCCAGCAGCCAGTTTCGCCGCCGGGCGGTCAGCAGAGGGGCTGGCAACCAGGCAAGGGCATAGCCAACCCCGCCGATCAGACTGGAAAAGGAACGCAGCCATACAAAGCTGTCACCAAGGACACTGGCGCTGTGGAAAAGATCGAAAATCCCCATGCCCAGAAGCCCGAGGGCCGTGATCTGAAGGCCGACCAGCGGCGGCGCCACTTCCTCCTCATAGAGGATCAAGGCCACCAGGATGGCGGTGACGCCGCCCACTGCCTCCAAACTGGCATGCAAGGGAATCTGAATATGGCGGACGCAGTCTTGGTCGCTGATCGCGATAACCACCAGGATCCCGATCAGAACCAGAAACCCGGCCCCCAGAAAGGAATAGGCGGCCTTACGCGCGAGAACGATCATGGGGTGCCTCCAGCGCTAGAAGCGGGCCAGAATGGCGGGGATGGCGGCATGAAGAGGTCAGCCAAAGCGGGTGGCCCGGGAAAAGAACCATCCCCGGTGCGTTGCGATCAATGGGCGGCTGAACATTTTTTCTCAACATTATGCTCTGGATCCTGCGGAAGTTGCGGCCCTTAAACCGTTGTCTTGCGTTGCAAGAGTCTATCACGCGGTTTCAAGACAAGTCCAGCCAGCAATCTCCTGGGACAGAATCCGGGGCACGGTCGACGAAGGCGACCCAACTGTAACACGATTCGCGCCCGGAAATTAGCCTGCGCCAGCTCTATTGCGCAACCAGCACCCACAAAAAAACGCGGGGGGAAACAGCTCCCGCCCGCGTCTTCCGCCGGTCGGGATCACCCCCGACCGCTATGTTCTAATGCCCTCGTTGCTCAGCCGGCCAAGGCGGAGAAGAAACCGCTTACCACCCCGCCCAAACCATTGCTCATCACGGCGCCCACCATGCAGGCCACGGCCCAGAGGCCGATCAGGCCAGAGGCCACGCCCATGCTGATCAAGCTGGCGCGAGAAAAGGTGTCGATGCCACTGGCGGTGTTGACGTTGGTTGCGCTCTGGGTTTTGCTGGTTGCGGTCATGGTGTTCTCCTTATTATTTCGTTTTATCGTTTCTAAGTTTCAGGTCGCAGTTCTTACAGACCGGTGACGGCGGCGAAAAATCCTTTGACTACGCCCAGGGGGCCAACAGTCATGATGGCGCCAGCGAAGCAAGCCACGGCCCAGAGGCCGATCAAGGTTGCGGCGCCGCCGAAAAGAGCAACGGTTACCTTGGCGGTTACTTCGAGTGCTTGGTCGTTTACCTTTACCTGGGTGGTGGTCTTGTTGATGGCGTTCATTTTGTTCCCCTTTATTTTTTGTTTCGTGATTTGTGGTTTAACTTCTCTGCCTCGTTCCCTTTGTCTGGTTGCTAATGCCAGACCCGTGCCAACTTGAACCAATCACGAATTATCGGGAAGATAAGTAAATACCGCCAATCCCCGCCGCCACTTTCCCTGCCAGCTTGGCAGATGAAAATGCCATTTTGGCAGAAAAACCGCCCCGAGCGCAGCGGGCGCAAAAACAGTTGGCGTTGGCGAGAAAATAAGAATAAAGAAGCAGCCATGGATCAACACCCAGAAATCATTGCCCGCGAGCTGCAAATCAAGACCGGCCAAGTGGCGGCCGTGGCGGCCCTGCTGCATGACGGGGCGACGGTGCCGTTTATCGCCCGCTACCGCAAAGAGGCCACCGGCCTGCTGGATGAAACGCAAATCACCGCCATCCGGGAGCGCATTTCCCAACTGGCAGAACTCGACAAACGGCGGCAGGCGATCATTGCCTCCTTAAGCGAACGGGATTTACTGGAGCCCCAACTACACCAGGCCATCCTGGCCGCCGCCAATCTGACCCTCCTGGAAGATCTCTATCTGCCCCACCGCCCCAAGCGCCGGACCAGAAGTATGATTGCCAAGGAAAGGGGGCTGGAACCACTGGCCCGGGCAATTTTCCGGCAGGATAACAGCCCGCTGCAACCCGAGAAATTCCTCAAGCCTGACCAGGGCATAACCACTGCGGAAGAGGCCATGGCCGGGGCCCGCGACATCATCGCCGAATGGCTCAACGAAGATCCCGCCGCCCGGGCCGGACTGCGCCAGCTCTTTGCCGGGAAGGCCCTGATCAACTCCAAGGTGGTCAAAAAGAATCAGGAGGCCGGGGCCAAATTCCGGGACTATTTCGACTGGCGGGAACCAGCCGCCAAGGCGCCCAGCCATCGCCTGCTGGCCATGTTGCGCGGCGAGAACGAAAAGGCGCTGACCCTGAGCCTGCGCCCACCCGAGGAAGAGGCCCTGGCTCTGTTGCAGAAAAAATACGTCAAAGGCCGCAATCTGGCAGCCCAGCAGGTCGAACTGGCCCTTATCGACAGCTACCAACGGCTGCTGGCCCCATCCCTGGAAAACGAACTGCGCGCCCACCTCAAAGAGCGGGCCGACCACCAGGCAATCAGGGTTTTTGTCGACAACTTAAAGGAACTGCTGCTGGCCTCGCCCTTGGGACGCAAACGGGTAATGGCCCTGGACCCCGGCTTTCGCACCGGCGCCAAGCTGGTCTGCCTGGACGAGCAGGGCAAGCTGCTCCACTTCACCACCATCTTCCCCACCCTCTCCGCCGCCCAGGGCCAGGAAGCAGGCAAGGTCGTCAGCCAGCTCTGCCAGAAATACCGGATTGAGGCCATTGGCATCGGCAACGGCACCGCCGGTCGGGAGACCGAGGCCTTTGTCCGCGAGCTGGGGCTGCCGTCGACGCTCATCATCACCATGGTCGATGAGAACGGCGCCTCCATCTACTCCGCCTCGGAGTGCGCCCGGGCCGAATTCCCCGACCTCGACCTGACGGTGCGCGGTTCGGTCTCCATCGGCCGCCGCCTGCAGGATCCCCTGGCCGAACTGGTCAAGCTGGACCCCAAGGGTATCGGAGTCGGCCAATACCAGCACGATGTCAACCAGACGGCCCTGCAAAAGAGCCTGGATGATACCGTGCTCAGCTGCGTCAACCGGGTCGGCGTCGAACTGAACAGCGCCAGCCCCGAACTGCTGGCCCATGTTTCCGGGCTGGGGCCGGGGCTGGCCAAGAACATCATTTCCTACCGCAATGAGCATGGGCCATTTCCCAGCCGGGAGAAGTTGCGGAAGGTGCCGCGTCTGGGCGCCAAGGCCTTCGAACAGTGCGCCGGATTCTTGCGGGTGCGCGACGGCGCCAATCCCTTGGACGGCAGCGGGGTCCACCCGGAGCAATATCGGATCGTCGAGCAGATGGCCAAGGATTGCCAGTGTCAGGTGCTTGAGCTGATCAACCGGCCAGAGAGCCGCGCAGAAATCGTGCTCAGCCGCTATGTGACTGAGAAGGTGGGATTGCCGACCTTGCAAGATATCCTGGCCGAGCTGGCCAAACCGGGCCGCGACCCCCGGGCCACCTTCAGTCAATTCGCCTTTGCCGAAGGGATCAACGCCATCTCCGACCTGCAACCCGGCATGTGGCTGCCCGGCCTGGTCACCAATGTCACCAAGTTCGGGGCCTTTGTCGATATCGGCGTCCACCAGGACGGCCTGGTCCACATCAGTCAACTGGCCAACCGCTTTGTCCGGGAGCCCGCCGAGGTGGTCAAGGTGCGTCAGCAGGTCATGGTGAGGGTGCTGGAAATTGATCCCCAGCGCAAAAGGATCGCCCTGTCGCTGCGGGAAAACTAAGGACATGACGATCATCAAAGCGGCTGAAAATCATAGTTCTATCTGTAGGAGCGACCTCCTGGTCGCGAACCGGCACTTCGGGGTTGGCGAATAACTTTGCGATTGCTTCACACAGGGTATTCGCGACCAGGAGGTCGCTCCTACAGTTCTAGCTCGGCCAGGTCAGTTAAGTGTCACCAGACTTGCTAACAACACCTCAGAAATAATGAGCCGCCAGATGCCCGATAAACAAACCGACCGGCCCGGCTTTACCCGACGGATGGATAAGGAAGAGATCAACGCCTGCCCCATGGCCCAGTGGAACGGGCCGGTACACGTGGTGCGTACCGCCGCTGAGTTGGCCACAGCCCTGCCCAGGCTGGTCGGCCAGACCCTGCTGGGCTTCGATACCGAAACCCGGCCCGCCTACAGCGTGGGAGAAAGCTACCCGCCTTCGCTGCTGCAACTGGCCAGCGCCACAGAAGTGTTCATCTTCCAGCTCAAACCGCTGGGCTTGGCCGAGCCCCTGCGCCAGCTTCTGGCCAACCCTAGCATCATCAAGACCGGGGTCAGCCTGGACTATGACATCCGCGAGCTGAAGAAGCTCGCCGACTTCGTGCCCGGCGGCTTTGTCGATCTGGGCGACCTAGCCAAGAAGCAGGGCATCAAAAACCACGGCCTGCGTGGCCTGGCCGCCGTGCTCCTGGGTTTTCGCATCTCCAAAGGGGCGCAGACCTCCAACTGGGCCAGTGCAGTCCTCGCCCCCCACCAGATTCAGTACGCCGCCACCGACGCCTGGGTGGGGCGCCAGCTTTATCTAACCATGCAAGAGGCACCACATGCATAAACCCTCGACCAAGAACCGGCTGCACGGCCTCACCCTGGAGCTGATCCTCACCCGCCTGGAGGCGCACTACGGCTGGGAGAAACTGGCGGAAAAAATCCCCATCGCCTGCTTCACCACTTTTCCCTCGATCATCTCCAGCCTCAAGTTCCTGCGACGGACCCCCTGGGCCCGCCAGAAGCTGGAGCGCCTCTACCTGCACACCAAGTTTCCCAAAACCCCAGCAGCGCAGGATCCCGAGCAGGTCGAACCAGGGGCATAATTTGTCGGAATGGGACTCTTGCAAAAATCATTAACTGCGGCCTTTTCCGTCATTCCCGCGAAAGCGGGAATCCAGGTCTCTTTGAATATGCGGCAAAATGGATTCCCGATTACTACCTCGGGAATGACGAAATGAGACTTTTGCAAGACTCCCCGGAGAACCCTCTTGAACCGTAAACGCTTCATCAGCTCGCTCAGAAAACGCTTCTCCTTGCGCCTGCACATGACTCTGATCCTGCTGGCCACCTCCATGGCAGGGGTGCTCGCCAGCAAGTTGCTGCTGCTCCTCGGTCTGCACAACGTCGCCCTGCGTTATCCGATTACCGTCCTCTGCGCCTACCTGGTTTTTTTTGTGGCCATCAAAATCTGGCTCTGGCTCATGACTGACGCTCCAGTCAGCACCGGCAATTTTGCCGCCAACAACCTGCTTGGCAACCTTGATTTTCCCCTGCCCGGCGGCGGGACAGGCCCGTCCTTTGCGGGCGGAGGCGGCGGCTTCGGCGGCGGGGGCGCCAGTGGCGACTTCGCTGGTAATCTGGGGGAGGTCGGCTCGGGGACAGGCAACGCCCTGGGTGGCGTGGGCGATGTCTTAGGAGATGCGGTCGGGGGTGCGGTTGATGATGAAGGTGGTCTCGCCCTGGTGATTGTCCTCGCCCTCCTCGCCGTACTGCTGCTTTCGGTGTTGGGGGTGGGTATCTTCCTGGTCTGGCAGGGGCCTGCCATCCTGACCGAAGCGGCCTTTGACTCGGTGCTGGCCGCCAGTTTAGTGCGCTCGACCAAGCGCATGAAAGAACCGGACTGGCTGGGCAGCGTTTTCAAGGCCACCTGGAAACCCTTCGCCATCGTCTTTGCCTTGGCGCTGGTTAGCGGTTCGGCCATACACCACTACCTGCCCCAGGCAACCCGAGTGTTGGATGTTATCCATATGGTCTGCTGATGGGCAGCGGTCTTAGGACAAGGGGCTCTGCTCAGCCAACCAGACTTATCCCTTCCGAATCGATGGCGATCAGCCTTTTTTGATAGAGGGCGCCGATGGCCTTTTTGAAGGATTTCTTGCTGACCCCGAAGCGGGCGTAAATCTCTTCCGGCGGGCTTTTGTCGGTAACCGGGATCCTGCCGCCCTGCTCTTGGATGGCCGCCAAAATGGCCTGGGCAATCTCATCAACCCCTTGATAACCCAATTGTTGCAGGCACAAGTCAATTTTCCCGTCTTCGCGGACTTTTTTGATATAGCCGGGCAATTGCTGGCCAATCGTCAGCTGCCGGAAAATCTCGTTTTTATAGAGCATCCCCCCGTGCGCCTGGTTGATTACCGCCTTGTAACCCAGGTCGGTTTGCTCAGAGATCAGCAGGTCCACCTCTTCGCCCTCGGCATAGTCCGGGGGTAGCTGACTAAGAAATTTATCCAGCTTGGAAGAGGCGATGATCCGGCCGGTTTTTTCATCGAGGTAGGCAAAGACCACATGGCGTTGACCGGTCACCATATTGACCTGCTGCTCGCTCCTGGGCACAAAGAGATCTTTGGGCACCCCCCAGTCCAGATAGGCGCCAGACGAGGTGCTGGCCACCACCCGCAAACCGGCAAAGCGGCCCACGGTTAGCAGGGGCCTTTGGGTGGTGGCGCGCGGCTGATCTTCAGCGTCCAGATAGACCAAGACCACCACCTCAGCGCCGGGTTGGCACGGCTCCGGGAGATCACTGCTCGGCAGAAAAATATCGCCGACCTCGCCACCATCAAGAAGAGCGCCATCGTCCCGCCTGGTTTTTACCGTCAGCTTATTTATCCTGCCGATCCGTGCCATATTTTTCCCTGAATACCGTTAGCTAAATTACTGGCGTTGTCGCCCATGGGCGCGGAGATCCACCCCGATCTTGGCGACCATCAGCAGCACCAGGGCCGGGAGAGAACTGCCCAGCCCCATGACCACGAAGCCGCCAAGGATAATGGTGAGATGCATGATCATAATCCGGCTGTAGGGCTCGGCCATCTGTTTCTGCACGGTGCTCCCGGCAAACTCGCGTCGGCCCAGAAAGTTAATGAAAAAGGAGATGCCGTGGCTGACCATCAGCGCCAGCAGGGCCGGCCAGAGGGAGATGAAGCGGGCGGCTACCTCGGCCAAGGCGATGTCACCCTTGCCCGGTAAACCCTGCACGAAAAAAGTGTAGATAAAAAGCAGATGGACGGCCATGAAGGCGCCATAGTGGCCGACAAAGAAAGGCCCATAGAAGAGCGTCGCCCAGCGGCCCACCACCGCCATCTTCAAGAGGTTGAAAAAGCCGATAATCCCGCTCTCCGCCCAGTAAAGCAGCATAATCTCGCCAACATCCCAGCCCAGCAGATAAACCCCGGCCAGGGGCACCAGATTGGCGACAATCAGCGCCAGAGTCGAGGGCGAGCCGAGGTTGTCCTTCCAGCTGGAGGTGGTTGTGATTTCCGGTAGATCAGTGGCCGAGGTCGCCGGTTCAGGTGGCTCATCCCAGGGCGAAAGAGCCTCAACCTCCGGCGGGAAATCGTCAGGAGTAGAGCCAGCGGCCAGGGGCAGCAGCAACTTCTTCTGGACCTGATGCAAAATCTCCGAACTCCGCGGCTCAACCAGATCGGAGCCAAATCCAACCGGCACGCCATAGTAGTCGAAGGCCAGATGCGGGCCGCGCCAACTGGTGCCGTTCTCGGCATCGGGCGGGGCGGGCCGCAGGTTGCTGATGCCACCGGCCGCATATTCACCGCCAATCCCCAAACCCAGAATCTCCAAGCGGATCAGCACTGAGTCGGGCCGCACCACCACCACCTCGCGGCCCAGGAGCAGGGTCAGGAAAATCAGGGCGATGATCGCCACCCCCACCGACCAACCCAGCCCCCAGAAGAGACGAAACAGGGTGAAGACCAGCGCGAAGAGATCACCACCCGGCGGTCCCGTCTGCCGGGCAATACCCACGAGCGGCGTGGCAAAAATCGCCAGCAAGATGCCGACGATCACCAGCAGCAGCCAGTTGCGCCGGAAGGGCAAAACCAACCGGAGAGTGCCAGCTGCTTGCAGAGGCGACAGGTAACCAAAACGCAGCCGGGGTCTATTTTCGCCCAGAGCGCGCAGACGCGAGGTGGTCAAAAAAAGCTTTGCGGTGGTGGGTTTGGCGGTGGGCTCGGGCATAAGTACCTGGAGGCAAGAAAATTTTTAGCACCTGACCGGGCAGGTTTGTCTGGCAAGCACAGCCATGCATAGGAAAATACCAGATCAATCTCCCCAGGTCTTCCGATTTTCCTGCCCTCTTTTCTTCCAATTGACCTGCATCAAGGTTCAACCCCGGGTGTCGGGATATGTTACCATCAAAGATCCCAGAATAAACCAACCGGAGAAAGGTGCACCATGACCGAAAATCGCCCCGAGGATAAAACCTACAACGTCCTGCCCGGCCCCAAAATGGGCCTGATCACCCCGGCCTACCTGGAAGAGATCGCCGCCGTCGCCCGCAAACACGAGGTGCCTTTTTTAAAGATCACCGGCGCCCAAAGGCTGGCCATTGCCGGGCACTCTCCAGAAACGGCGGCCCGGATCTGGCAGGAATTGGGCCAGCCCGAAGGCCCGAAAAAACCCGTGGGCATCCACTACATCCAGGCCTGCCCCGGCAAGGCCTGGTGTAAATACGGCCGCCAGGACTCCCTGGCCCTGGGCAAAAAATTCGAAAAAGCCCTGCTGGCCCTGCCGCTGCCAGCCAAGACCAAGGTGGGGATTTCCGGCTGCCAGTTCAACTGCTGCGAGTCCTATCTGCGCGATCTGGGAGTCTTTGGCACCACCAAGGGCTGGAGCCTGGTGTTCGGCGGCAACGGCGGCGGTTCGCCCCGGATTGGCGACGTGGTTGGTGAGGGCTTGAGCGATGAGGAAGTTATAAATCTGGCCCGCCGCTGCCTGGCCTATTACCAGGAAAAAGCTCGGAGGCTGGAACGAACCGGCCGTCTGATGCGCCGCACCGTCCTCAGCGACTTACAGGAATTTCTTGCCACTCCGGCCTGAAAATGGGTCGCCCGACGAGGTAAGCCTATATCAGCGGATGAAATCACGAAGTAATTTTCGGGCCGAGAACCCCGCTTCAACCCGGGATCTTGACAATCGCCAAAAACATCCCCAGATTGCGGATGGCCGCAGTGAATTGCTCATAATCGACCGGCTTGCTCAGGTACATATTGCAGCCCAATTCGTAACACTTGGCAATTTCCTGGGGGTTATCGGTGGTGGTCAGCATCACCACGGGGATCATTTTTGTCCGGGCGTCGTTCTTGACGATCTTGAGAACCTGGTAGCCGTCCAGCACCGGCAGGTTCAGATCCAGCAGCATCAGGACCGTTTGGCCGACGCCATCGCCCAGGAGATAGTCCACGGCCTTTTGGCCATCGGTAAACTTGACGATCGGATAAGGCAGGCCCGCCCGCCCCAGATTCTTCTCGATCAGCAAGGCATGACCAGGATCATCCTCCACCAGCAGGATCGTTGCCAACTGCGGATTCTTCATGCGCCCTTCCCCTCTTCGCCGCCGGAATTCTCCAGGTCTCGGAAAAATATATAGCCGCCCTTCTTTCCCTGCTTAACCCGGTACATGGCGATGTCCGCCTTTTTGAGCAGCGAATCGATATCCTCGCCATCATCTGGGTAGAGGCTGATGCCGACGCTTACCCCGATGGTGCAGGTGATCTCCCCGGCAATGTATGGTTTCTGCAACTCGGAGATGATCTTCTTCGCCACCACGGCCGCATCCTCAGGCTCGGCGATCCGGCCGCAGAGTCCGATGAACTCGTCACCGCCCATGCGGGCGATGGTGTCACACTTCCGCATGATGCCGGAGAGGCGCTTCGCCACCTGCCGCAGCAGCTCATCACCAATGCCATGCCCGAAGGTGTCGTTCACCTGCTTGAAGCCGTCAAGATCCAGGAAGAGCAGCGCCAGCACGTCATTGTTCCGCTTGGCCATGGCCATGAGTTGCCCCATGCGATCGAAAAACAACGTGCGGTTCGGCAGGCCGGTCAGCGCGTCGTAGAGGGCCAGTTGTTGTAGGCGAGCCTCCACAAACTTGCGCTCGGTAATATCATGGAAGATCAGCTGCGTCATCTGCTTGCCCTGCCAGAGGAAGGAGGCGGCGGACACTTCCACATTGATGACGGAACCGTCAAAACGCACAAACCGCTCCTCGACCCAGGCCGACTGCCCGCCGGTCTCGGCAAGCAACCGCATACGCTCCCGAACTTCCTCGTGCAGATCAGAATGAACGATGTCAAACATCGACCGGCCAACCACCTGCTCCGGATCACTGGCGCCCAGGATCCTGGCGCCGCTTGGGTTCATGAAGGAGAGCACCCCGTCCAGGTGTAGCGCGATACCCTCCGGAGACATCTCCACCAGCTTGCGATAGCGTTCCTCGCTTTCCCGCATTGCCTCAGCCATCAGCTCACGTTCTTGCATGATCTGCTGCTGCAACCAGACCCGGTCGATGATCGTCGGGAGCAAAGTGAGGTACTTCATTTCCACGTCTTTGACGATGTAGTCCGACACCCCGAGCTTGAGCGCCTCCACCGCAATCTCTTCATTACCCTGGCCGGTAACCATGATCGTCGGCAGCAACATCCCCCTTTCCGACAAGGTGCGGATGACGTCAAGACCGCCGCAATAGGGCATGTTGTAGTCCAGCAGCAGCAGATCGTAGCGGGCAGCGCCGAGCATCAGCAGACCCACTTCGCCATCCTGGGCGGTATCAACGGTGTACCCCCGGCGCTGGAGGCTCTTCTGTAACAGGCGGGAGAGCCCGGAATCATCTTCTATATAGAGGATACGGGTGAGTAATTTTTCAGCCATGGTCTTCCCTTCTTCATTCAAAATATATGGATTTTCACTATATTTTTGCGTCTCTGCGGTTATAGCAGATTAATCACGAGACCGGCAACCGTTCGCTTCCCGTGACCAGCTCCACCCCCGGCATTTTACCGGCCTCGGGTATGGTAAAGCTAAAAGTCGTGCCTTTACCCGGCTCGGATTCACACCACATCCGTCCCCCCAGAAGGCGAACCAGAGTTTTCACATAGGCCAACCCCATTCCCTCGCCGGCCACATCCTGGCGGCCCACTCGCCGGAAAATCTCGAAGGCCTTGGGGATGTCATCTTTGGCCATGCCCCGGCCGTTGTCCCGGACACGAAAAATCAATTCATCGTCCTGGTGCTCGGCGGATACCTCGATCATGCCCTCCCGGCCAGGTTCGAGATATTTGACCGCGTTGTCCAGAAGGTTGCCGAATATCTGTTCCAATGCGGTTTTGTCGGCAATAACCTCGGGCAAGCCTGCGGCCACCACCACCTGCGCTTTCCTCTCCCCCAACTGATGGGTCAGGGAGCTGACAATGCTCCCGACAAGTTCCTGCACCAAAATTTTCTCCGGACTAAGGTTACGTCGCCCGGCTCGGGACAGTTTCAGGATCGCATTAATAAGATTATCCATCCGGCTGACCGAGGAGCCAATGAAGGCGATGTCCTCGGGAATGTCCTTTTGCAAGACCTCATTTAACTTCTCCCGCTCTCCGGGAAGCAATCCTTCTTGACACTTTTCCAGAATAGAACCGAGCTCCTTGACACTATAAATCAGCTCCTCGGAAAAACCCTTGATATTGACCAGAGGCGCCCGCAGGTCGTGGGAAACGATGTAGGCAAAGCTCTTGATCTCCTCATTGATCTCCGCCAATTCCATGGAATATTTTTGCAGCTTTTCTTCCGCCTCCTGGCGGGCGCTAATATCGCGAAATGACCAGACCCGCCCCAGCAACAGCCCGCTTTCTTGCCGCAAGGGGAAGGAATAGCGCTCAAATATCCGCCCATCCTTAAAGGTGATGGTGTCAAAACTTCCGGAATCACTGGCATAGAGACGCCTTACGCCAGTCAGAAAAGCCTCCTGGTCAAGAACTTGATCAAGAACATGGCCCAGCAATGCTTCATCGTTGCCGGTGTCCAGGATGGCCTGGGGGATTTTCCACATTTTGGCAAAGCCCTGATTGTAAAAATATACCTTTCCCTCACCACTGCTGGCCAAAATTCCGTCCGCTGTGGCATTAAGTGTTGCCGTCAGGTTACCAGCACTTTCTCGTAGTGCCTCCTCTGCCCGCTTTCGCTCGGTGATATCCTGGGCCACGCAGACGATTCCCTGGACTCGATGACCACTGTCGCGCATCACCGAGGCCGAGAATAACACCGGGATAATTTTCCCATCGCTGGCCAGATAGCACAACTCCCGGGAACTAATTGCTTCACCTGCCAGGATCGTGGCGAGGAGCGGCTTTTCGGCAGCGGATTCATCTAAAAGCAATTGCCCCAGAGGCTTACCAACCAGTCCAGCTTCGTCATAACCCAGCAGACGGCTGGCTGCCCGGTTGATGCGCGAAATCGTCCCATCAGGATTGGTTACAATGAGTGTATCCCGCATACTGGCGATGATCTCATTCACGTAATCTTTGGAGACCGTGGTCTTTTCCAGGTCCTCCGACATCCGGTTGAAGCTGTCGATCAGATGCTGCACCTCGCCCGACGATTGCACCGTTACCCGAGTCGAGAGATCACCCTGAGCCAGCCGGTCGGCCGCACTGGCAAGTCCGGAGATCGGGGCAATAATTTTTTTGTTGGTGTAGTAGTACAAGGCAATTCCCAAGGCGAGCAGCACCATGCTGCTCAGGCCAAAAACCGCCATAACCGTCTGGGCAACCATCTGCCGAACGCGGTATCGTGAGACGCCGACCTTCACCATACCTACGGTTTCGAGACCGATGGCGACCGGGACGTTTAGTTCCTGAATAGATTCAACCTTTTTGAAAGCAGAAATATAATCCGGCAGTTCGCTATCCCTTGGTAACCCGGCGAGGATGGCCTTCAGTCTTGTCGAACTAAAATCGATGCTGGCATAAGGAGAGGTGATTGGGCTGCCCTTGGCGTCATAAATAACCGCATAGACCACATCATCATCCTTGATCGCCTCCTGGACGATGGCATTCAGCTGGAGGACGTCCTTCAGAAGTAACGGATCCTCGCTTAATTTACCGATCAAATCCGCCAGGCTTTGCCCTTTGGTCAGCAGGGAATTTTCGTGGATCTTTTTTTGGGAGATGGCGAGAACCGCGCTCAAAACGACGGTGCTGATGACAAGAATGAGGGCGATGATCCGCAACAGATCATATTTGATGCTTTTTTTAAAAGTTTGTATGCACATGGCAACCGCTCCGCCTCATATCCACATTATAAATTTCCCAGGGACCACCTAATCATTCAATCTTCTTCTTAACCATTTTCAGAAATGCTGGCGGGATCTGATATTGTCCGGCCCGCGCTGTTTTCATGTTAAGCACCAGGGTAAATTCTTTCAGGGTCTCAATGGGAAGAGATGCAGGCTTAGCGCCCTGCAATATTTTTACCGCCTTGTCCGCAGCCATTCGGCCCAGTTGATAGGTGTCGGACGTAACTCCCAGCAGCACCCCTTTCACTACCATGTCGTCCAGGTGAGTTACGGTAACGACCTTTGCCTGGGTGGCGATATCGACAATGGTCGAAATTTCCGCGCCCACCAGATTACTGCCGGTAATATACAGCGCATCCGCAGTCCGGGCGACCTCAGGCACGATCTGGAGGATATCTTCTTTTCTGGTCAAGGGAACCGGGATGATCTCGAAATTATACGCCGCCTGCACCCCTTGCAGGTCTTTCAGCTGCAATTCCGAGTTCTTTTCCCCCCGGGTATAGAGCACGGCCAGCCTCTTCACCGGCACAAAGGCTAGCAGGGCATCCATGACTTTGCCCATGGGAATCTTGGTACTGGTGCCGGTGGTGTTGTTGCCGGAACTCTGCCAAGACTGAGCAACCCCGGAGTCCACCGGGTCATAGATCACACTGAAGACCAGCGGCACATCCTTGATCTCCCGGGCCAACGGAATGGTGATACTGGTGCCCAGAGTGAAGATCAGATCCAGCTTGGCGGTGGCGTATTTTTGCACCAGCTCCGCCGCCTTCGCCTTGTTGGCGCCGGAAATATCCATCATGAATGAGATTTTGGGTTCGGCATAGCCGAGTTCCTTGAGGCGCTCCAAAATACCTTTTTGGGCGTCCATATAGCGACTTTCGTCGCTGAACGTAAGAATCCCGATTTTCACCTCGGCCATCGCCGCGTTCGAGAATCCTACCGTTAGGCAGGTAAGGATCACAAAGATTGATAACCCGCCCATTTTCATGAATTTCACACCTCTTCTATTGTCCGGCGATAATCTCGCGAAATTATTAATACTGCGCACCAGCTTGTTCTAACCCAGCCCGGTCATTCGATTTTCTTATTCACCATTCTCAGGAATGGTGGCGGGATCTGAAATTGTCCAGCCCGCGCGGTTTTCATATTGAGCATCAGATTAAATTCTTTCATGGTCTCAATGGGGAGGGATGAAGGCTTTGCCCCTTGCAATATTTTCATGGCCTTTTTAGCAGCCAGCCGCCCTTGCTGGTAGGGATCGGCGGCAACTCCCAGGAGAACTCCCATGTCCACCAAATCATCAAGGTGGGTTATGGTGACCACCTTTGCCTTGGTGGCGATATCGACAATGGTCGAAATTTCCACACCCACCAGATTACTGCCGGTAATATAGAGTGCATCTGCCGTCCGGGCGACCTCAGGTACGGTCTGGACGATCTCTTCTTTTCTGGTCAAGGGAACCGGGATAACCTTGAATTGATAGGCATCCTGGATAGCCAGCAGGTCTTTCAGCTGTGCTTCCGAGTTTTTTTCACCCGGCGTGTAAAGAACCGCCAGCCTCCTTACCGGCACAAAGGCAATCAGGGCATCCACAACTTTCACCATCGGCACAGCCGAGCTGACCCCGGTGGTATTGTTGCCGGAACTTTGCCAATCCTCTGCTATTTTAGCCGCCACCGGATCGTAAACATTCGAGAATACGATGGGAACGTCTTTGATCGCCCGGGCAATCGGTATGGTCGCACTGGTGCCCATGGTAAATATCAGGTCAATTTTTTCCACCGTGAATTTATTGACGAGCTCCGCTGCCTTCGCTTTGTTGCCGCCCGCATTCTCTACGATAAAAACCGTCGCGGGTTCGCCAACACCAAGCTCCTTAAGCTCATCCATGATGCCTCTTCTGGCGTCAGAATAGCGGGTCTCCTCACTGAAGGCGAGGAAGCCGATCTTTCTTTCCGCCCTTGCAGCCTCAGCAAAAAAGCTGACAACGATGGTTGAGATGACCATCAGGAGCAGGTATTTAATTTTCAGAATTTTCATGGGTCTCCTGGGCTCTTTTCTAGCAGGGTCAAGGCAGTACGTCCTACTCTGGCACCCGCACGATCGACAAAAATAAACCGAGTTTCCGGATCGCCTCGGAAAACTGCTCATACTCAACCGGCTTGGTCACATAAACATTGCACCCCAGCTCATAGCAGCGGCTGACCTCATGGGGATTGTCCGTGGTGGTGAGGATGACCACCGGGATGGCCCTGGTCCGCTCATCGCCCTTGATGGCCTGGAGCACCTGGTAGCCGCTGAGTACCGGCAGGTTCAAATCGAGCAGGATGAGAAAAGGCGCCGCATGCTCATCGCCGCTGTAAGCCCCCTTTTTAAAGAGAAAATCCACAGCCTTCTGGCCATCATCAAGTTTGACAATGCTATTGGCGATCCCCGCCCGACGGAGGTTTTTTTCGATCAGCAGGGCATGGCCGGGATCATCCTCAACCAACACCAAAGTCAGTAACTGTGAGTCGTTCATGGTCTTTCTAAGCTCCTGGTTTGCTGAATTACGGGATACCTACGCCTGTCTCTTCTCCGATATCCTGACGATGGACAAAAACAAGCCAAGCTTGCGGATCGCCTCGGAGAACTGCTCGTAATCCACCGGCTTGGTCACATAGACATTGCAGCCCAGTTCGTAGCAGCGGCTGATCTCATGGGGATTGTCCGTGGTGGTGAGGATGACCACCGGGATGGTTTTGGTCCGTTCCTCATTCTTGAGGGCCTCAAGAACCTGATAGCCACTGAGTACCGGCAGGTTAAGATCAAGCAACACCAGAAAAGGCGCCGTCAAGTCATTGCCATGCGACTCCCCATTTTTAAAGAGAAAATCCACGGCCTTCTGGCCCGTGTCGAGCTTGATGATCTGGTTGACGATCCCCGCCCGGCGGAGGTTTTTCTCGATCAGCACCGCGTGGCCGGGATCATCCTCGACCAGCAGAATGGTTACGTGTTCTTGGTTTTCCATGGTTCGTTCACTCATAATTGTTATGGCTTGGCAGGCTACGCCTTACCCAGCCTATGGCTTCTTTTCCGACACCTTGGCAATGGCCAGAAACAGGGCAAGCTTCCGGATCGCCTCGGAGAACTGTTCATAGTCCACCGGCTTGGTCATGTAGGCATTGCAGCCCAGTTCATAGCAGCGGCTAATCTCCTGGGGATTGTCCGTGGTGGTAAGGATGACCACGGGGATGGCCTTGGTCCGCGCATCGCCTTTGATGGCCTCAAGCACCTGATAGCCAAGGAGTACCGGCAGGTTAAGGTCAAGCAGGATGAGGAATGGCGGCCTATGGTCATCACCACTATACTCCCCCTTTTTAAAAAGAAAATCGACGCACTTCTGACCATCATCAAGTTTGACAATGGTATTGGTGATCCCCGCCCGCCGGAGATTTTTTTCGATCAGCTGCGCATGGCCGGGGTCATCCTCCACCAGCAGAATGGTCACGTCCTCCAGGTTTGCCATGGCTTATTCCCCCTTCTCTTCAGCTGCGGCGACCACCTTCAACAGGTAGCGACAGACAGAAAGTCGTCCCCTCGCCGAGCACGGATTCGCACCAGATATTGCCGCCCTGCCGCCGCACCAGAGCCTTGACAAAAGCCAGCCCCATCCCCTCACCGGGAGTATCCTGCTGGCCGACCCGCCGAAAGATCTCAAACACCTTATGGATATCGTCCGCCGCAATCCCCCGGCCATTGTCCTTAACGGAAAAAATCACCGCATCCTTGCTCTGCTCGGCAGTGATTGAAACCAACCCGGCCCGGCCCGGTTCAAGATATTTGCAGGCGTTATCCAGAAGGTTGGTGAGGCTCTGTTCCATGACCAGCCGATCCGCGATCAAATAAGGCAACACCCCCAGGGTTACCCTGATGTTCTTCTCTTTAATCGTCCCCGCGAAGTTTTGCAATGCGACCCGTACCAGCGCCTCGCTGTCGATCTCCTCCAGATTGAGCTCGCGAAAATCAATCCGCGACAGTTGCAGGATGGCATTGACCAGTGAGTCCAGCTTACTGGCCGAGGCATCAATGTACCCCAACGCCTCAGGCACCGCCTGTTCCAGCACGGCAGCCACCCGTTGCCGCTCCGCCTCGCTCAACGCGCTCAGGCCAAGCCGCAACTCGGGCATAACCCCGGCGAGATCGCTGCGCAGCTCCCCGGAAAATCCCTTGAGATTGACCAGCGGGGCGCGCAGGTCATGGGCTATGCCAAAGATGAACGCTCGGAGATCGGCGTTGGTCTCCTCCAGCTCCCTGGCGTAGCGCTGGCTCTGGGCTTCGGCCTTCTGCACCGAGCGGATCGGCATGATCCTGATGAGATAGAATATCACCCACCCCAGAGTCAGGCTCAGCAGCGCGGCGAAAGAGGTCCGCAACAGAATGGGCCGCAAGGAGCGGGTAATCTCGACCGTGCCCACGGGCCGCCCCGCATCCAACACCGGATAGGTCTGTCGCATCAGCGGGGGACCAAGGTTATCCCTGCTCTCGGCAACCATTTTACCATCAAAAGCATAAACCGTGCGGGACTCCATGGCCCCTTTATGCGGCCTGCGGTCCAAAACGTCCTGGAGTCGGACCTGCTGGTACTGCCACAACCGGGGATTTTCCGAAGCTAAAGCTGACACATAAAAGGAATCACCTTTCGCCTCCGCCTCCATGGCGCCCAGTTCGCGGTAATATACCGCCAGGAAATAGCCCAGCGGCAGCACGGTCGCAATGAGCAGCGTGGCGAAAATCGCCAGCACCGTTATGCGCTGGACGGCAGTGGTCGAATTATTGAGGTGTTGCGGCGCTATTTGCATTGGCCAGATTTACTTAAAAGGTCCGGTTAAATTCCCGGAATTTTCCAAGATGGGGTGCGCTTCCGCCGAGAGGACAAAGGCGGCAAATCGGCGGGCGGCCTCGGGCGTTTTGGGAGTGGTCACGAGAATAATCGGTTTGTAGAGCTTATAAGAGCCATCCGCCAACCCCCGCACACTCGGTCGGGAGCCATTCAAGGCCAGGACCTTGAGCGGCTGCTTCTCGGTGATGATCTGGGTTAAGGTAGAGGCACCCAGCGCCCCGGGAATTTTTGCCACCGCCTCCGCCGATTCCTGATCGGTGGCGGCTAAGATCATGCCTTCCTTGGCCTGGGCAATGGCCATGGCATTTTCCATCTCCGGGGAGATGGCCTTGAGGATCATTGAGCTCGTTTCGCGCGCCGGGCGGAGGACTAACCGGATCGGCTCGCCGCCTGGCCACGCCAGGGTTTTCTGGGAATAGATGTTCACCAGTTCGGCGGAGGTAATGCCAGTGGGAGGATTTTTCTCATTGGTGACGAAAACGAAGGGGGTGCGGGCAATCTCTACCCCCACCGCCCCACCCTTTATTTCCTCATCGTTCAGGGCTCGACCGGCTACCGCAATAGCGATGGCCCCATCCAGCGCGGCTTTGATACCACCCGGCGTCCCCATGCTTGGCAAGACCTCAATATGCACGGCCGGATATTTTTTCTCGTAGGCCGCCCCCAGCAGCTTCATGACCCCGATGGCGGTGCCGGTGCCACCGATCTGGATGATCTCATTGGCCAAGACTGGCGTGGCACTGAGCAAGGACAAGAAGATAACCGCCAGAACTGGGAAATAAAGGCCGGGTCGCCGTGATTGCAAGGGTTTGGACATACATGCCTCCATCGTAGAATACAGATTTCAAACGTTCCGAAGCTGTGATTCTATCACAGCCCGAGCAATTCAGAGGCAGTGAAAGTTGGAGCCTCTTGCAAAAATTTAGTTAGTTTCCATCCGGAAAGTCCGAATGTGACGTGAGCGTGAAAAAATCGTCTTTGCGAGGAGGGGCGTAGCCCCGACGTGGCAATCTCCTGTTGTGGGCAAGATTTCTATTAGCCCATCTGGCATATTGGTTGCCAGCCACCAGGAGATTGCTTCGTCGTGGAATTTATCCCACGTAGCGGGACTTCTCGCAATGACGAGAAGGACGCCATGTCCGTTACGGGAGTAGTTATTAACTCGGAAAAGACCGTTTCCGGATGGACACTAATTAAATTCCCCGGCGCTGGCCACCATCGGCAGGTATCGACAGGCAGAAAGTCGTCCCCTCGCCGAGTACGGATTCGCACCAGACGTTACCGCCTTGGCGCCGGGCCAGGGCCTTGACGAAGGCCAGCCCCATCCCCTCACCGGGGGTATCCGGCTGCCCCGCCCGCCGAAAGATCTCAAATACCTTCTGGATATCGTCCGGGGCGATACCCCGGCCGTTGTCCTTAAAATAAAAGATCACCGCATCCTTGTCCTGCCCGGCGGTGATCGAAATCTCCCCGGCCCGATTCGGGACAAGATATTTGCAGGCGTTGTCGAGAAGGTTGGCGATGCACTGTTCCATGACCATCCGGTCGGCAACCAAGGGTGGCAGCGGCCCCAGGTGCACCGTGATGTTTTTTGTATTGATGGTATGGGCCAGGTTTTGCAAGGCGACCTGTACCAGCTCCTCGGTGTCGATACCTTCCAGATTAAGCTCGCGGAAATCGATGCGCGAGAGATGCAAGACGGCATTAATCAGCGAATCGAGCTTTTGGGTTGAGGTATCAATATAGCCCAGCGCCTCGGGAACCGCCTGTTCCAGCACGGCGACCACCCGTTGCCGCTCCACCGCGCTCAACGAGTTCAGGGCGAGCAACAGCGGGGGCATGACCTCGGCCAGGTCGCGGCGCAGCTCACTGGAAAAGCCCTTGAGATTCACCAACGGGGCGCGCAGGTCGTGGGCAATACTGAAAACGAAGGCTCTGAGCTCATCGTTTTGCTCCTTGAGCGAGTCGGTCATGGCGTTGAACGACGTGGCCAGTTCGCTGAACTCATCGCGGCCCGCGATCCTGATCTGGTACTCAAGATTGCCGCTCTTGATAATCTCGGTGCCTTTTTTGAGCTTGACCAGGGAGGAGATAATATTATTGCTCATCCGCATGATCAACAACAGCATCAGGCCAGAGACCAGCACGATGGCGCCCACTCCCCCAGCGCCGCCAACGAGGACGGTCTGAAGCAAGCCGTCATGCAGCTCCTTGACCTCCTCCCGACTTTCCTTGCCGATGACCTCCAACTCTGGGAATAAATCTTTTTCCAGCGGTTCCATCAAGGTATGCTCGACGTACTCCAGCCCCGCATCCCTTCCCTGAGAATGCCTGATCTCAATAGACTTATCCATCAGGGGCAGAAGATTTTCATACCGCTCCCGCAGCTCTTCAAACTCTTTCTCATCCTGCTCCTCACCGGCAATCCCCATGGCCTGTTGCCGCAGAATGACCTGATGCCATTCCTCCAACAGTCGCCTCACCTCAAACCGGTGCTCCAAAAATTCTTCCCAGTCCTGCGTTTCTCCGTGCAGCAGGAACTCGATCAACTCATTCATTTGACGATACAGGCCGAGTTCGGCCGCACTGATTGCAAGATCGCAATCCACCCCACTGCTGGAGCGCGCCACTTGATTTAAGCCCGAGGCGGTGATCCACGGCAACGCCCCGATCTTTAGAATAATTGACTGATAGGTGTGATGGATCACCTGGGTTTGCTCCCGATCCATTTTGTCCAGAACAGCCAAAACCTCCGTTTCCAGATAGGGGGTGCTATCGGTGTCCATGACCTGCAAAGCCGCCTCCGTGTTTCCCAGCAGCTTCTCCTGCAGACACTTTGCCGCCTTCTTCAGGTACTGGTTATATCTTTCCCGGACAATCTTGAGGTCATTGGCAGCAACCACCTCCCCCTTGGCCCAACCACGGGTTTGCTGCTCCTTAACCAGGTCATCCAGACGCAGCAGATTGGCCTCGATTACGGCGCGGGAGGCGAATAAATCCTGGCGGGCGTTCTCTTCACCGGTCGCCACAAAATGGACCAGGGCATGCTGCTGCCGGTGCAGGCGGGACTGAATCTCATTAAGCAACCGCAGGGACCCCAAGGCCGGCGTCACGGTGTTAACCAGACGGTAGGTAACCCACGAATTCCAGGACAGATAAGAGACCGTCAGCAACAGGGCCGTGCTGAAGATCGCCATTATGGTGTTTAGTTTACCCTTGGTGTTCACAGCGCTGGCTCCAGATTCACAAGTTATATCGGCAGAATATGCATCTCTTGGCGGATCGGATGCAGTCCCTTCAAGAACAGACCCTTGCGACCGTCGATGCTGATTTCGTCGCCGAAGCGGATTTCCGTGCCGTTAATCTCGGCCCGCTCCTCGGTTTCGTAAACCTTCAGGGCATTGCAACCCACCACGCAAGTCTTCTCCAGCCTTAGGGCCACCACCGAGGCGTGCGAGGTCTGGCCGCCCCGGGCGGTGAGCAAGCCATCGACCATGGAGATGTCTTTGATATCTTCCGGCACCGTGTCCTGGCGGATCAGAATCAGCGGAGTGGTCGGGTCACTGGCCCTAAGCTCCCGGATATTCTCCTCGGTGAAGACCGCCCGCCCGGCCAGGGCGCTGCCAGAGACGCCGATGCCGTGGCCCATGAGACTGGCGTCAATTTCGTCGGCGAAGACCTGGAAGCTCTCTTTCTTCTTGATGGTGATCATGTCGCGGGTCTGGAGCAGGTAGAGGTTTTCTGCCGCCGGGCCGTCGAAGGTGAACTCGATCTCCTGGGGGTTCCAGCGCTTGACGTAGCCCAAGTCGCGAGCGATGGCCAGCAGTCGCTCGTAAATCTCCGGAAACCGCACCTCCAACGACATCTGCGCCTCACGGCCATCCAGCTCCGCCTGCTCCACCGAGACCGGGTAGGTGGCCACCAGGCCGCTGACGATATCCTCGCCCTGGTCCCCCACCGCGTAATCACCCCAGAGCGCCACCCGCTGCACCTTACGATAAGGATGGGCGGTGAAGAGCACGCCGCTGCCCGAGTGGTCGCCCAGGTTGCCGAAGACCATGGCCTGAATGATCACCGCCGTGCCCCAGTAGTCGGAGACGTCCATCAAACTGCGGTACTCCCGGGTCTTGTCAGTATCCCAGGATTGCAGGACCATCTCGATGGCCCCGGTCAGCTGGAGCCAGGGATCTTCGGGGATTTCCACCCCCAACTCCCGGATGTGCTCCTGGTAAGCCAAAGCCAGCTCGCGCATCTGCAGTGGAGTAAAAAGTCTCTTAACTGCCACGCCATGTTTTTGCTTGGCTAAATTCATCAAATTCTGGAAAGTTTCACGGGCAACACCGACTGTCATCGCCCAGGACTGTAAGAAGCGCCGGTAATTATCCCAGGCCAGATACTCCCGCCCCGGCACCTTGGCGAACCCCTCCACCAGCTCCTCATTCAGCCCAACATTATGGATGGTGGCCATCATCCCTGGCATGGACACCGCCGCCCCGCTGCGCACCGAGAGCAGCAGCGGGTTGTCCGGATCGCCAAAGCGGCGCCCGGATTGGCGCTCGACCTCGCTTAAGGCCCCCCGGATCCGAGCCATCAGCTCATCACGGGCCTTATTGAATTTGACAATGGCTGGCCAGCAACGGAAAATCTCGGTGGTGACCACAAAGCCCGGCGGCACCGGTTTGCCATCGGTGGCCAGCTGGGTGAGGTTCAAGCCCTTGTTGCCCAGCAGAATCAAATTGCGGCTGAAGGAGCTGCGCTGGTGCAGATGGCTGATCACCCGCTCCGGATTGTAGGTCATCAACAGGTCCAGGGTGCGCTCATCCAGGAGATCTTTCTGGTTTTCCAGGGTCTGATAGATGCGGGTGATGAAATTGTCCAGCAACTGCAAGCCGAAGGTCCCGGCTATCAGATCGCGCAGGAAGGATTCCGAGAGACGATGGATGGACCCGGCCTGATCATCACCCTGCCAGAGCCCCCGGTATTTGGCGAGCAGGTTGTCCTCGCCATCCCCGGCGCAGATCTGCGGGACAATGATCGACAGATTGTTCTCATGGATGTTGGTGTAATAGGCATAGATAACGTCCTTGACCCCCTCGGAGAGACCCCGAAAGATGTCGAGGTATTGGGTATAGGAGAAACGCTTGATGCCGATGGAACTGGAGAGGAGCGACAGATAGGTCTCCAGACGGCGGCTGGTGACCCCGTCGATGCGCAGCGCCCGCAGGTAGATGCGCAGACACTTGCCGATGCGAATAAAGGTGGCCCGGGTGATGAAGGAGAGATTGACACTCTCCGGCAATTTTTCCAGATAGAGATTGGCTAGGTTCTCTAACCTGAAAGTGAGCCCCAAAGCGTCAAATTTACGCTCCCGATAGCGGCCATATACCGAGGGGATGTCCACGGCGATATGGCGCTTGTGGTAGATATCCTCCTTGGCGGCAAAATGCTCATTGCTGATGATGATGGCCTTCAAATCCTCCAGCCGGTCCAGCAAGGCCTTCAAACACTGGAAGGTATCGCCGCCGTCCAGCACCTCGATCAGCCCCGCCATCTCCGGGAAGCCGGAGTTGGCGGCCTGCTCCAACTGCAAGCGCAATTCCTGGAAGCCCAGGTTGTACTTCTGGTTGACCAGCTTGAACATCCGGATCAAGAGGACAAAGCGCCGGGTCTCGTCGGCGTCCAGATCGGACTGTCGAGCAATGAAGCGATCCAGCCGGGGCTGATCCCATTCCAGAAACTGATCGATGGTGGCAATGCCGCGCTGGGCCATGACCCGGTCCATCAGGGTGTGCAGCGCATCGACGAAGGGGCCGGAAACCGCAATCCGGGCCAGGACCTCTTCGGGCAGATAGGGGGTCAGCACCGCTTTATCGAGGGTCAGCCAGAAGGTGAAGATGGCGCGAATGAAATCGACGATCAGGTTGCTGCTCTCCACGTGGCTCTGCTTGCGGAGGAAATGGATCAACAGGTCGCGGCGGCTGTGAAGCTCGTCCAGCTCAGTGGAAACCTCGCGCAAGGCGCCTTCGGCGCCGATCTCGTTGAAGAAGACCGGCATCAACTTGGCGAATTGTTTGACCAGGTTGAAGACCGGCTCCACCGGATGATTCAATAACTCGCTGATATCGCGCTGAAAAAGATCGGTGTCTTTAACGCAGGTGCCGGAGAGCTTGAGGTTGATGATCAGGGCCGAAAAGAGGGTGGAACACCACTTGGGCTCCTGCATGACCAGACTCAGCCAGACCCGAATATTCTCCAGATGCGAAGGGTTGTAGATCGGCTGCCACTCGGCGTCCACCCCGCTGACCCGGGCGTACTGGAAGCCGAAGCGCACCGTCTCCCAGAGAAAGGTCTCAACCAGGCGGCTGCTCTCGCGCTTGAAAACCTCGGCGCCCAGTACCTGAATACATTGCAAAGAGGTGTGGGGATAGCGACGAACGTTGGCCTTCAGCAATTTAAAGGTGGTGAGCAGGAACGATTCGATCTCCTCGAAGGTCTGCTGGCGGATCAGCTGGATCAGGCTGCGATTGATCTCCCGCAGGGTCTCTTCGTGGATCAGGTAGAGCCCGGCGGTGTCCATGATCCGGAAGAGGAAGAGGAGCTTGCGGTTCTCGGCGAAGCGGTCGGCGGTGTCGGGCAGCAGCTCGGCCCCCTCTTCCACCAGTTTCTCGGGAATTTGCTTGTAGAAGCGGACGATGTCCACGTGAGCCGGCAGCTCCAGAAGCTTTTCCAGGGCCGCTTTGGGATTGGTGGCAATCACCACCGCCTCAGCCACCGCCAGATGCTCACGAATCTGCTGATGGGAGATGGCGCTGAACAGCCGCCCGGCCTGCCAGCCCTGGCAAAGGACGCCACATTCGCCGAGAAACCAGGGCAAGGGATCTTCCTCGGCCAGCCAATACTGGAAGTTGAGGTGGAGAATTTTCTGCAGCAAGGTGGCCAGGGGAATAAAATCGTAATCCTCGCCCTGCCGCTCCACCAGACTGAGCATGGTGGCGGCAATTTTTTTTATCGGATGGTGACCCTGGACCATGAAGAGCATAACCTTCTCGTCCAGTTCTCCCAGCCGGTTGAAACAGGCGGCCAAAGCATCCCGGTAAACTGGGAGATCCCCCGCCTCCAGACCTGACACCACCTTTTCCAGGTAGGCCGACAGCGCCTCCATGGCCTGGGAGAGCTGGGCCTCGTTCTTCCGGGTATCCTGGATGGCAGTGAGAAACAGCTCGCAGAAACGTTCCAGGGCCTCGGGCCCCCGGGGATCCTTGCGGTAATACCCGTGATTCTTCAGGGCGAAACCGCGCAGCCGGGGCAGGATCAAGGTCCAGTTGCGAAAGGGATGGCTGATCTCAAAAAGCAGGCCGCTGATGGTGGTGGCCACCCCTTTGTAGGGGGCGACGATCTCCTCCAGCAGGAGAAGTTCCGGGGCAACAACCACCTCATCAACCGCAGTTTCCAGGAGATTGGCCTTGAGGGCGTCGGATTCGATTACCGGTTTTTCGTCAGTGGTCATGGGGCTCACGGAAAGGGTGGATGTGGAGGCTCTAAAACGACAAGCAGTTATCCTTGGGAAACTGCCACTCCAGGACGTTTATGGCAAGGAGGTTTTGCCGTACCGACTAAACTTGACCTGATTACCACTAATCCTCAGCCCGTTCTTCCGCGTCATTGCGAGGAGGGGCGTAGCCCCGACGTGGCAATCTCTATCTTGCTGGATTATCGAGAGATCGAAGTCTGCGCTTATCTGCTTCGGCGCTTTGCTTCTCGCAATGACGAGTCTCGGGCTTTTGAGACTTTTTGCGAACTCATCAAATTTTGGTCATCAGAAATTGTTGATATACCGGTTTGCCACGCCTCGAAAAGTCCGTCATTCCGGCAGGTTTTAAGCCGGAATCCATATCCTTCACTGGATGCCAGCTAAAAGCATGCTGGCATGACGACAATTCCTCTCAACCCATGGTCAAGCGGTTGCGCCCCGCCCGCTTGCTCTCATACATCAGGGTATCGGCGCGCTTGAGCAAGCTTTCCGAGGTGTCATCAGTAAGAAACATGGTCGCACCAGCGGATATGGTCACCCGCAACCCTTCGCCCTGGTGCATGAGGTAGGCGTTTTCCACCATCATCCGCATCCGACCACCAACCGCTTCCAGCTCTGCTGCGGTGCAGTTACGGATGATGCCGATAAACTCCTCGCCGCCCCAACGCCCGAAAAGATCAAAAGGTCGGGAATTACTCACCAGGGTCTGGGCGACAATCTTCAAGATCTCATCACCTACGTCATGACCGTAGGTATCGTTGAACCTTTTGAAATAATCGATATCAATGAAGAGGATACCGAAGGCGGCGCCAAGACGTTTCTTTTCTTCGAAGCGACTCTGGAGCTCCTTGTCGAGATAATTCCGGTTGGCGAGCTGGGTCAGATTATCCAGCAGCGCCATCTTTTCGAGTTCTTTCACCCGCAACTCGTTAGCGCCCTGGCCGCTGATATCGGTAAACAGTTCAACCCCGCCAACAATGGCGCCACTCGCATCGGTCAGGGCGCTGGTCCTGACCGAAACCGGAACCCGATGCCCATCCCGATGATGCATGTAAATCACGGCCTCCCGGGGCTGGCCATCTTCCATGGTAAAAGCCAGAGGGCACTTGTCGAGGCACAGGCAATTACCCTCCGCGTCCACATGGGTCAGAATACAATCCGAACAACATCTTCCCTCCACCTCGGCGGCGGCATAGCCGGAGATCTGCTCAGCCGACCGGTTCCAGTAGGTGATCTTCCGGTTCCGGTCCACAAAGTACACGCCGTCATGGAGGGTATCGATGATGCGCTGATAGGATTGCTTATCGAATTCCATGGCTCAGGGATTCTCCAGTCGCTTGGGTTCGGCTTCGCTACTTCTCACAGCGCCTTGTTGGCCTCCATGTGGCGGATCAGATCCAGCACCCGGTTGGAGTAGCCCCATTCGTTGTCATACCAGCTAAGAATTTTGACCATGTTGCCAATCACCTTGGTGGACATGGCATCCACCACTGAGGAATGAGGGTTGCCCTGGTAATCGATGGAAACCAGCGGCTCGTCGGAGTAGCCCAGATAGCGGTTGGCCTCTTCTTTCAGGGCCTGGTTGACCTCGCTGACGCTGGTCTCCCGCTCCAGCTCCATCACCACATCCACCAGCGAAACGTTGGGAGTGGGAACCCGCACTGCCAGGCCGTCGAACTTACCCTTGAGATCCGGAAGCACCAGGGCCACGGCCGCCGCCGCCCCGGTCTTGGTGGGGATCATCGACATGGCTGCCGCCCGCGCCCGCCGCAGGTCAGAGTGGGGAAAGTCAAGGAGGCTCTGGTCGTTGGTGTAGGCGTGAACGGTGGTCATCAAGCCCTTCTTGATCCCGAAGCGGTTCAAGATCACCTTGGCCACCGGGGCCAGACAATTGGTGGTACAAGAGGCGTTGGAGACAATGTGGTCAACGGTGGGATCATAGTCATCCTCGTTGACGCCCATGACGATGGTCTTGACTTCACCCTTGGCGGGAGCCGAGATAACCACCTTTTTCGCCCCGGCGTCAATGTGGGCGTGGGCCTTATCAGAACTGGTGAAATAGCCGGTGGATTCCACCACATAATCCACCCCCAGGCTGCCCCAGGGAATGTCGGTGGGATTGCGGTGGGCGAAAATTCCCACCTGGCGCCCGTCCACGGTAAGGCCCTGATCGTTGCCCTTGACGGCGCTGCTGTAAACGCCCATGACCGAATCGTATTTGAGAAGATGGGCCAGGGTGGCATTGTCGGTGAGGTCATTGATGGCGACAATCTCGATATCGGCAAAGGCCGGATCAAGATCCCGCGCCCGAAAGATTGCCCTGCCGATTCTGCCAAAGCCGTTGATGCCTATCCTGATGGTCATATTCGCGCTCCTTCATAGATCTATGGGAAGAGGATGATTGTCGGTCCCGCAGGCCCTGCCCACGCCGACAACATCGAAAAGACTACCACGAAGAGAGGCGCGCCAGGCAAGGAAATTTTACCGGGGCAAGCGGAAGACTGGACAGGTAACGCGGGGGCCAACCTGCAAATGAATGGCAGAGGCGTTAGTGCGTAGTATGGGCAAAGCGCAGCGTGCCCATCAGCAATAGATTAGGCTGAGGAGCGAAGCCAAACAAAGTTATTCCGGTTCATGATGCCGTTTGGTTTCATCCATTCAACCAAACCGACTCCTGTCTCTTCATCTACTTTTCCGCCATCTCCAAGGCCCGCCTATACAACGCCAGGTAACGTTCCACCACAATATCCCAGCTAAAGTGCAAGCGGATATGCGCCACCGCCGCCTCACGCATCTGGCGCAGCCGCTCCGGCTCGTTGCGGAACAGCTCCATGGCCTTGAGCATGGCGCCCAGCAGAGCGGCGGAGTTATGCTCCCGATAGGCCAGACCGGTAACTCCATCCACCACCTTGACCAGCCCGCCGATATGGTGAACCACCGGCAGATTGCCGAAGAGCTGGGCGATAAAATCGGTCAGTCCGCAAGGCTCGTAGCGGGAAGGAATCACGAAGAAATCCCCGGCCGCGTATACCCGCATGGCCAACTGCTCGTCGTAGCCGCGCAACAAGCAGATCCGCCCCCGATACTCTTCTTGTTCGGCCAACCTAACCAGCTCCTCCTCGATTTCCTGGCCACCGCTGCCCATGATCAGCATGTGGACTTTTTTATCCAGGGGCAGCAGGGTTTCCAGGGCGCCGATCAATTTATCCACCCCTTTCTGCTCGGAGAACCGGCCGATAAAGGTGAAGAGGGGTTGGCGGGGATGGGATTCGAGGTAACCGGTTTGCTTCGCACCCACCAGATTGCCCGCTGCCAACTCCGCCACCAGCGCCGCCCGGCACTTGGCCTTGCCGCCCCAGCTCCCACGTTCCGGCGAAAAAGGTGCCGCCAGCCCCAGCTTTTTCGGCTGGGAGGGGTCGTAATGGTCGGGATTGATGCCGTTGGTCACCCCCTCCAACACCACCCCCCGGCGGAGCAGCTCGTGGCCCAGACCGCCGGTTAGCTCATCGTCCGCAGTTTTCTGGAGCTCGCGGGCGTAGTTTTCACTTACGGTGTTCAGGATGCTGTAAGGTGCGGCGGCCAGGAAGGGATCGAACTGACCATGCAACTGGTTGGCGAGGATCACCCTTGTGGGCAGGCCGGTGAGGCGCTCGGCAAAGGCCAGATCAGCCACCTCCTGATGGTAACCCAGCCCGGCGTTATGGATGGTGACCAGGCAACCAGTTTGCTGGAAGTAGTGGCGGTAGCCCTCGCTCTCGCGAATCAAGGCGGGAAGAATGGCGGTGTGGCCATCCTGGCAGTGGATAATGTCGGGCCGCTCCCCCAAGCGAATTAGCCGGGCAATGGCCGCCTTCTGCAGCAGCAGGTTCATGGCGAAATAATCGTAATGGGCCTGGCCCTGGTGGAGGCTGGGATTAACGACGGCCTCGGCCCCGGTGTAGGTGTAGATGCCACCCTTTTCAGCGTAACGCTCGGCGGCGACCAGCACCAGGCGCACCCCGTCACGCAGCGACTCCCAGAAGCGCACCGACTCCCGCCGCTCCTTGCCCACGTAGTTCATCGCCACATCCAGGGTGAGATCGCTCAAGGTAAACCCCAGCTTTTCCGGCTCCATGAAGCCATAACAGGGCAGCATCACCGTCACCTGGCGGCTGCCCTTGCGGGCCAGGGCCTCGGCCAGCTGGGCGGTAAAGTCCTTAACCCCGCCAGCCCCGGCCAGGCCGTCGTACTCGCGGGTGAGAATCAGGATTTTGCGGATCTGTCGTGGTGGCATGGTGATTCCGTGTTTTTTGTAGTTGAGTTACGCCGGCAAGGGCACGGCAATCAATTCGTTGTTCCGTAGATTACGTAGGGTGGGCAAAGCGCAGCGTGCCCACACGGAGAATTTGGCGATAACGCTGGTTAGCTAACCTACAATTTTCACCTTCCCTTGTCACGTTTCTCGCCCTGTGTTACTTTTCCCATGAATTCTTTGCGAGGAAAACGCCATGCCAACCACCGTTGACCAGCTCGATCTTTCCCTGCTCCCTCCGGCCGCACGCCGGGAGATTCGGGATTTCTACCAGTTTCTGATGGAGCGGCGCGGGCGGGCAAAAAAGACCGGCCCGACATCAGCTAACTCTCGCAGCTACGCCGAGCTCTGCGGCCAGCTGTCTTGGCAGGGCGACGCCGTGGCGGCCCAGCGGAAGATTCGCGATGAGTGGTGAACACCGGTTCCTGCTTGACACCAATGGTGTAGTTTCCCTACTCGCAGGCAACCAAAAGTTGGCCGCTCAGCTAGATGGCCGAATATGTCGGAATATCGGTGGTCTCGTACCTGGAATTTCTTGCTTTCGATGGTCTTTCCGACAGTGACCGCGCCTGTTTTGCCGGTTTTTGTGAACGGATCGAGATTGTGCCTCTGGCTCATAAAGACCGGGAACTGATTGACCTGATACTTGATCTCCGCAGCCGCCACCGACTCAAACTCCCCGATGCCATCATCGGCGCCACCGCCATTTCTCGCAATGCCCTGCTCATCACCAACGACTCACATTTTGCCAACATTAAATCGCTTGCCGTGCAGGGCTGCTGAACTACTTGCCTACCATCAATTACGTCCCACTCATCCGGCGCAATTCGCTACGCTTATTGCCGCCCTACCTGGGCTTTCCTGCGCCTTACACTTTACGAGTTGCCTGATACTCCGAGGTGAAGGGATTTCTTTGCAACAATCAAACGGCGTTGTCCACCGCTAACTTCTGTTTCAATTCCGCAGAAGGACCTAAAATCAGAAGACTAACAAAATCATCTTGCGACATTGTATGTGCGCCACGCCGGACAATTTTGCTACGGTCTTCATTTGGTGTAAATATGGAGAACGTAACTGTCCCTGAAAATCTTCCAATGCGTCCTTCAGTAGCTCCGGCGCTTGATGCTGCATCAACTTGGACGCAAAGGCCGATATGTTTGATGGCTTCGGACCAAATTCTGTATGCATCAGGAGTGTCATAAAGCACGTCTCCTGCTTTGAAAGAGAAAGAAGACCCTTGTGTCCACACAGTGGTTTTCTTCTTATTTTGAATGCGTTCCGTTTGTTTGATGTCCAGTGCGTCATTGAAGCAAGTTAGTACACACATGTACTATCCCTCCGCAAAATCCGTAGAAGGATCCTTGAGAAGATCGGCAAGACGATTCTCTCGGTTAGGTTTTTCCCTGATGATATGCTCAAGTAGAGCAAGAGCTTTTTGACTCATGACGCATTCTCCAAAATTCGTGATTCTTGGCTGAGACCGTGAGTCATCCCTTCTTCAATTCGTTTCTTGAGCTTTTTTACTTCTGACTGAAATCGCCGGACTTCTGCCTCCGCAGCGTCGAGCTGCTGAAAAAGGGTGGGAAAACCAGAGACATCCACATTCTGTTTAAGTTGGGCAAGTAGTTCAGCCTGAGAGGGATCGGCAAGCATATTCTTGTCACCTTTAAGAAATGCAAGACGGTGTTTGCACACTGTACGCATGATTCCAGCCTTACAAGTACAGTGAACCGACAGCGCTCCATTATCATGCGAGAAATCAACACCGTATGGTTCACCACTACTGCTCTTTGCTTTGAGTGTGATCTTCATTTTCCCGTATCACCAAAAAAATTAGCCTGCCAAGTCGAGCTGAGAGACGAAGCTAACAAATTTGTCTCGCGGTTTCCTGGTGTTGTTTGGCTTCACATGGCAAGAACCCAACCTTGCTAAGGGAGTATTTTTGCAATATCAACTCGTAACCTGCTGCATTTTATGTAGGGCGTCAATAAGCGCAGCGCATTGCGCCGGATGAGTTTCCAAATAATGCCCCCTCAAGCATTTCACCCCTCCTTCACAGCCGCGATTTTACCTTCAGCCAGCAGCACTTGCCCGCTGATAGAAAATCACCCCGACGCTCTCGATGTGTTCGCGCAATTCGGCGTGATCGAGATGGTCAAAAACCAGCAGGTCGATGCTGTAGGGGAGAAGCAGTTCATCCAGCTCAAAGGCGATATCGCCGAGTTCCTGCGTGGAAATCCCGGCACCGTGGAGGCTCACGTCGATATCCGAGCCGGGCTTGAAGTTGCCTTTCGCTCGCGACCCGTACAACACCGCCTGGTCAATGGCCGGATGCTTGGCAAAGACCCCACAGATTTTTTCGACGGTTTGTTCGCTGAGGCCGTAGCGCATTACTCGTTCCCGGTTTGTTCTGCCAGCGAAGCAAATTTTCGGGCCAGTTGGGCAAAGGCTGGATAGAAGCGGGCCAGAATCGCTTTGACGATTTCCTCGGCGATCTCCGGATTGTAGGTGTGCGAGCTGAGATTGCGCGACTTGATCATCTCCATCCACGCCTCGCCATCATCAATTAAGCCGTTTTTGAAGGCCTCCCGCGTCGCATTTTTTGAGCCGCTGATGCCGACAAAACCCTGTTCTTCCAGATAATCCTTCAGGACATTCCAGGCCAGTTCGTGGGTAAACTTAAAGCCCTGCACCACTCCCTGTTGCTCAAGCTCGGACAAATCCCGGGTTGCGGCCAGCTCCACCGCTCGCTGCAAGGTTTGAAAGGCCTTGAGATAATTATTGAAGTGCTGTTGCCAGCGAATGTCTTCAGGCATGGCATAATTTCCTTCAGGTAATAATCTCGGCGGCCATCCTCATTCCACCCCAAATTCGCACAGCAAAACTTGCTTCACAGTTTCCGCCATTTTAACCGCCCGCTGGGCCACTTCCTTCTCGGCGGACTCCCCGGGATAGCGATACTCGACGGCATAGGCATTCAAAATCGCCAAGGTAGGCCGCAATAATTCAAGTCGCGGATAGCGTTCACGCAGCAGGTCGAGAAGAAGCGAAAGGTTGTGGGTCTTCCCAAAGACAAGCCCATTCTCCTGCAGAAGTGCTTTCAGGTACTTTTCTGCGGATTGTTGGGCATGAAAGCAAGCAGCATCGAAGTTGGGCGACTTCCTGGCTCGGAGTTCCCGGTGTGCTGTCGCCAGGTCACCCTCGGCTTTTTGTATCCACTCAGTGGTGAGGGGCCGCATACAGTTGTTTCCCGGTGGCCATTATCTCGCACAAAAAGTAGTCGTCCAAGGCCAGGCGTTCCTTGAGTTGCCGAGAGGAACGCACGATGAGTTCCAGCGGAAGAGTCGGCTTTAGGCGGGTAATAATCTCTGCGGCCATCCTCGCACCGGATGACTCACCGGGCATCACCACCAGCAAGTCCACATCGGAATCGGGCCGGGCTGTGCCTTTGGCATAGGAACCAAAGAGAATTACTTGCTCCGGCGTGAACTCACGCGCAATTTCAGCGGCTAATTGTTGGATATCCGCAAATGACACTTTTCCCATGCTTTTCTCCTGATAACCAAACGCGCTGTTTGATATCCAAGTTATACACGCGCGACTCCGCAACGCAAGGCCTTTGCGGGTCAGGCTGAGTCGCCGGTTTTTACCGCTGTCCTCGGCGGCGCTTCGTCTCCGGCGCCATTCCGGCCTTACCGCTCTTCCCACTTTTGCTTACCGCCTGCTCCTCCGGCCAGACCACAGCAAAATCGATCCTTCGCCGCTCGATATGCACCGCCGCCACCCGCACCTTGATGATATCGCCAATGGAGATCATCCGGCCCGTTCGTTTACCCAGCAGCCGGTAGTTCTTTTCGTCGATCTCATAGTAGTCGTCGGTGAGGTCGGCCACCGGCACCCCGCCGCTGATGAAGGACTCCAGCAGCTCCACGAATAAGCCGAAACCGGCGACCCCGGAGACAATGCCCTCGAACTCCTCGCCGATATGCTTGGCCATGTAACGCACCTGCAAGCGCTCGGTCACTTCCCGCTCGGCCAGCACCGACTTACGCTCCCGGTCGGAGAGGAACAACCCCGCCTCTTCGGCGTTGGCGTAGAAGGGCTTACCCTTGCCCGCCGCCTTGGGGCCGCTGAGCAGCTTGGCCAGAGAGCGATGGACCAGCAAATCCGGGTAGCGGCGGATGGGTGAGGTGAAGTGGCAGTAGTCGGAAGCCGCCAGGCCGAAGTGGCCGACATTCTCCGGCGAATAGCGGGCCTGCTGCATGGTGCGGAGCAGGAGGTTGCTGACCACATACTCGCGGGGGGTGCCGTGCACCGCCGTAATGATCTTGGCAAACCATCTGGGGGTGCCGGGATCGCGGCCCAGCGGCACCCCGATGGTGCGGGCGAACTGGACGAAATTTTCCACCTTCAGCGGGTCGGGCTGCTCGTGGATCCGGTAGAGGAAGTCGCGCCGGGCCTCCTTGGCGGCCTTGGTGAAGGTGGCCGCCACCGCCTCGTTGGCGGCCAGCATGAACTCCTCGATCAGCTTATGGGCCTGGAGCCGGTGGGTGCGGCTGATCCCGGCGATGGCGCCATCGGCGTCCAGACGGATATCGGCCTCGGGCAGCTCAAAGCCAATGCTGCCGCGCTGGCTCCGCCGTTTTTCCAGGGCCGCAGCCAAGGTGGCCATGGTTTGCAGCGATTTGACGAATTGCTTATGGGTGGTGCGGATCTTGGCCTTGGGCGCGGCGTCCAAAATCTCCTGCACCAGATTATAGGTGAAACGGTAATGGCTGCGGATCACCGCCCGGGTGAACTTCTTGCTGAGAACCTTGCCCTCGGGGTCAAAATCGATGATGGCGGTGAAGGCCAGCCGATCCTGATCAGGCACCAGACTGCAAAGATCGTTGGAGAGCCGCTCCGGCAACATCGGCACCACCCGGCCCGGGAAATAGACGCTGGTGCCGCGCAGATAGGCCTCCTCATCCAAGGGGGTGCCTGGGGTGACATAATGGCTAACATCGGCGATGGAAACGTAGAGCCGGTACCCGGCGGGAATTTCCACGATGGCTACAGCGTCATCAAAGTCCTGGGCGGTCTCGCCGTCGATGGTGACGTGGGGAATATCGCGCAGGTCAACGCGATCCGGCCCGGGCTGGATGGCGGGGACCAGGGCCGCCGCCTCGGCCAGGGCCGCCGCGCTGAACTGGTTCGGCAGCCGGTGGGCCGAGATGACGATCTCGGCCTGGATGGCCGGGTCATCGGGGTCGCCCAGCACCTGGACGATCCGCCCTTTGGGATGCAAGGGGTCGCTGTTAAAATCGGTGATCTCGGCCAGCACCACCTTGCCTTCATCTTTGGTGGAGACCCCATCCGGGCTGATTTCCACCCGATAAGTAAAGCGCTGATCCTCGGGAAAGACCCGGCCCTGCCGGTAGACGCCCACCACCCGGGATGCCCCCCGGTTAATGATCTTCAAGATCCGTCCTTCCGGCCGCTCCCGGCGCGGATCTTCCACCCGCACCAGCACCCGGTCGCCATGGGCGGCTGAACCTAGATAAGGGGCAGGGATAAAGACATCATCGCCCCGGCCGGGGGCCGTGGACCCCAGCGGGGTAGCAAAACCAAACCCCCGCGGATTGGCGTGGAAGGTGGCCTCGAATAATCCCTGGCCCGGTTGCAGGCTGAAGGTCTCACCGTCGCAGCTCAATTGCCCGCTGCGACAGAGATGTTCGAGCA
>Ga0334722_10001024_pt1 | contig 36982 bp, 35 predicted proteins | sample C3_bottom_MG_FD_207210 | JGI IMG/M metagenome (GOLD analysis project Ga0334722, IMG submission 207210) | Sediment microbial communities from Yellowstone Lake, YNP, Wyoming, USA - C3_bottom | ecosystem: Environmental > Aquatic > Freshwater > Lake > Sediment | place: USA: Wyoming | collected... | reverse complement strand
CGCCCAGGCCCAGATTTCCAGCGGCCCTGCGCTGCGCTCGAGCCCGCCGCTGCCAGGCACCTCGGCCATATTTGAAACCAACGGAAAAGCGATGCAGCCATCATAACCTGCCTGCTAGAATTCGCCAGCGCCATGCCATCACGCAGCACCTCTGCCACTACCGGGAAGGAGACAGACGCCATGCTCAAGGAATTCAAGGAATTTGCGATCAAGGGCAATGTGATCGATCTCGCCGTGGCCGTGATCATCGGTGCCGCCTTCGGCAAGATTGTGGATTCGGTCGTCAACGACCTGATCATGCCAGTCGTCGGCCGGGTGCTCGGCGGACTGGATTTTTCCAACTACTTCGTCGCACTCAAGGATATTCCGCCGGGCACGTCCACCACGCTGGATGCGGTCAAGAAGGCAGGCGTACCGGTATTCGCCTACGGCAATTTTCTCACCATCTCGATCAACTTCGTCATTCTCGCGTTCATCATTTTCCTGCTGGTGCGCTGGATCAACAAGCTGAAGCGCGCCGATGCTGCTGCACCAGCGCCGGCCGGGCCGCCCGAAGAAGTCGTGCTGCTACGCGAAATCCGCGATAGCCTTAAACCGCGCTAGATCCTGATCCCGCCTGGCGGCTCGACGGCTCCAAGCGGAGCCGTGCGTGCGCCCGCAATTCGATTCGAGATTCCTATTTCTTGAGGGTCGCGAACACCGCGTCGGCAGCGGCCAGAGTCTCGCTGATGTCCTTCTCGCTGTGCGCGGCAGACACGAAACCCGCTTCGTAGGCCGAGGGTGCGAAGTGAACGCCGCGTTCGAGCATGGCGTGAAAGAAGCGGTTGAACATCTCCTTATCCGACTGCATGACTTCGGCAAAGCTTTGCGGAACGCTGGCGCGAAAATACAGACCGAACATGCCGCCTATGGCCTGCGCTGAAAATACCACGCCGTGCTTCTTCGCCGCCGCCGCCAGACCCTCGGTCAGCGCACGCGTGCTCGCGCCTAGCTTTTCATAGAAGCCCGGCGCTTGCACCAGTTTCAGGGTGGCCAGGCCGGCGGCGACTGCCACCGGATTTCCGGACAGTGTCCCCGCCTGATAGACGGGGCCAAGCGGCGCGATCTTCTGCATGATTTCGCGCCGCCCGCCGAAGGCACCCACCGGCATGCCGCCGCCGATGACTTTGCCCAGCGTGGTGAGGTCGGGTTCGATGCCGTAGTGCCCCTGCGCGCCGGTCAATCCGACGCGAAAGCCGGTCATCACCTCGTCCAGGATCAGCACTGCGCCGTATTGGGTGCACAGTTCGCGCATCGCGCGCAGGAATTCGGGCTTGGGCGCGATCAGGTTCATGTTGCCCGCGACCGTCTCCACGATCACCGCGGCAACGTCCTTGCCGTTTTCGGCGAAGCAGCGCTCCAACTGCCCGGCGTCGTTATAGTCGAGCACCAGCGTATGCGCGGCGATTTCGGGCGGAACACCGGAAGAGCTGGGTTGGCCGAATGTGAGCGCGCCCGAGCCAGCCTTAACCAGGAGACTGTCGGCGTGGCCGTGATAGCAGCCCTCGAACTTGATCACGCGGCTGCGGCCAGTATAGCCGCGCGCCAGGCGCAAGGCCGTCATGGTGGCTTCGGTGCCCGAACTGACTAGGCGCACCAGCTCCATCCCGGGCAGCAGCTTGCACAGCAGCTCGGCCATTTCGATCTCGGCCTCGGTCGGCGCGCCAAATGACAGTCCATTCTTGGCGGCTGCGCACACCGCGGCTACCACCTCGGGATGGGCGTGCCCGGCCACCATCGCGCCCCAGGAGCCGATGTAATCGATATAGCGCCGGCCTTCGGTGTCCCACATGCAGGCACCCGCGCCGCGCGCGATGAAGCGCGGTGCGCCGCCCACGGCGCGAAATGCCCGCACCGGGGAATTGACCCCGGCGGGGATGAACTGCTGGGCTTTGGCAAACAAGGATTCGTTGCTCATTGCTGCATCCAATGTTGTTGATGAAGTCGCGTAAATCCGGCCGCTCGCTCGGCGATGTCGCCGGCGTCAAACAGCGCGCTGATCACTGCCACAGCGTCCGCGCCGGCGGCGAACACCTCGCCTGCATTTTGCAGGGTAATGCCGCCGATTGCCACCAGCGGCAGAGAAAACTTGCGGCGCGCTTCGGCAAACAAGGCGAGCGGCGCGCGCACTGCCGCGGGTTTGGTAGGAGAGCTGAAGACGCTGCCGAAGGCCAGGTAATCCACCTGCGCCTGCACCGCAGCCTGCGCCAGATCCATCCTGTCATAGCATGAGGCGCCCAGCAATTTGCCCTGCCCGAGCTGCTTTCGCGCCGCGGCCCAATCGCCGTCTCCGCCGCCCAGATGCGCACCATCGGCATCCAGTTCGAGCGCGAGTGCCAGATCGTCGTTGACGATAAAGCAGGCGCCAGCCGCGCGGCACAACGCGGCCAAGGCGCGGCCCTGCTCGCGACGCAGCTGCGGACCGGCCGATTTGTTGCGGTATTGCACGACTGCGGCGCCGCCGCGGAGCGCCTGGCCGACTTTGCTCGCCAGGATTTCGGTGTCTGGCTCGTCCGGCGTGATCGCGTACAGCCCCGCGAGCTTAGGTTTCACGGCTCAGTCCTCATGCTGCGGTTCGTCGTCGTCCGCTTCGCGCGCCCAGAAGAATCGATCGGGGATGTACTGCCCCATGCCCGGGCGGAAACCGGCGTTGAGCGTCTGCCAGGTGTATTCCTGCGCCTCGCGCACCGCCTCGGGAATGTCCAGCCCGTTGGCGAGCGTCGCGGCGATGGCCGAAGCCAGGGTGCAGCCGGAGCCGTGATAGCTGCCGGGCAAGCGCTGCCAACTGTCGCTCCTGATCACGCCTTGCTGGCCGTATAGGGTATTGACCACCTGTGGCGTATTTTCGTGCGTGCCGGTGATCAATACGTACTCACAGCCCATGTCCAGGATGCGCTTGGCACAGTCCTCCAAAGACCGCTCTTCGTCGCTGCCATCGTCGGCCAGGCGCCGCGCCTCCAGGCTGTTCGGCGTAATGATGGTGGTCTGCGGTATCAGCATTTCGCGCATGGCCTCTATCATGTCTTCGGTCGCCATCTCGTCGCCGCGACCCGAAGCGAGCACTGGATCCAGGATCAGCGGCACGTCGGGATAGTCCGAGACCACTTCGGCGATGGCCGCGCAGTTCTCCACGCTGCCCACCATGCCGATCTTGAATGCCGCCACCGGCATATCCTCCAGCAGCACGCGCGCCTGGTCGCTGACCCAGTCGGCTTCGATCGGCAGCACGTCCTCTACCCCCGCCGTATCCTGCACCGTGATCGCGGTAACGACGGTCAACGCGTGGCAACCCATGCTCGACAGCGTCAGAAGATCCGCCTGTATGCCCGCGCCTCCGGTGGGATCGGTGCCGGCAAAGCTAAGGACAATCGGAGGCAGTTGAGAGGACATAATTGGGGGCCATACTGGAACAAGACATGGCAAGAAGGTAAGATGCGGCGCTAGTAGTTTAACCCAATCCAAGCCTCAGGACATGACAGCGACTTCCACCAGCACCGAATTCAAGACCTGGATGTGTTTGATTTGCGGCTACATCTATGACGAAGCCGTTGGCGCGCCCGACGAAGGCATCGCGCCGGGCACCCACTGGAACGACGTGCCGATCAACTGGACCTGCCCCGAGTGCGGTGCCCGCAAGGAAGATTTCGAGATGGTCGAAATCTAAGACCTGCTACAAGAGCGAGGGCAAGTCTCCCCTCGTACTCCACTAGATCAGCCGTTGCAAAATGACTTCTGTTGCGGGTTCTAAGATGCCTGCCTGGCTTTGGCGTAGCGCGCCAGCGTCTTTGCGCGCGCCACGGCATGATCGACGATGGGCGCCGGATAGTCGCGTCCGATGACGCAGCCCGCAGATCCCTCCTCGGATGTGCTCATTTTCCATGGCGCGTGAACAAATCGCGCCGGTACCCGTGCAAGCGAGGGCAGGAAGCTGCGGATGAACCGACCCTCTGGATCGAATTTCTCCGACTGGGTCACCGGATTGAAGATACGGAAATACGGCTGCGCGTCGCATCCAGTCGATGCCGCCCACTGCCAACCGCCGTTGTTGGCCGCGAGGTCGAAATCATTCAGATTGTCGGCGAAGTATTTTTCACCCCAGCGCCAGTCGATTCCGAGATCTTTCACCAGAAACGACGCCGTCAACATGCGCAGTCGATTGTGCATGTATCCGGTCTGATTGATCTGGCGCATGGCCGCATCCACCAGGGGATAACCGGTACGGCCGGCACACCAGGCGGCGAAGTGGTCCGCGCGATTTTCGAACTCCAGCGCCGCGTATTCCGGGCGAAACGCCGACCTGACTACATGTGGATGGTGCAGCAATATGGCAAAGTAGAAATCGCGCCAGATCAGCTCGGACAGCCAGACTGCCGCGCCGCGGCCGGGGTGCGCGCGCGCCTTGGCTACCAGCCTGCGAATCGAGACGGTGCCGAAACGCAGATGTACCGACAGGCGGGACGATCCCTCCAGCGCCGGAAAGTCGCGCGCCGCCGCATAAGCATCGATGCGCTTCTCGAACGCGCGCAACAGATCGGACGCGCCCGACATGCCGGTGCCTAGACCAAGTTGCTTCAGGTTTGTGTACTCGAACCCCAGGTCCGACAAGGATGGCATGACCGGCGCGGCCGGTTTGGCCAGCCGGTCGAAGTACATCTCCGTTACGTAATGCTTGAGAGGCGAATTCTCGAGTTGCTTCAGCCAGGCGTTTTTATACGGCGTAAACACCGAGAACGGCCTGCCGCTTTGAGTGAGCACCTCGCCGCCCTCGAATAGGGCTTGATCCTTGCAATCCTGGAACAGCACGCCCAGCGCGGCGAGCGCGCCCGCCACCGCGGCGTCGCGCCTGCGCGCCTGCGGCTCGTAGTCGCGGTTGGCGTAGACTGCCTGCACGCCCAGACTTGCGACAAGCTTCGGAATTTCCTCGCGCGCACTGCCGTGGAGCACCAGCAGTTCACCGCCTGCGCCACGCAATGCCGCCGCCAATTCCAGTACCGAATGCCAGATGAATTCGACGCGCCGGTCCGCCCGCTGCGGCAGCGACTGCAGAATATCGGTATCGAAAACAAACGCGCAGTAGACCACGCGGCCCGCTTTCAGCGCGTGGTAAAATGCGGCATGGTCGTCGGTTCGCAGATCACGCCGGAACCAGACCAGGGTTTTCGCGTAAAGCTGTTCTTTCTGAGCCAATATTATGTATATTCCGCCAGAAGGTTTAAAATAGCACAGTGGCGATCGATCTCACCCACCATTTTCTGATTGCAATGCCGAATATGGTGGACCCGTATTTTGCAAAATCCCTCACGTTTATCTGCGAACACAATGATCAGGGTGCGCTGGGCGTGGTAGTCAATCGTCCCATAGACCTGAGTCTGCAAGCGCTGTTCGAGCGCATCAACCTCAAGCTTGAGCCGCACGAACTGCACGACCTTCCCGTATATTTCGGCGGGCCCGTACAAACCGACCGCGGCTTCGTGCTGCACCAGCCCGTGGGGGAATGGCACTCCACACTGAAGGTGCGCGACCGCCTCGGCCTCACCACCTCCAAAGACATACTCGAAGCCGTAGGAAAAGGCCGCGGTCCGGCCAAGATGTTGGTCACCCTGGGATACTCCGGTTGGGCGGCAGGGCAACTCGAGCACGAACTGGGGCAGAACGCGTGGCTGAGCGTGGAGGCGGGCGAGCAGATCATTTTCGATCTGCCGGCTGAGGAAAAGCTGCCGGCTGCGATGGAACTGCTGGGTGTCGATTTCGCCAGCTTGTCCGAGGAATCCGGACATGCTTGAACGGCATGCAGGAGCAGACGTGAGAGAACAGACCCTGCTCCAAGCCGCGACGGCCTCGGCAGCGAAGCCCGCACCCGTCTCCCGTGGAACGCTCAGCGGTACCGTACTGGCCTTCGATTTCGGAGAGCGATACACCGGCGTCGCGGTAGGCGAGTCCAGCGTCGGCATCGCGCATCCGCTGGCACTGATCACTGCGCAAGCCCAAGCCGCCCGCATGGACGAAGTCGCCGCGCTGGTAGCGCAGTGGAAACCCGGCTTCTTGGTGCTCGGGCTGCCGTTTTCCATGGATGGTACGGAGCACGATTTAACCCGGCGCTGCCGCCGCTTTGCACGCCAGCTGGAGTCCCGCTTCAAGCTGCCGGTGATCCTGGTAGACGAACGCCTGAGTTCTGCCGCCGCCGAAGAGACCTTGCGCGCGGCGGAAAGAGGGGGGCGCAAGCACAAACTGCTGGCCCACCAGGTCTCGGCACAAATTATCTTACAGAGCTATTTCGATGACCCTGGTACTTCCTGATCCTGAAATCCTGTGCGCCGAGCTGGTAAAGCAGCTCAAGCCGCAGGTCACCGCCGACACAGCCTTGGTTGGCATCCATACCGGCGGCGTCTGGCTGGCCGAGCGGCTGCACGCGGCGCTCGGCATTTCGCTGCCGCTGGGTTTGCTCGATATCTCGTTTTACCGCGACGATTTTGACAAGACCGGACTGCATCCACAGATAAAACCGACGCAGATCACGTTTGACGTAGACGGCCGGCACATCGTGCTGGTCGACGATGTGCTCTACACCGGCCGCACGGTGCGCGGGGCGATGAACGAACTGTTCGACTACGGCCGGCCGGCTTCGATCAGCCTCGCCGTACTGATCGACCGCGGCGGGCGCGAGTTGCCGGTCGCCGCACAATACGTAGGCGCCAGACTGGAAATTCCGCAGGGGCGCATGCTGGTTCTGGACCGGGACGAACATGGAAAACTTAGGCTGAAATTCGATGCGTAATCCACAACTGAACGACAAGGGCGAGCTGCAGCACCTGCTGACGATCGAGGGGCTGCCGCGAGAAACGCTTACCCATATTCTGGATACCGCCACGTCCTTCGTCGGCGTCACGGCGCGCGAAGTCAAGAAGGTGCCGCTGTTGCGCGGAAAGTCGGTATTCAATCTGTTCTTCGAGAACTCCACCCGCACCCGCACCACGTTCGAGATCGCCGCCAAACGCCTGTCTGCCGATGTCATCAATCTGAACATCGCCGTCTCTTCGCATACCAAGGGCGAGACCCTGCTCGACACGGTGGACAATCTCTCGGCGATGCATGCGGACATGTTCGTCGTGCGCCATGCGCAGAGCGGCGCGCCGCACTTGATTGCGCGTCACGTGGCCAGCCACCTGCATGTGGTCAACGCCGGTGACGGGCGCCACGCCCATCCGACCCAGGGATTGCTCGATCTGTACACCATCCGGCACTTCAAGAAAGACTTCACCCGGCTGTCAGTGGCGATCGTCGGCGATGTGCTGCACTCGCGCGTGGCGCGCTCGCTGATCCACGCACTCACGATCATGGGCACGCCCGACATCAGGGTCATCGGGCCGATGACCTTGATTCCTGCGGGCGTGGAAAAACTGGGCGTCTCGGTGTTTCACGATCTGAAACAGGGCCTGCGCGACGTCGACGTGGTGGTCATGCTGCGGCTGCAGAGCGAGCGCATGCGCGGCGCGCTGCTGCCGTCGGCGCAGGAGTTCTTCAAGTACTACGGCCTCACCCCGGAAAAGCTTGCGCTGGCCAAACCCGATGCGATCGTCATGCACCCGGGACCCTTGAACCGCGGTGTGGAAATAGATTCTGCGGTGGCCGATGGTTCGCATGCGGTCATCCTGTCGCAGGTGACCTTCGGCATCGCTGTCAGGATGGCCGTGATGAGCATACTGGCGGGGAATTAAATTCGATGAAAATTCATATCAAGAGCGGTCGCCTGATCGACCCGAAAAGCAAGACCGATACGCTGGCCGACGTCTACATTGCGGCAGGCAATATCGCCGCGATCGGCCAGGCGCCGGCCGGGTTCAAGGCCAATCGGGTGATCGATGCCACGGGCCTGGTGGTCTGCCCGGGCCTGATCGATCTGTCCGCACGCCTGCGCGAGCCGGGCTTCGAGTACAAGGCGACACTGGAATCCGAAATGCTGGCTGCGGTCGCAGGCGGCGTAACCAGCCTTGCCTGTCCGCCCGACACCGATCCACCACTGGACGAGCCGGGCCTGGTGGAGATGCTCAAGCACCGTGCCAAAACCCTCAACCTGGCGCATGTGTACCCGATAGGCGCGCTCACCGTCGGCCTCGCCGGCGAACAGCTTACCGAGATGGCGGAACTGCGCGATGCCGGATGCGTCGGATTCTCCCATGCCGATGTGCCGCTGCAGGACAATCAGGTTTTATGGCGCGCGCTGCAGTACGCCGCCACCTTCGGTTTTTGCGTCTGGCTGCGTCCGCAGGACGGCTATCTGGCCAAGGACGGTGTGGCGCACGACGGCGAGGTCGCCACCCGCCTCGGGCTGCCGGGCATTCCCGCCTTCGCCGAGACCATTGCGATCGCCACGGTCATCGAAATCATGCGCGCCACCGGCGCGCGCGTGCATCTTTGCCGCCTGTCCACGCGCGAGGGCCTGGGCATGGTGCGCGCGGCAAAGCGCGAGGGCCTCGCCTTGAGTTGCGACGTGGGCATCCACCACGCGCATCTATCGGAAATGGATCTAGGCTATTTTGATGCGCATTGTCATCTGCAGCCGCCGCTGCGCAGCGGGCGCGATCGCGACGCGCTGCGCGAGGGACTGAAGGACGGAACCATCGACGCGCTTTGCTCCGACCACACGCCGGTGGACGAGGATTCAAAACTGCTGCCATTCGGCGAATCGGAGGCGGGCGCCACCGGCTTGGAACTGCTGCTGCCGCTCACGCTCAAGTGGGCGCTGGAAATGAAGGTGCCGCTGGTGCAGGCGCTGGCGCGCGTCACGCTGGATCCGGCGCGGGTACTCGGCCTGGACGGCGGGCACCTGTCCGCGGGACATGCGGCCGATGTCTGTATATTCGATCCGGAACAGTACCACAAGGTGAATGCCGCGGAACTCAAGAGCCAAGGCAAGAACACGCCCTTCCTCGGTATCGAGTTGCCGGGCAGGGTGCGCTATACCCTGGTGCAGGGTATGATCGCCTACGAAACGGCAAGCGCCAAGTAAGCAAAGTGTGCCGGATAGCGGGGGTGGCGCCGGCGGCGCGCCCCGTGTCAGATCCGCTCATCTTTTTCGAGCAACGCAGCCGGATCCACGCCGGTTGCGGCGACGATCACCGTCTTGCGGCGCGAACTCATTCCGCGCGCGATGACGATCTGCCCCCTCTTGACGCCCAGGCGCTGCGCCAGATATTCGACCAGGCATGCATTGGCTTTGCCGTCGACCGGCGGCGAAGCGAGGCGCAGCTTGAGGCAATCGCCGTACAAGCCCACTACCTCGGTACGCTTCGCGCCAGGCTGGGCATGAATGTGCAGCGTGAGGCCATCGCGACCTGTTTGAAACCAGCTCAAAGCAGCAGCGACACCGAGCGCGTAAGGTATTCCAGCGGAATCAGCAGCAATTGCGCCACCACCAGCGCAAACAGCGGCGACAGGTCGATATTGCCGATGGGCGGAATCAAACGCTGGAACGGGCGCAGGAACGGCCCGGTAAGCGCATTGAACAGCGGCGCCAGCGGCGCATACGGGTTGATCCAGCTGATCACCGCCTGTATCAGGATGACGCCGATCAGCAGGTACAGGCTGAAACGCGCGAGCTCGAGCAGGGCGAGACTGAAAAAAATCCCCACCATGAGGCCCGACGTGCCGCCCGCGCCGCCCGCTCTGAGCGCATAGAGCAGATACAGCAGCAGTGCCTCGATCAGCCAGGCGAGCAGGAAGCTTGCGAGATCCAGGCCGAACATGCCGGGGATGAATCGCCGCGCTGGCAGCACCAACCAGTTGGTCAAGGCGCTGACGAACTGCCCCAGCGGATTCCGAAACGGCGCGCGCAAGAGCTGCAGATAGAAACGTGCCAGCAGCACGAAAATAAAGAAGCCGAGCACGGTGTCGAGCAGGAAACGCAGAATTTGAATGAGCATTTATTCGTCCTTACCCAGTTGCTCGCCCAGCTCGCGGGCGCGCTCGTTGGCCGCGTGCAGTGCCCGCACGATGAGATCCTGCACCCGGTCCGCCTCCATGCTGGCGAGCGCGCGTTCGGTGGTTCCGCCTTTGGAGGTGACGCGCTCCCGCAGCACCGTCACTTCCTCCGGGCTCTGCGCGGCGAGTTTGGCGGTGCCGACGAAGGTTTCGATCGCGAGCTTTCTCGCGTCGGCGGCGGAGAATCCCATTTCCTGCGCGGAGCGCTGCAGCGCTTCGATAAAGTAGAACACGTAGGCCGGGCCGCTGCCGGAGATCGCGGTGAGCGGATCTAGCATGGCCTCCTCCGCCACCCACAGCGTTGCGCCGGCCGCACCCAGTATCGCTTCAGCCAGCGCCCGCTGTTCGCTGCCGACCTGTGCGCCCGCGTAGAGCCCGGTGATTCCGGCGCCGATCAGCGCCGGCGTATTCGGCATGCAGCGCACCATGGTGTGGTAGTCGCCGAGCCAGCGCGACAGATCCTGAAGGCGGATACCGGCGGCGATGCTGACCACCAATTGATGCTGCAGCAGCGGTCGCAGGGCCGCAGCCGCAGCGCGCATCTGCTGCGGCTTTACCGCCAGCACCACGGCCTCGCCTAGCGGCGCGGCGGCGTCCACCCCGTCCACGCAAACGACGCCATGTTGCGCGTTGAGCCGCGCGCGCGCCTCAGCCTGGATTTCGACCACGCGTATGGCAGCGGGCGCATGCCCCTGGCCGATGAGTCCGCCTATCAGTGCGGCGGCCATATTGCCGCCACCGATAAAAGTAATGTTCACGCTTGTTTCCTCTCGCCGAATATGGCGGTACCTACGCGCACAATGGTAGCGCCTTCCATGATTGCCGCCTCCAGATCCTGCGACATTCCCATTGACAGGGTATCCAGCCCGAAGCCGGCGCGGTTGAGCTGCTCCAGCAGCAGGCGCAGATCGCGAAAGCGCCGGCGTTGCAGTTCGACGTCGTCGCTGGGCTCCGGAACCGCCATCAGACCGCGCAGCCTGAGCCGCGGCAGCGCGCGCACCGCCTCGGCCAGCGCCTGCACTTCCTCGGGCGGCACGCCGCTCTTGCTCGCTTCGCCGCTCACGTTCACTTGCAGGCAGATATCGAGCGATCCCAGGCCTTCCGGCCGCGCCTGCGACAGCCGCAATGCAATTTTTTCCCGCGCGACCGAATGCACCCAATCGAAGTGCTCCGCGATCGGCCGCGTCTTGTTGCTCTGGATCGGGCCGATGAAATGCCAAGCCAGAGGCAAAGCAGACAGGGTCGCGATTTTTTCCACACCCTCTTGCACGTAGTTCTCGCCGAATTCACGCTGACCTGCCGCGTGCGCCGCACGCACCGCCTGCGCAGCGAAGGTCTTACTCACTGCGAGCAGACGAATCGCATCGGGCTCGCGTCCAGCCGCACGCGCGGCTGCGGCGATGCGCGCCCTTACGACTTGCAAGTTACTCTCGATTGAGGACATAATTTGGCGCGGACGTGAATGCGGGAATCCAGCGATGAATCGCTCCCACTCGCTTAAGTCGCGTTCCCGCCCGGCGCATCATTCAGCATGGAGCGATTATAGATGGATATCTCTGAACTGCTTGCCTTCGTGGTCAAGAACAAGGCATCCGACCTGCATCTATCGGCGGGCCTGCCGCCCATGATCCGCGTCCACGGCGACATCAAGCGCATTAATCTCCCGGCGATGGACCACAAAGACGTCCACGGCATGATCTATGACATCATGAACGACGGGCAGCGCAAATTCTACGAGGAAAACCTCGAGTGCGACTTCTCCTTCGCCATCCCCGGCCTCGCGCGCTTTCGCGTCAACGCTTTTGTGCAAAACCGCGGCGCCGGGGCAGTCATGCGAACCATTCCTTCCAAGATCCTGTCCTTGGCCGACTTGAAGTGCCCGAAGATTTTTGAATCGATCGCGGACCAGCCGCGCGGCGTGGTGCTGGTAACCGGTCCGACCGGTTCTGGCAAGTCGACCACGCTGGCGGCGATGGTCAATCACAAGAATGAAACTGAGGAAGGGCACATCCTCACGATCGAGGATCCGATCGAGTTCGTGCACGAGTCGAAGAAATGCCTAATCAACCAGCGCGAGGTGGGTCCGCACACGCTTTCGTTCAACAATGCGCTGCGATCGGCGCTGCGCCAGGACCCGGACGTGATCCTGGTAGGCGAAATGCGCGACCTTGAGACCATCCGTCTGGCCTTGTCCGGCGCCGAAACGGGCCACCTGGTGTTCGGCACGCTGCACACCAGTTCAGCCGCGAAGACCATAGACCGTATCGTAGACGTATTTCCTGCAGCGGAAAAAGACATGATACGCGCCATGATCTCGACCTCGCTGAAGGCGATCATTTCGCAGACGCTGCTGAAGACCAAGGACGGTGCGGGACGCGTCGCTGCGCATGAGATCATGATCGGCACGCCAGCCATCAACAATCTGATCCGTGAAGCCAAGATCGCGCAGATGTATTCGGCGATCCAGACCGGCTCCGCCGTAGGCATGAAAACGCTGGATCAGGATCTGCAGGACTTGGTGAAAAGGAACGTGATTTCGATCGCGGAAGCGCGCAGCAAGGCCGCCAATAAAGATACCTTCCCCGGATAGCACAGGCGGGCGGCGACGGCCGGGCCCGAGCCGGCCGCGCTCAAGACCGGTGGCGCTCGGTGCGCATCCGACAGGAGTTGCATACAATAACGGTCGTGTTTCAGATGAAACGGTCAGTGAGGTGAAATATGGATAGCGGTCAGTCAACTAAATTCATGTACGACCTGCTGCGGCTGATGCTCAGCAAGAAGGGTTCCGATCTATTTATCACCGCGGATTTCCCGCCGGCGATGAAACTCGACGGCAAGATGACGCCGGTCATGGATCAGAAGCTTACCGGGCAGCATACCGCGGATCTGGTTCGCGCGATCATGAACGACAAGCAGGCGGCGGAATTCGAGGCCACCAAGGAGTGCAACTTCGCCATCGCCCCGGCCGGCATCGGGCGCTTTCGCGTCAACTGCTTCGTGCAGCAGGGAAAGATAGGCATGGTGCTGCGCACGATCACCACGACCATTCCAAAGTTCGAGGATCTGGGTCTGCCGCCGGTGTTGAAAGACGTGGTCATGAACAAGCGCGGCTTGGTGATCATGGTGGGCGGCACCGGTTCGGGAAAATCGACTACGCTGGCGGCCATGATCGGCTACCGCAATCACAATAGCTACGGCCACATCATCACCATCGAAGATCCGGTGGAATACGTGCATCCGCACGTCAACTGCCTGATCACCCAGCGCGAAGTCGGCGTAGACACGGCCTCCTGGGAAGCGGCGCTGCATAACACCCTGCGCCAGGCACCGGACGTGATTCTGATCGGCGAAATCCGCTCCAGGGAAACGATGGAACACGCGGTGGCGTTTGCCGAAACGGGTCACCTGTGCATGGGCACTTTGCATGCGAACAGCGCCAACCAGGCGCTGGACCGCATCGTCAACTTCTTTCCAGAAGAACGCCGCGCGCAGCTGTTGATGGACCTGTCGCTCAACCTCAAGGCGCTGGTATCGCAGCGGCTGATCCCCCTAAAAGAAGGCAAGGGCCGCGCCGCGGCGATCGAGATCATGCTCAACTCGCCGCTGATCGCCGACTTGATCTTCAAGGGCGAAGTGCATGAAATCAAGGAAATCATGAAGAAGTCGCGCGAACTCGGCATGCAAACCTTCGACCAGGCCCTGTTCGACCTGTATGAAGACGGCAAGATCAGCTACGAAGACGCGCTCAGAAACGCCGACTCGGTCAACGACCTGCGCCTCAACATCAAGCTGCACGGCAAGGAATCAAAGAACCGCGACATCAGCGCCGGCATCGAGCACCTGAATATCGTCTAGCTCGCAGGCGGCGGCGAGCGCGCGGCCGAATTCAGGCGCGCTTTGGCTGCTGCTCAGATGTCGAGTCGCGCGATCAGCGCGTTGGATTCGATGAAGGCGCGGCGGGGTTCTACATCGTCCCCCATGAGCTTGGAGAAGATCTCGTCGGCGGCGATGCCGTCTTCGATCTGCACGCGCAGCAGGCGCCGCTTGGTCGGATCCATGGTGGTCTCCCATAGCTGTTCCGGGTTCATCTCGCCCAAGCCCTTGTAGCGCTGCAGCGCGGCGTTCTTCTCCACTTCCTGCAGCAGCCAGGCCATGACTTCGCCGAAGTCCTTCACCGCCTGCTGCTTTTCGCCACGGTTGACGATGGCGCCCGGACCGATCAGGCCCTCGAGCAACTGCGCCGTGCTGAGTAACTGCTGATAGTCGCCCGAAAGCAGAAAGTCCTCGTCCATGACGCACCTGCGGTTGTTGCCGTGCACACTGCGCTCGATCAGCAGCCGGTGCCGTTCGTGCTTATCGTCAAAGCGCGGGGTCACCACCATTTCCTTGTCGGCAAGCGCCCGTTCCAGGCGCTCGGCGCTGCTGCGCGCCGATTCGGCATCGTGCAGGTCGAGTTTCAAGCCGTTTCTCAAGATCGCCAGCAGCACGTCGCGGTCGATGAGCCTGGCAATGCGATCGATGACGGCGCGCGCCAACAGATACGAGCTTGCAAGCTGCTGCAGCGCCTCGCCCGCGATCGGCTGACCGTCCTGTCGCGGCATCAGCGTCGCCCCCACCAAGGCCTGCTTGAGTAGGTATTCCGACAGCTCGTGCTCGTCCTTTAGGTAGCGCTCCTCCTTGCCTATCTTGGCCTTGAACAAGGGCGGCTGGGCGATATAAATGTGGCCGCGCTCCACCAGATCCGGCATCTGCCTGTAGAAGAACGTCAGCAGCAGCGTGCGTATGTGCGCGCCGTCCACGTCGGCATCGGTCATGATGATAATGCGGTGATAGCGCAGTTTGGCGAGATTGTAGTCGTCCTTGATACCGGTACCGAGGGCCGTGATCAGCGTGGCGATTTCGGCAAAGGAAATGAGCTTGTCGAAGCGCGCCTTCTCGACGTTGAGAATCTTGCCCTTCAGCGGCAGGATTGCCTGGAATTTACGGTCGCGCCCCTGCTTGGCCGATCCGCCGGCTGAATCCCCTTCCACGAGATAAATTTCGCACAGCGCCGGATCCTTCTCCTGGCAGTCTGCAAGCTTGCCCGGCAGACCCATGCCGTCGAGCACACCCTTGCGCCGCGTCATTTCGCGCGCCTTTCGCGCCGCTTCCCTTGCACGCGCCGCATCGACGATCTTGGCGGTGATGGTCTTCGCATCGCCCGGGCGCTCAAGCAGGAATTCGGCAAGCTTGGCCGAAACCACCTCCTGCACCACGGGTTGTACTTCGGAACTCACCAGTTTGTCCTTGGTCTGCGAGGAAAACTTCGGCTCCGGCACTTTCACCGAAAGCACGCAACTCAGGCCCTCGCGCATGTCTTCCCCGGTGGTCTCGACTTTGGCCTTTTTCGCCAGTTCCTGGCCTTCGATGTACTGGTTGAGCGTGCGCGTCATCGCCGCGCGCAGTCCGGTGAGGTGGGTACCGCCGTCGCGCTGCGGAATGTTGTTGGTGAAGCAGAGCACCTGCTCCTGATAGGAGTCGTTCCATTGCATTGCAACTTCAACGATGATGCCTTCTTTTTCGCCGACGGCATGGAATATGGTGTTGTGCAGCACCGCCTTGTTGCGATTGATGAACTCGACGAAGCCTCTCACCCCGCCCGAAAAGGCGAAGTTTTCCTCCTTGCCCGCGAGTTGATCCACCAGGCGGATCTTCACGCCGTTATTCAGGAACGAGAGTTCGCGCAGCCGTTTCGCCAGGATGTCGTAATGATATTCGACGGCACTGAAGGTGTCGGTGCTCGCGAGGAAATGAACCTCAGTGCCGCGCCGCTCGGTCGTGCCGGTTTGCGCGAGCGGCGCGGTCGCGACCCCGTCGCGGAATTCCATGCTATAGGTCTTGCCCTCGCGGCGGATGGTCAGGCGCAGCCATTCGGACAAGGCGTTGACGACGGATACGCCGACACCATGCAAACCACCGGAAATCTTGTATGAATTATTATCAAACTTCCCGCCCGCGTGCAGTTCGGTCATGACGATTTCGGCAGTCGATCGGCCCTGCTCGTCGTCCGGATGCGTCCCGGTCGGAATGCCGCGGCCATTGTCGGTCACGCTGATCGAATTGTCGCTGTGTATGGTTACCGTAATGTCGTCGCAGTACCCGGCCAGAGCCTCGTCGATGGCGTTATCCACCACCTCGAATACCATGTGATGCAGACCGGTGCCATCCGAGGTGTCGCCGATGTACATGCCCGGACGCTTGCGCACTGCATCCAGCCCTTTGAGCACCTTGATGCTGCTTTCTTCGTAGTCGCCGTTGCCCACGTGCTGCGGATTGGTTTTATCGTTCATTCCCGTTCTTCTGTTCTACTGCGTTACAGCTTTGCATAGCCTGAAAGTGAATATGTCCTGGCCAACTGCATCATGATCAGATGCGCATGGGCATGACGACATACTTGAAATTGTCGTTTCCCGGAACGGTGATCAAGGCGCTCGAGTTGGCGTCGCCCAGGGCGCATTCCACTTCGTCACAGTCCAAGTTGTTGAGTACGTCCTGCAGGTAGTTAACATTGAAACCGATGTCGAGCGCCTCTCCCGCATAGCTCACGTCGAGTTCCTCCTGCGCCTCTTCCTGCTCGTTGTTGCTGCAAATGATCTTAAGGCTGCCATCGACCAGCACCCAGCGCACGCCCTTGAACTTTTCATTGGTCAGAATGGCGGCGCGCTGCAGCGCCTGCAACAGCACAACCCGGTTGAGCAGCAACTTCTTGTTGTGCGTAGTCGGAATGACCCTGGTGTAATCGGGAAATTTTCCGTCCACCAGTTTCGAAATCAAGACGATGCCACCGAAGGAAAAGCGCGCCTGGGTCGGCGACAATTCCACTTCGACCGGATCGTCGCTGTCGGACATCAGTTTGGACAGTTCGAGAATGGTCTTGCGCGGCAGAATCACCTCCTGCGTCCCTTCTATCTGATGCGGCGCGCTCGCCAGCGCTAGTCGATGCCCATCCGTGGCCACGACCGTTATCTTGTCGCCGCCGATCACCAACAAAAGGCCGTTCAAGTAGTAGCGGATGTCCTGCTGCGCCATGGCGTACTGTACCGACAGGAACAGTTCCTTCAGCACCTTCTGCGGCAAACTCATTTTGGTGCTCGCGCCCTCGGCCAGAGATAGCTTGGGAAAATCTTCCGCGGGCAAAGTCTGAAGATTGAAGCGACTCTTGGCGGCCTTCACCTGGAGTTTCTTTTCCTGCAAGGCCAGGGTGACCTCCGACTGCTCCGGCAGCGCGCGCAGGATATCCAGCAATTTTCTCGCGCCGACTGTTATGGCTTTGGCTTCCCCGGGGTTTTCGCAAATGGCCCTGGCTGAAATCTGAATCTCGATGTCGGTGGCGACGATAGTAATATCGGTACCGCTGCGCTCCAACAAGACATTGGACAGAATGGGCAGGGTGTGGCGCCGTTCGATAATGCCGGAAACAGCATAGAGTGGCTCCAGCAAAGTCTCTCTATTTATCTTTATAGTATTCATTATATCTTCCTGATAATGATGATAATGCAGCCTGTTTCCGTGGATATCTGTGAATTAAGCAATCGATTCATCTAACTAAGCATGCTTTAGAACGTGTACAAGCCTGTGGGCCATTTTTTATCGTTTGTGGACAGTTTTGGAAATATCTCGATTGTTAAAGTAATCCACAGGAACACGCGAAGTTGTTAGTGGGGTTTGTCTCAGCCTTTGAGCACCTGTTCCAGTACGTGATATTCGTGATTGATTTCCGTATGCTTTTCGCGCAAGGATGCAATCGTGCGGCAAGCGTGCAGTACGGTCGTATGGTCCCGGTTACCGAAGGCGTCACCGATGTCGGGCAGGCTGTGTTGCGTGAGTTCTTTCGCCAGCGCCATTGCCATCTGGCGCGGCCGGGCCACGTTGCGGCTGCGCTTTTTCGAGTGCATGTCGGAAATCTTTATCTTATAGAATTCAGCTACGGTCTTTTGGATATTATCGATCGAAATCTGTCGGTTCTGCACCGACAGCAGATCCTTGAGTGCCTCCTTGGCCAGTTCTAGCGAAATATCCTTGCCATTGAATCGGGAGAACGCGACCACGCTTTTGAGTGCCCCCTCCAGTTCGCGCACATTGGAGCGGATGTGTTTGGCGATGAAGAATGCGACCTCTTCGTTCAGGCGCACCGATATCGCCTCGGCTTTCTTCAGGATGATGGCGACGCGCATTTCCTGCTCCGGCGGCTCAATGCCGACCGAAAGACCCCAGGAGAAACGGGACTTCAGCCTTTCTTCGATACCGCTGATGTCTTTGGGGTAGGTATCGCAAGTGATGATTACCTGCTTGTGCGCCTCGATCAGCGCATTGAAGGCATAGAAGAATTCTTCCTGGGTGCGGTCCTTGCCGCTGAAGAATTGAATGTCGTCTATCAGCAGCAGGTCGAGCGAATGGTAGTAGCGTTTGAAGTCGTCGAAGGATTTCTGGTGATAGGCGCGGACAACGTCGGATATATATTGCGCCGCGTGCAGGTAGCGCACCTTCGCAGTGGGATGTTGTGCCAACACGTTATTGCCTACCGCATGAATCAGGTGCGTCTTGCCCAGACCGACGCCGCCATAGACAAACAGAGGATTGTAGGAAGTGCCGGGGTGTTCGGACACCTGCAGTCCAGCAGCGCGCGCGAGTTGATTGGCCTTGCCGATGACGAAGTTGTCGAAGGTAAATTCCGGAATCAGGCCGGATTTTTCCTGGCTGCTGGAGCGAGGGCGCGCCGGCTGGCCGATCGCAGCGGCGGTCGGATTGGCAGGAACGGTTTCGTTTTTCGCCATCGCCAGGCTTACGCGTATGGGCGACGAAAAAAACTCGGCCGCCATCGCCTCGATGCGGGCGAGGTAACGGTTCTTGATCCAGTCCAGAACGAAGCGGTTCGGCGCTAAGATAGCAAGCTGTCCGGACGGCGTCTTGCTGTCTAGCCGCAGCGGCTTGATCCAAGTGTTGAACTGCTGTGCCGGGAGCTCATTTTCTAAGCGGCTCAGGCAGGAAAGCCAGAATCTTTCCATAGGCCTGTTTTAATGTGTGGTGACAAGGGGATTTGCATGCGGAAATAAGAGCGTATTTTAGCCTGTCGCAGGAAAGTTATCCACAGGCATTTGTTTGCCTAGGCCTGATCTTCTCATTGACACTAAATGGCATTTTGGGGTTAAATGCCGGGTTCTGTCGTAAGCAAGAAAGAATTCCAAAATGAAGCGCACCTATCAGCCCTCAGTAGTTCGCAGAAAACGCACCCATGGCTTTCTTGTGCGGATGCGCACCCGTGGCGGCCGCGCGGTCATACGCGCACGCCGTGCCCGCGGCCGGGCCCGCCTTTCGGTTTGAGGTCGAGCTCCCAGCTAGGCTTTTCCAGGGAGCATAGGCTGCGCCGCAAGGCGCAGATTACCTCAGTGCTCGCTCGCGGCCGATCCGCCGACTTGGGTGGTGTGCGCTTGCATTCGATGCCGAGCGAGCGCGGCCCGCGTTTTGGCGTCATTGCGGGCAGGCACGCATGGCCGCGCGCGGTGGATCGCAACCGGTTCCGTCGCCTGGCGCGGGAGACATTTCGGCTGTTGCAGCATACGTTGCAGCAACGCGACTACATCATCAGGGCGCGCAATCCCCAGCCGGGCGAGCCTAGCCGCGCCGAGATCCAGAAATTGCTCGAAGCCTGGCGCAAGACTGACGCGGGATAGGAAGTATGGGTATGAGCAAGCTTCTCCTGGTTTTGATCAAGGCGTACCGCTACGTCCTGAGCCCATTTCTTGGGCCCAGCTGCCGCTTCTTTCCTTCCTGTTCGGAATTTGCCGCAGAAGCAATTCACAAACACGGCGCCGGATACGGCGGCTGGCTGGCGCTCAAGCGCATCGCTCGCTGCCATCCTTGGCACCCCGGTGGTTATGATCCTGTCCCCTGAGCCCCAATGGATACCCAACGTCTGATTCTGTTCTTCGTGTTCTCGTTTTCGCTCCTGCTGCTTTGGGATGCGTGGCAGAAGGAGAACCGCCCGCCGCCGCAAGCCAGCGCGCAGCAGAGCCCGGCACAAGCTACCGTGCCTAGCCCGAGCGCGCCAGCTCCTGCAAGCGCGTTGCCGCAGCAAAAGCCCGGAGAAGCCATTCCCGCGGGCGCGGCAACGCCGATACGCAGCGAAAAGCTCCGGGTGAAGACCGATTATCTGATCGCAGACATCGATTTGCGCGGCGGCGATATCGTGCGGCTCGAGTTTCTGAAACAAAAGGACACGCTGGACGAGAAGGCCAACTTCGTATTGCTTACGCCGGAGCATCACTATGCGGCGCAGACGGGTCTGGTCGGCCCGGGTCTTCCTACACATAAGAGCGTCTTTAGCGCCGCTGCGCGAGAGTATGTGCTTGCGGACGGACAACAGAAGCTCGAGGTGCGGCTGGAAGCCCCCGGCCCCGAAGGGGTGAAGACGGTGAAGACGCTTGTTTTTCACCGCGCGAGCTATGTCATCGATGTCACCCACGAAATCATCAACGGCAGCGCGGCACCGCTGGCCGCGCATGCCTATTTTCAGCTGGTTCGCGACGGCAAGGCGCCCCCAGGCGACAGCGCCATGGTCAATACGTATACCGGCGCCGCAATTTATACCGAGCAGGAAAAATTCCATAAGCTCGCGTTTGGCGATCTGGACAAGGGCAAGGCCACCGTGGCCAAGGCAACCGACAATGGCTGGATCGCGATGCTGCAGCATTACTTTGTCAGCGCCTGGCTGCCCGCAGATAAGGTGCAGCGCGAGTACTACGCCAAGCATCTGGAGGATAACCTGTACTCGGTCGGCGTGATCTTGCCGCTGCCGGCGATCGCGCCCAATTCCAGCGGCCACGTGTCGGCCTCGCTCTATGCCGGGCCGCAGGAGCAAGATGCGCTGAAGAGCATCGCGCCGGGGCTGGATCTGGTGGTCGATTACGGCTGGCTGACCGTGGTGGCGGCACCGCTGTTCTGGCTGCTGCAGTTTCTGTACAAATGGGTGGCCAACTGGGGTGTGGCCATCATCCTGCTCACCGTCCTGATTAAGGCGGTTTTCTTCCCGCTCTCGGCCGCCAGCTACAAATCGATGGCGAAGATGAAGCTGGTGACCCCGCGCATGACCAAGCTGCGTGAACAATATGGCAACGACCGGGCGCGTCTGAACCAGGCCATGATGGAACTGTACAAGACCGAAAAGATCAATCCCTTGGGCGGTTGCCTGCCTATCGTGGTGCAGATCCCGGTATTCATCTCGCTGTATTGGGTGCTGCTCGCCAGCGTCGAACTGCGTCATGCGCCGTTCTATCTGTGGATCCATGACCTGTCGGCACAGGATCCCTATTACGTGCTGCCGCTGCTGATGATGGTCTCGATGGTGATACAGACCAAACTCAACCCGGTTCCGCCCGATCCGGTGCAGGCCAAGGTGATGATGATCATGCCCTTCGCCTTCGGCGTCATGTTCTTCTTCTTCCCTGCCGGACTGGTGCTCTACTGGCTGGTGAACAATATCCTGTCCATTGCGCAGCAATGGCAGATTACCCGCATGATCGGGGATGGAAAAGCGCCCGCAAAGCGCTGAGGCCATACCCGCGGCCGGAGCCAGCGAGGCTGGCCGCGAATTGCGGAGCGGCGCCCAGGAGGGCGCGTCCGCGAACCGAGCGGATGATCCGATTGCGGCGATTGCCACTGCCCCCGGGCGCGGCGGCATAGGGGTCGTGCGCCTGTCGGGGAAGAACCTGGCGCCGCTGGCGCAGTCCCTGCTCGGCAGGCGACCCGCTCCGCGATTGGCCGCGCGCGCCACCTTTCTCGATGCGCATGGCGCGGCCCTGGACGACGGTCTGGCGCTTTATTTTCCTGCTCCGCATTCCTATACCGGCGAAGACGTGCTGGAACTGCAGGGCCACGGCGGGCCGGTGGTGATGCATATGCTGCTCAGGCGCTGCCTAGAACTGGGGGCGCGCCTGGCCGAACCGGGCGAATTCACGCGCCGCGCGTTTCTCAACGACAAGATGGATTTGGCCCAGGCCGAGAGCGTGGCCGACTTGATAGAGGCCGCAACCGACACTGCCGCGCGCTGCGCTTTGCGCTCGCTGCGCGGCGACTTCTCGGACGCGATACAGAGCTTGCTGCAGCAACTGATCGAGCTGCGTATGCTGGTTGAAGCGACACTGGACTTTCCGGAGGAGGAACTCGATCCTTTGGAGCGCGCGGACGCCAAGAGGCGTCACGCGATGTTGCTGCAGGCGCTCGAGACCTCGTTGCTGAAGAGCCGGCAGGGAAGTCTGCTTCGGACTGGCCTGCATGTGGTGCTGGCGGGGCAGCCCAATGTCGGCAAGTCCAGCCTGCTCAATTGTCTGGCGGGCGAAGAACTGGCCATCGTCACGCCGATCCCGGGGACCACACGCGACAGCGTGCGTCAGGCGGTGCAGATCGACGGCGTGCCCTTGAATATCGTTGATACCGCGGGTCTGCGGGAAACCCGGGACGAAGTTGAGCGCTTGGGCATCGCGCGCACTTGGAGCGAGATCGAAAGGGCGGATGTCGTGTTGTTGCTGGTCGATGCCCGCGCTGGGGTGAGCAAACGGGACCTGGAGCTGGTGGCGCGTCTGCCCCAAGCGGCGAAGCGCGTGTTCGTGCACAACAAGATCGATCTCGCCGGCATCAAGCCGCGAATACAGCGCGAGGCGGCCGCGACCGAAGTCTATGTTTCCGCCAAAACCGGCGCGGGCATGGATCTGTTGCGCGCAGAGTTGCTCGCTGTCGTCGGTTGGCAGCACGGCGCGGAAGACGTGTACATGGCGCGAGAGCGCCACCTGGTGGCGTTGCGACTAGCGGCGCAGTGCGTGGCCCGGGCGGGAGAACAATTCAGCCGGCAGGAGTTGTTCGCCGAGGAGTTGCGCCTGGCGCAGGAGCATCTCAACAGCATCACCGGTGAATTCGTAGCCGACGACTTGCTCGGGGAGATCTTCTCGCGCTTTTGCATCGGTAAATAATGCGCCGCGCCAACCATGCCCGATTGATGTAAATTACGACCTCGAAGACACGGAAGGGACTCGATATGCTACGCATGCTCAGCAGCGCAATCCTTGCGCTTGGAATTCTTATCCCGGGATTGGCCTCGGCACAACAATATCCGAGCAAACCGGTACGCATCATCGTCCCCTTCGCTCCCGGCGGCGGATCGGATTTCATCGGGCGCTTCATTGCGCAGAAGCTCACCGAGCGCCTCGGCCAGCAGTTTATCGTCGACAACCGCCCCGGCGCGGGCGGCAACCTCGGCGCCGAACTGGCGCTCAAATCGCCTGCCGACGGCTATACCTTGTTGCTGATCGCAGGAAGCTATACGGTCAACCCGAGTCTATACAAGCTTGCATTCGACTCCGGTAACGACATCAGCCCGATCATCCAGTTGTCGCAGGGCCCGTTCGTGGTCGCGGTCCACCCCTCGGTTCCGGCGAAAACCCTAAAAGAGTTCATGGATCTGGCGAAGAAACAGCCGGACAAGTTCTCCTACGCTTCGGCGGGGCAGGGCAGCATCACGCATCTGGCGTCGGAGCTGTTTCTCGACATGGCCGGACTCAAGGTCGTGCATGTTCCCTACAAGGGCACCGGCCCGGCCCTCAACGATTCCATTGCCGGAAACGTGCAGCTCATTTTCGGCAGCGTGTCGACGACCCTGCAGCACATCAAGTCGGGTCGCCTGCGTGGTCTCGCGGTCACCACGTCCAAGCGTATTTCCGCGGTGCCTGAATTGCCTACGGTGGCCGAAGCGGGCGTTCCCAAGTATGAGGTGATCCTCTGGCACGGTCTGGTGGGCCCGAAAGGCATGCCGAAGGCGATCGTCGACCGCCTCAACAGCGAGGCAGGTCAGATACTGAAGTCGAAAGCCATGGAGGACCTCCTCGCCGCGGACGGCGTAACGCCGGCAGGCGGAACGCCGGAACAGTTTCAGGCACTGATCAAGTCCGACATCGAGCGCTGGCGCAAGGTGGTGGAACGGGCCGGCATCAAACTGGAGTAGCCGGCCGCGGACTGCTTTGCGGCAAACCCGGCGGATTGTCTCATTCCGCCCGTAAAGAATGCGCTTGCTTCTTTCATTTTGAGCCAAGTCAGAAGAGTGAGAACCGCATGAGCCAGGTCTTTCACCGCAATCCGAAGCACCGATACCCGGTGGCCGCCGGCGGCGACGGGCCTTATGTAATCGACAGCGGCGGCAAACGTTACCTGGACGCCTGCGGCGGCGCGGCCGTCTCCTGCCTCGGCCATAGCGACCGGGAAGTGATCGCCGCGATCAAGACGCAACTGGACCAGCTGCCGTTTGCGCATACTTCGTTTTTCAGCAATCAGCCGATGGAAGACCTGGCCGACGCGCTGGTCGAGAGCGCGCCCGAGGGAATACGGCAAGTCTATTTCTGCTCCGGCGGCTCGGAGGCCGTGGAGGCGGCGCTGAAGCTCGCGCGCCAGTATTACGTTGAAATCGGCCAGGCACAGCGCACCCATGTGATCGCACGCCGGCAGAGCTATCACGGCAATACCCTGGGCGCGCTGGCCGCCGGCGGCAATCTGTGGCGGCGCAAGCAATTCGAGCCGCTGCTGTTCGAGGTATCGCATGTCTCGCCCTGCTATGCTTACCGAGGCAAGCAGGCGGGCGAAAGCGACGTGGCCTACGGCGAGCGCCTGGTGCGGGAGCTGGAGGAGGAGGTGCAGCGCTTGGGCGCGGACCGCGTCCTGGCCTTTGTCGCCGAAACGGTGGGCGGGGCGACGCTGGGCTGCGTCACGCCGGTGCCGGGTTATTTCAAGGGCGTGCGCGCTATCTGCGACAAGTACGGCGTACTGCTGATCCTGGATGAGGTCATGTGCGGCATGGGTCGCTGCGGCACGCTCTACGCATGCGAGCAGGAGGACGTGATGCCTGACCTGGTGTGCATAGGCAAGGGTCTGGGCGCGGGTTATCAACCGATAGGCGCGTTGCTGGCGAGCGGAAAAGTCTACGATGCGATAGTCGCGGGTTCAGGTTTCTTCCAGCACGGCCACACCTACACTGGGCACGCAAGCGCCTGCGCCGGTGCGCTGGCGGTGCAGCGGGCCGTTAAGTCCAGGGGATTGCTGGCCAAGGTGCGCGAACGTGGCGCAGGCCTAGAGATGCGGCTGCGCGCGCGCTTCGGCAAGCACCCGCACATTGGCGATATCCGCGGTCGCGGTTTGTTCTGGGCGCTGGAACTGGTCGAAGACCGCCAAAGCAAACAGCCCTTCGATCCGAAACGCAGAATCAACGCCCGACTCAAGCTGCAGGCTCTGGAGAACGGGCTCATGTGCTATCCCATGGGGGGCTCGCTGGACGGGGTCGCCGGCGACCACGTGCTGCTTGCGCCGCCCTACATCATCAGTGAGCCGCAACTGGACGAGATCGTGGACAAGCTCGCGCGTTCCATCGACGAAGTTATCGCGGCCAGATGAAGAATACGCGTCGGATCTCAATTGGCCGGCACGAGCCGCGGCTCTTGATTGCGTCGCCTGGCGCTGGGGCGCGTGCTACACTTTTCCGCATCCGGTGCGTCGACTCGGTTTAAGCCGGCGCGGCGCGCACGCCGATTTACTGTTTTGAATTTTGGAGGAGCTCTCATCATGCGTTTCAGTGCCACATTGGCCGCTGCGGCCGTCGTTGCCGGCGCGTTGTTCTTGCCCGTGCAGAGCGCGCATAGCGCCGACAAATTCATTACCGTGGGCACCGGCGGCATCGTCGGCGTCTACTATCCGCTGGGCGGGGCGATCTGCCGCTTCGTCAACGCCGGGCGCAAAGACCATGGCTATCGCTGTACGGTGGAATCGACCGGCGGATCGGTGTTCAACATCAACGCGGTCATGTCGGGCGACATGGACATCGGCTTCGCCCAGAGCGACACTCAGTTCTATGCGCTGAATGGCACGGGCGCGTTCAAGGACAAGCCGCAGCCCAAGCTGCGCGCGCTGTTCTCCGTCTACCCCGAGTTGTTCACTCTCGTAACGCGCCAGGACGCGAACATCAAGAGCTTTGCCGACCTGAAGGGCAAGCGCATGAATATCGGCGACCCGGGTTCGGGCACGCGCGCGACCACCGAACTCGTGATGGCCGCGACCGGCATCAAGAAGGAAGACCTCAGGCTCGCGACCGAATTGAAATTCGTCGAAATGGCGCCGGCGCTGTGCGACAACAAGATCGATGCGTTCACCTTCGTCGCCGGCCATCCCAACGCAATTTTCCAGGAAGCGGCGACGTCCTGCGCGTCCAGCATTGCCACCGTCGCCGGGCCTGGCATCGACAAGCTGGTCAAAGACAATCCCTTCTACGCCAAGGCAAGCATCCCGGGCAAGATGTACAAGGGGACGGACAATGCGCAGCCCTCGTTTGGCGTCCTGGCGACGATGGTGGCGAGTGCCGATCTGCCTGAGCAGACCGCCTACGTCATCACCAAGGCGCTGTTCGACAATTTCGACGATTTCAAGAAACTGCATCCGGCGGTGGCCAATATTACCAAGGAGCAGATGCTGCTCGGCAATACCGTGCCCTTCCATCCGGGCGCGCTCAAGTACTTCCGCGAGAAAGGCTTGCTCAAGTAAGCACCGGATTGCGCAGCGGCCACACAGCGGGCGCCTCGAGCGCCCGCTTTCGCTTGCGGTGCATGGAGTGTCAGGAGGAGGGATGGAAGACAACAAGAATCCCGGCGTGCTCAAGCCGGATCTGATAGACCGCGTGGTCGCGGCCGAGGCCGGGGCGCGTCAGCCCGAGGGGCTGACCCGCCTGCTGATGGTCAACGTCGCCGTGCTGTGGTCGCTGTTCCAATTGTGGATCTCCTCGCCCATCCCTTATTGGGTGGCCGAGTTCGATTCGAGCTTGCAGAAGTACGTGATGTTCAACGATTCCATGGCGCGGTCCATCCATCTGTCCTTCGCCGTGTTCCTGGTGTATCTCGCGTTTCCGCTGTTGAGCACCAGCCCGCGCAAATACGTGCCGGCTTATGACTGGGTGCTGGCGCTGGCGGCGACGTTTTGCGCGGGCTATCTGTTCTTGTTCTATGACGCGCTTTCAGGACGCCAGGGTTCACCTAGCGGCGTGGACATCGGCGTCGCCATCGTTGGCGTTCTCACACTGCTGGAGGCGACGCGGCGCTGCCTGGGCAAACCGATGATGGTGATGGGCATAGTCTGCCTTATCTATGTTTTTGCCGGCAGCTACATGCCGGATCTGATCGCCCACAAGGGGGCGTCACTGGGGCGCGCCGCCTCGCACTTCTGGATCACGACAGAAGGCGTGTTCGGTGTTGCCCTGGGCGTGTCGACCAGCTTCGTGTTTCTGTACGTGTTGTTCGGCGCCATGCTCGATCAGGCCGGCGCCGGCAACTATCTGACGCGCGTCGCGTTCGCGCTGATGGGCCATATGCGCGGCGGGCCAGGTAAGGCATCGGTACTGGCCTCCGGCTTCAACGGCATGATTTCCGGATCGTCAGTGGCGAATGTGCTCACCGGGGGCAACGTCACCATCATGCTGATGAAGCGGGTCGGCTACACGCCGGTGAAAGCGGGGGCGATCGAAGTCGCGTCTTCGTCCAACGGCCAGATCATGCCGCCGGTGATGGGGGCCGCAGCCTTCCTCATGGTCGAATACATCAATATGCCCTACAGCGAGATCGTCAAACACGCTTTTCTTCCGGCGATCCTGGCTTACGTGTCCTTGTTGTACATCGTGCATGTGGAAGCGGTAAAGGCGGGAATGAAAGGCATACCGCGCCGGCCTTCGCCGCTGACTGGACGCCTCCTCAGTTGGGGCCTGACCATCGCGGGCAGCTTCATTCTGATTCGGCTGTGCCTGTGGTTATCGGCCTGGCTGCCGCAGATGTTTGGGGAGGCCGCCACTGCCCTGACGGCAGTGTTGATGCTGGCCGCTTATGTCGGCTGCGTCTGGTATTCGGCGCGCTGGTTCGATCAGGTGGATCCAAGCGCAGATATCGATCCGTCGACCATGACCGAGTTGCCGCCCACCATGCCCACGGTGCTTTCAGGGCTGTTCTATATCCTGCCGGTGTTCATCCTGGTTTGGTGCCTGATGGTGCTGGAGCAGTCCCCGGGGCTGGCTGCTTTCTACGCCTGCAGCTTTCTTGGTTTCATGCTGGTCACGCAGCGGCCTTTGATCGCCTGGTTTCGGGCGAAGCCGCTGGAGGGCACGGTGCGCCACGGTTTCTTCGATCTCTACAAGAGTCTGGAACTGGGTGGGCGCAATATGCTGGGCATAGCAGTTGCCACCGGGGTGGCCGGCATCATCGTCGGCACCGTGAGCCTGACCGGAATCGGGCAGTCGTTGGCCGACATTGTGGAGACCCTTTCCTTCGGCTCACTCATGGGCGTGCTGCTCCTGACGGCGCTCTTTTCCCTGATACTCGGTATGGGGCTACCGACCACCGCGAACTATATCGTTACCGCGACGCTGCTGGCGCCGGTGATCGTCGCGTTGGCTGCTTCGCATGGGCTGGAGGTGCCGCTGATCGCGGTGCACCTGTTCGTGTTCTATTTCGGCATCATGGCAGATGCCACGCCCCCGGTGGCGCTAGCCGCTTATGCCGCGGCGGGACTTTCCGGAGCGGACCCGCTCGAGACCGGGATCCAGGGCTTCATCTACGAAATGCGTACCGCGATCCTGCCCTTCGTGTTCCTGTTCAACACCGAGCTGCTGATGATCGGCATAACATCCTGGTGGCATTTCATCCTGGTCGTGGTCGGGGCGGTTGCGGCGTGCTTCTGCTTTGCATCGGCGACCCAGCGCTATTTCATCGTGGCCAACCGCTGGTGGGAAACGCTGGCGCTGCTGCTGATCGCCTTTTCGCTGTTTCGCCCAGATATCTACCGCGACTGGTTCTATCCCCCGTTCGCGCTGCAGCCGGCAAGCGAAGTGACGCGCATTGTCAGTGAGCTGCCGGAGGGCAGCAATATGCGGCTGCGCATCGAAGTGGACGACAAAGGCAAGCTCGAGGAGCGGACTTACATCCTTCCGGTCACGAAGGGGCCTGCGCAAAAGCGACTGGAGCGCGTGGGGCTGACGACACAGATGCAAGGCAACAAGCTGGAAATCGTCGACATTGGCATCGACAGCCCGGCGGAGAAGATACGCCTGGACGTGGCCAACAAGAATCGCATCCTCGGCATCGAGACCCGTATCCCGCAGCCGGACAAAGAGTGGTATGTCATGCCGGCATTTCTGCTGCTGGCGCTCGTTGTGGTGGCACAACGCCGGCGCAAGGCTGTTGCTGCGGTTTCAGGCGTAAGCGGGTAGACTGCGCTCTGTAGGCAAACCAATTCTAATAAAATTATGGTACATCTGCGGAGGCGGGGACCAGTCTCGAGGAGGATGAAAAACAAGGCAGCGGCCAGCAGCCGCGCCGGTTTTTCACGAGCGCCGCGCGCGCCGACGCCGACGAGCCTCTCAACTTGAATACCGAGATCGCCCTCTTCCTGATCCAGGACGGCCTGACCAATGGCGCGATCTACGCGCTGCTCGCTCTGGCGCTGGTGCTGGTGTTTGCGGTGACGCGGGTGATTTTCATCCCGCAGGGGGAATTCGTCGCCTACGGCGCGCTTACCCTGGCCGGACTGCAACTGGGGAAGCTGCCCGGAACCGCCTGGCTGCTCCTGGGAGCGGGCATAGCGGTCGCGGCGGTAGAGTTGACGCAGGCCTTGCGCCTGGGTGCCGCAAGGCGCATTCCGACTATAGTCTTGAAGTACATTATTGCTCCTGCCGGATTGCTGTGGCTTACCTGGTGGGCCGCACCGCAGAAGCCAGCACTTACATTACAAATTTTGTTGACGCTGGCCCTGGTGGTTCCGTTGGGTCCCATGGTGTATCGACTGGCGTATCAGCCGCTCGCTAACGCGTCGGTGCTGGTACTGCTCATCATATCGGTTGCGGTGCACTTTGCCATGACCGGACTGGGGCTGGTGTTCTTCGGCGCCGAGGGTTCGCGTACGCCGCCTTTCTCCGACGCCCAGTTCAAACTCGGTGTGCTCAACATTTCCGGGCAGAGCCTGTGGGTGATCGGGGCGAGCCTGGGACTGATCGTGGTGCTGTATCTCTTTTTCGAGCGAACGATTTATGGCAAGGCCTTGCGCGCCACTGCCATCAACCGCGTGGGCGCGCGACTGGTGGGTATATCGCCGGCGATGGCGGGTAAGCTGAGTTTCACGCTGGCGGCCTTGATCGGCGCTCTATCCGGAATCTTGGTGGCGCCGATTACCACCATCTATTACGACTCAGGCTTTCTGGTTGGACTGAAGGGATTCGTCGGGGCGATCATGGGTGGTTTGGTGAGCTATCCCATAGCGGCTGCGGGAGCATTGCTCGTCGGGATGCTGGAAGCCTATTCCTCATTCTGGGCCAGCGCGTTCAAAGAAGTGATCGTATTCACGCTGATCATTCCGGTGCTGGTATGGCGTTCCCTCACCACACACCACATCGAGGAAGAAGAGGAATGAGCCGCGTGGGACTGACACGGGCGCGTAGCGTACTTGGCCTGTTTCTGGTGTTCATGCTGGTGGCGCCTTCGGTACTGCCGGAGTTCCAAGTCACCCTGCTGAACTACATCGGTCTTTACAGCATCGTGGCAATGGGGCTGGTTTTGCTTACCGGGGTGGGTGGACTGACCTCGTTTGGCCAAGCAGCGTTCGTCGGTCTGGGTGCGTACACCACGGCTTACCTGACCACCGTGTTTGGCGTTTCGCCATGGCTCACCCTGTTAAGCGGGTTAGCGCTTACTTTCGTTGTCTCCCTTTTCCTTGGCTTTATCAGCCTACGCCTTTCGGGTCATTATCTGCCTCTGGGGACCATAGCCTGGGGCATCAGTCTGTACTTCCTGTTCGGCAATATGGAGTTTCTGGGCGGGCATACAGGCATTTCCAGCCTGCCAGCGATCAATCTTTTCGGCATGGTATTGGACTCCGGCCGCAAGTTCCATTACCTCATTTGGACTTTGGCCTTGCTGGCTTTGTTGTCCGTGCACAATCTGCTCGATTCACGCTCCGGCCGCGCCATCCGCGCCCTGAAAGGGGGTGGATTGATGGCAGAGAGCTTCGGCGTCAATACGGGCCGGATGAAAATCATTATTTTTGTCTATGCGGCGCTGCTGGCGAGCTTGTCGGGCTGGCTTTACGCGCACCTGCTTCGCTTTGTGAATCCAACGCCATTCTCCATCAACGCCGGCATCGAGTACCTGTTCATGGCCGTGGTCGGCGGCGCCGCGTCCGTCTGGGGCGCCGTCATAGGGGCGGGAATTCTGACCGTGCTCAAGCAATGGCTGCAGGATCTGCTGCCCAAGTTGCTCGGCCAAAGCGGCAACTTCGAAATGATCGTTTTTGGTGTGCTGCTGGTACTGCTGCTGCAGCGTGCGCGCGACGGGATCATGCCCCTGGTAGTGCGCTATTTTCCGGGGCCGGACAAAGCGCTGCCGCCGGCAAGCGAAGCGCTGCCGATGCGCGTGCGACCGTCGGCGGGTGAAACCGTGCTGGAGCTGAAAGCTGCACGCAAGTCATTTGGCGGCCTGCTGGCGGTGAACGATCTGTCTTTTTCCATGAATAGCGGCGAGATTCTCGGCCTGATTGGCCCGAACGGGGCCGGCAAGAGCACCGTATTCAATCTGGTGACCGGGGTGTTTCCGGCGACCGGAGGCGAGGTGAACTTTCGCGGCGAGCGCATCGACACGCTCTCCTCGCGCGCCATCGTCACGCGCGGCATGGCGCGCACCTTCCAGCATGTGCACTTGCTGCCGGACATGAGCGTGCTGGAGAACGTGGCGATCGGTGCGCACCTGCGCGGAGACAAGGGCGTGATCAGCGCCGGGCTACACTTGGAGCGGGCGGAGGAAGCCAAGCTGCTTGCGGAAGCCGCGCGCCAGCTTGAGCGGGTAGGGCTGGGAGGCAGTATTCACGATCAGGCGGGCAATCTGGCACTGGGCCAGCAACGCATACTGGAAATTGCGCGCGCACTTTGCGCGGACCCCGTGCTGTTGCTGCTGGATGAGCCCGCGGCGGGCTTGCGCTATCAAGAAAAGCGCGCCCTTGCCGAGCTCTTGCGCAGGCTGAAGGCTGAGGGCATGAGCATCCTGCTGGTCGAACATGACATGGATTTTGTGATGAAGCTGGTGGACCGGCTGGTGGTGATGGACTTCGGTGAAAAACTGGCCGAAGGACTGCCGCAGGAGATACAGGTCAACCCCGTGGTATTGGAAGCTTATCTAGGCGGCGTCAAATGACGACGACGCTACTGGAAGTGCGCGATCTGTCCGTGGCCTACGGCAAGGTGGAAGCAGTGCATCGTGCCGCCCTGCGCGTGGAAGAGGGCAGAATCGTCACGGTCATCGGCCCCAACGGCGCCGGCAAGACCACGCTATTGGCGGCGCTTATGGGCTTGTTGGCCATGCGCGGCAGCATCAGCTATTTGGGCAAAGAGATGACGCAGCTGGAGCCGGAACAGCGCGTGAGCCGAGGTCTGTGCCTGGTGCCGGAGCGGCGCGAGTTGTTTGCCGCCATGACGGTCGAAGACAATCTGGTGCTCGGTGCGTTTCACCGCTATCGCAAGCGCGACAAAAGTATTGCCGGTGATTTCGAGCAGGTGTACCAGCTGTTTCCGCGTCTGAAGGAACGCCGCATGCAGCTGGCCGGCACGCTATCAGGCGGCGAGCGCCAGATGCTTGCATTAGGCCGTGCGCTGATGAGCCGGCCACGCTTGTTGATGCTGGACGAACCGAGCCTGGGTTTGGCGCCGCTGATCGTACGTGACATCTTTCGCATTATTGCCGGATTGCGCGAGACCGGTGTTTCGATCCTGCTGGTGGAGCAGAATGCGCGTGCGGCGCTGCAGGTGGCCGACTACGCTTATGTGCTTGAGACCGGCGAAGTCGTATTGGAAGGACCGGCCGACGAACTCATCTCCAATCCGCGGGTGATCGAGAGTTATCTGGGTTTGGTTTCGGGCAAGGCGGAATAGGCGCGGGGGTCCTGTTCCGCGGTTTGTCGCGCGCGAAGGGATCGTGCTTCAGGCATCGGCTTGTCCCGGCGGAAGCGCAGCGCATGGCCGCTGCCGCGGAAGTCCTCCAGCAGTGTAAAGCTCCCAGCATTGCGCACTCCATCTCGATGTTCCACGTGAAACATGTTCGCCCCCTATTCGCTGCAGCACGATTTCAATGCGGCACTTGCCGTCGGCGAGTCCGCCACCGCGCGGCCGCCGACTGAAATTGAGCTTGTTCCACGTGGAACAAAGGCTTACGGTTCGAGGGAAATGAGCGTAAAATCGCGCCTCTTTTGCACGGCAATGGGCGCATGCGTTTTCCTACCGAATTCGATGTGATTGTGGTTGGTGGCGGACACGCCGGGACCGAGGCTGCGCTGGCCGCGGCAAGGGCAGGGAGCAAAACCCTGCTGCTGACGCACAATATCGAGACGCTGGGGCAGATGTCCTGCAATCCATCCATCGGCGGCATCGGCAAGGGGCATCTGGTCAGGGAAGTGGATGCCCTGGGCGGGGCCATGGCGATCGCCACGGACGAGGCCGGCATCCAGTTTCGCATCCTCAACTCGAGCAAGGGCGCAGCGGTGCGCGCCACCCGCGCCCAAGCGGACCGTATTCTATATAAGCAGGCGATTCGCTCGCGCCTGGAAAACCAGCCCAACCTGACCCTGTTCCAGCAGGCGGTGGACGATCTCACGCTCGAGGGCGATCGCGTCAGCGGCGTGGTAACACAGTTGGGCGTTCGTTTCGGCGGGCGCAGCGTGGTTCTGACCGCGGGCACCTTCCTGTCCGGTTTGATCCATGTCGGCCTGGTGAATTATCAGGCGGGCAGGGCGGGCGACCCGCCTTCTCTCAGCCTGTCCGCGCGGCTGCGCGAGTTGAAGCTTCCGGTGGGCCGTCTAAAGACGGGTACCCCGCCCCGCATCGACGGCCGTACGATCGATTTCTCGGCCATGCTGGAGCAGCCGGGGGACGATCCGGCGCCGGTATTTTCCTTTATGGGACGCCGTGACATGCATCCGCGGCAGCTGCCCTGCTGGATTACCCAAACGAACGCACGCACCCATGAAATCATCCGTGGCGGCCTGGATCGCTCGCCCTTGTATACCGGCACGATTGCAGGCATAGGCCCGCGCTACTGTCCCTCGATTGAAGATAAGATTCACCGCTTTGCCGGCAAAGCCAGCCATCAGATCTTCCTCGAGCCCGAGGGCCTAGGTACCAACGAGTTCTATCCTAACGGTATCTCGACCAGTCTGCCTTTCGATGTTCAACTCGATTTAGTGTGCTCGATCAAAGGCTTAGAGCGCGCCCATATCCTGCGCCCCGGCTATGCTATCGAGTATGATTACTTCGATCCGCGCGGATTGAAAGCTTCGCTGGAAACCAAAGCAATTTCCGGCTTGTTTTTCGCCGGCCAGATCAACGGCACCACCGGATACGAGGAGGCCGCGGCCCAGGGCCTGCTCGCCGGCATCAACGCAGCCTTGCAGGTCCAGGGCCGGGAAGCATGGTGCCCGCGCCGCGACCAGGCCTATATCGGCGTGCTGGTGGACGATCTCATCACCCGTGGCGTGTCCGAACCCTACCGCATGTTCACCAGCCGCGCCGAGTACCGCTTGATGCTGCGCGAGGACAATGCAGACATGCGCCTGACCGAAATCGGGCGCAGTCTGGGCCTGGTGGATGATCTGCGCTGGGACGCATTCGAGCGCAAGAGAAGCGCGGTGGCAAAGGAACTCGAACGCCTCAAATCGACCTGGATCAACCCCAAGGTACTGCCCCAGGCCGATGCGGAGAGGGTTTTAGGTAAAGGCATAGAGCGTGAGTATGCGCTCGCTGATCTGCTGCGCCGCCCGGACGTGAGCTACGCCAGCCTGATGTCCCTGCCAGGCACCGGTGAGGCTGCCGCCGACCCGGTGGTCGCCGAGCAAGTTGAGATCCAAATCAAGTACGACGGCTATATCGTGCGCCAGCAGGACGAAGTATTGCGGCGCGAGCAGTATGAGGCAACCGCGCTGCCGCGCGATCTCGATTACGCCGCGGTGCGTGGCCTGTCGAAGGAAGTGCAGCAAAAACTGGGTCAGCACCAGCCTGAAACGCTCGGTCAAGCCTCGCGCATCTCGGGCGTGACGCCCGCGGCTATTTCTTTACTGCTAGTGCACCTGAAGCGCGGATTCGCGGCTTCAGGCCGGCATAGTGCAGCTAATTGCGGCAATCAGGCATCGAACAGCTCCGAAAATCAACGCGAAAGCCAGTTGGACGAATCTCGTGAGGAGCGGCCCGCAGCGTGAGCACGGCGGATCAGCTGGAGCGCGGGCTCATCGCCCTTGGCCTCGCGCTGGACGGGGAGACGCAGCGTCGTCTGCTCGATTACCTCGCGCTGATCGAAAAATGGAACCGGGTGTACAACCTCACGGCGATACGCGAACCCGAAAAGATGGTAAGCCATCACCTGCTTGACAGTTTGGCCGTGGCGCCGCATCTGCACGCCCGGCGGCTGCTGGATGTAGGCAGCGGCGCCGGATTACCGGGCATTCCGCTTGCGCTCGCCTGCCCGCATACGCAGGTGACTCTACTAGACAGCAATCACAAGAAAGCCGCGTTCCTGAACCAAGCCCAGATCGAACTGAAGCTGCCTAATGCGGAGGTATGCGCCGAGCGCGTCGAATCCTGGCAGACACAGCTGCGCTTCGACGTCATCATCTCGCGCGCCTTTTCCGATATGGGCGAGTTCGTGCGCATTACGCGGCACCTGCTCGCGCCGGGCGGGACCTTTGCCGCGATGAAAGGCCTGCACCCCTACGAGGAAATCGAAAAACTGCCGCCGGACTGCAAAGTGCAGCAGATCCTGCCGCTGACGGTCCCCGGCCTCGAAGGCGCCCGTCATCTGGTGTTGATCAGGCTCGACGAACAGGAAGCATGATGCCGCGCACGCTCGCTATCGCCAATCAGAAGGGTGGGGTAGGAAAGACCACTACCAGCGTTAACCTTGCCGCCGGTCTTGCCGGTGCAGGAAAGCGCGTGCTGCTGATTGACCTGGATCCGCAGGGCAACGCCACCATGGGCAGCGGGATCGACAAGCGCAATCTGGAGCATTCCGTCTATCAGGTGCTGCTCGGCCTAACCACGGTGCAAACGGTGCGCCAAAAATCCGACAGCGGCGGCTATGACCTGGTGCCGGCGAATCGCGAACTCGCCGGGGCCGAGGTCGAGATGGTGGCCCTGGAAAACCGCGAAACGCGGCTCAAGTCGTCCCTGGACGGAATCGCCGCGGACTACGATTTCATTCTGCTGGACTGTCCGCCTGCGCTTAACCTGCTTACCCTCAACGGTCTGGTCGCGGCCGACGCGGTGCTGATCCCGATGCAGTGCGAGTACTACGCACTGGAGGGCCTGAGCGATCTGGTAGAGACCATACGCAAGGTGCGCAAGCACCTCAATCCGCGGCTGGAGATCGAGGGATTGCTGCGCACCATGTATGACCCGCGCAATTCGCTTGCACAGCAGGTTTCGGCCCAGCTGCAGCAGCATTTCGGCGACAAGCTGTATGCGACCATCATCCCGCGCAATGTGCGCCTGGCTGAAGCGCCTAGCTTCGGCGCGCCCGCTGTCAGCTTGGACAAGGCCTGCAAAGGTTCGCAAGCGTATCTGGCCCTGGCGGACGAACTGCTGTCACGCTCCGCCGTCGCGCTTACTGCATGAGGAAACAACAATGAAAGGACTGGGACGCGGGCTGGACGCGCTGTTGGCCAAGGACGACGACGGCTCCGGCGGCGAGGCCTTGAAGACGCTCAAGCTGGAAGAGCTGCAGCCGGGAAAATACCAGCCGCGCACGCGCATGGATCAAGCTTCCCTGGAGGAGTTGGCGCGCTCGCTCAAGACTCAGGGCGTGATGCAGCCGATCCTGGCGCGCAGCCTGGGCAAGGGGCG
>Ga0334722_10001023_pt1 | contig 37070 bp, 27 predicted proteins | sample C3_bottom_MG_FD_207210 | JGI IMG/M metagenome (GOLD analysis project Ga0334722, IMG submission 207210) | Sediment microbial communities from Yellowstone Lake, YNP, Wyoming, USA - C3_bottom | ecosystem: Environmental > Aquatic > Freshwater > Lake > Sediment | place: USA: Wyoming | collected... | reverse complement strand
CTTTAATGCGCAAAATATCTGCATGGTTGGCGAGAGTGGGCCCATGCAGGCGGTTAAGGCGCAAATCCGTAAACTCGCCAAGTCCGATTGTAATGTGCTGATTACCGGAGAAACCGGAACCGGTAAGGAGCTGGCCGCCGAGTTGATTCATGGATGCAGTCCTCGCCAGGCGAATCCTTTAGTGTGTGTAAACTGCGCCGCACTGCCGGAAGATTTGGTGGAAAGCGAGCTTTTCGGTTCCGAAAAGGGGGCATTTACCGGTGCGATCTCGACCCGAAAAGGAAAGTTTGAACAGGCGCACAATGGGACGATATTTCTTGATGAGATAGGCGATATGAGCCCTTATTCTCAGGCGAAAATTCTCCGCGCCATCGAAACCAAGAAGATCAGCCGGGTCGGTGGCAAGGCGGAAATACTTGTTAACGCCAGAGGAACGGCAGCAACCAACCATGATTTAGAGGAATTGATTTCCCAGAACCGATTTAGAGAGGATCTCTATTATCGGCTCAATGTCGGCAGGCTGCATATCCCCCCTTTGCTGGAAAGAAAAGAGGATATTCCCTGTCTGGTAAGTTACTTCATAAATAAGCTGAATAAGACAACGTGTCGCAATGTCCTGGGTTTTTCCGATGAGAGCTGGCGCTATCTCCTGCAGTACGATTGGCCCGGCAACGTCCGAGAGTTGAAAAATGTCGTGGAATCATCCTTTATTGATCTGCCGAACCGGCATGTCGATTTTATTAGGCTGCCGGAATACCTGAAAAGGAAAATTGAAAGCCCGTTGAAGTTTGTCGTGAATGAGCGGGAAAGCCTTATTATGGCTCTAAGAGTGAGCAATTGGAACAAGAGCAAGGCGGCAGAGCAAATGAATTGGTCAAGGATGACTTTGTATCGGAAGATGAAAAAGTATAAAATTGTCTCTAACTAGTCTCCTCCCTCCCCCACCCCGGCATGTCAAGTTGTAACAAGTGTAACACACTTGAACTCTCCCCTGTTACAAGTCAAATCCCGTTGAATTTGTCCATAGTCCGGCGGCATTTTGCTGGGCAACCCGGAATACTGTAACACCACAAGGTTACGCCATGGTCAGGCACCATGGCGACCATGGAAGTTGCGTGCTGGTTTTGTCTCGTAATATCAGGATGTTATTCAAAGCCATCGGGAAACGATTTGCCTGGCATCAACATTGCTCTTAGAGGGTGTGTTGATTCGCAAACCACCCTCCAAAATAGGCTTTGATATGCAGTCAAAAAGTGACGAGGTGGCCTTTAAGGATTCTCCGGGTCAGGCCGATGAACTTGAAGGTGTGTATGCCAATACCTTTCAGGTGGGATACAACAACTACGAATTTGTCCTGGATTTTGGCCAGTACTTTACCGGAAACGACAAAGACAGATTCCACACCAGGATTGTCACCAACCCGCAATATGTAGAGCACTTGCTAGAGGTTTTGAGCGAATCCATCTCTAAATATAAATCTGGTCGAAAGTAATCGCTTCTCATTCAGCCCACCCGATAAAGCGTTTGTTTAGACGGAAGTTAAGTTCGTTGATGGCTACCAGAGAGATAAATCAAAGTAACTAAACGAAGGAGAAGACACATGCCAACGTATTTGCATCCTGGGGTCTATGTGGAAGAAATTCCCAGCGGTTCAAAGCCGATTGAAGGGGTAGGCACGTCCACGGCCGCCTTTGTCGGCTATACGGCCAAGGGCCCAATGGGAGAGCCCAACCTTATTTCAAAGTGGGATGACTACGATAAGGAATATGGTGGCGTCCAGAATCTGCAAAATGACCAAATAGGCGACCCAATGGGTTTGTCGGTGTCCGCCTTTTTCCTTAACGGTGGTACTAAAGCTTATATCGTCCGCATCACCGAAGATTTGGCAAATGAAGATGCTGGGGCGAATCACGCGGATAAGGCAATCGGTTATGTGGATCATCCGGAAGACATCGGTAAAAAAGCCTTTAAGTTCACCGCAGTCAATGAAGGGAAATGGGCGAATGACATCGTCGTTAGTCTGGTGGAGAGCAAGATTGATAACACGTTATACGATGTTCTGATCGGCAGAGAGAGCAAAGACCAGAGCGGCAATGTCAAGTTCATGATCTCTGAGAAATTCTCCGGCGTCAGTCTTGATGAGGGGAGTGAAATTTTCATCAAGAATGTCGTCGATGGTTATTCAAAATTCCTGACCGTAGAGCTGGTGAATGATGTCTCCGTCCTGAATATGGTCTCGGATCAATATCTGGGAACCAGCACCAGCGGCGATTTGACGGATGTGTCGCTTGATTTCACCGGTTTGAGTGCCACCAACAGGAAGTTGAAGCTGAAGCTCGACGACAACCCGGTCAAGACGATTTCACTGGATAACAAGGTGTTCCCAGATCTGAATGCATTGGCCGGTCATATCTCCGATCTGGTGCGGGCCGGAGAGACAGATCAAAGCTATACCGATTTTAGCTGTGAGGCAAAGGGCAATAAGCTGGTTCTGAACTCGGGAAGCAGAAAGTCTTCCTCCGCCGTCGCGGTAACCAGCGATTTCGGGATTGCCGCGACATTGAAGTTGGGTATTGCCGATGGTTCATACCTGGGCACCAGTACCAGCGGCGATTTAACCGGATTGACTTTACCGCTTGCCTTGTCGAATGCGGCTACCTATCCCAATTCCGACTCGCGATCACTGAAAGGAACGATTGATGGGGTGGCATTCGCGCCATTTGACCTGGGAAGCCTTGACCTAACGGCTTTGAGTGACATTGCCGCTGCCATCAATGCCATAGCCGGGCTTGCATGCGCGGTCAATGGTTCCCGATTGGTACTGACTTCAGATTCTCGGAAGTCAACATCATCCGTAGTAATCATGTCGGACTACGGCATCGCGCCGGCCCTGAAACTTGGAGTTACCCCCACGAATCGTGGCGGGGAGGAACTCTCCGGGCAGCAATCCCATGAGAAAAGTCTATCCGTGGGGGTGAGCCGCAGCGGTGACTTAGCCGGATTGACTTTACCGCTTGCCTTGTCGAATGCGGCTATCTACCCCACTTCTGCTTCGCGATCACTGAAAGGAACGATTGATGGGGTGGCATTCGTGCCACTTGATCTGGGAAGCGTCAATCTCGCCACATTGAGTGACATTGCCGCTGCCATCAATGCCGTAGCCGGGCTTGCCTGCGTGGTCAATGGTTCCCGATTGGTACTGACTTCAGATTCCTTAAAGTCAACATCATCAGTAGTTATTACGTCGGATTACGGCATCGCGCCGACTCTGAAGCTGGGAGTTACCCCAGTGAATCATGGCGGAGAGGAATTATCCGGACAGAAAAGTCGCGATTTAAGCTTCAGGGTGCAACTAACCGGCCAGGAATTTGCGGATTCCGTGCTTCCCAAGGATAGACTCGATGGTGGAGTAGATGGAGGCAAACCGGGCGAAGCCGACTATGAAAGCATATTCACCAAGTTTATCAAATACCGGGATATCAACATCATTTGTCTGCCTGGCCAGCATTGGTCGGAGGATGACTCGGGGAATCCGATCATCCAGCAGGCAATCGGGCATGCGGAAAAGATGCGGAGTCGGATGGTGATCGTCGATCCCCCACCGAATCACGAATTGACCGACGAAAAGAAGGTTAAGGACATGGGACTTCCCTCCCAGACATATTGCGTTACCTACTACCCCTGGGTGCAAGCCGCCAACAGGTTTTACAATGCAGAGCGTAATCCGGGTCTGCCGAAAAACGTTCTGGTCTCTCCCAGCGGTTATGCCGCCGGGATGTGGGCCAAGATCGATGGAAAGCGCGGGGTGTGGAAGGCCGCTGCCGGTATGGAAACCGGCCTCCTGGGTATTTCCGGGATAGAGTATTCCGTCGAGGATGACGAGCAGGATTCGCTCAACCCTTGGGGGGTAAACTGTCTGCGCAAGATGCCCGGAGGCGGGCCGGTGATCTGGGGCGCACGAACCCTGGCGACCAAGGCCGATCCGGAATGGCGTTATGTGCCGGTGCGCCGCACTGCCATCATGATCGAGCAGAGTATTTACGGCGGCATCCAATGGGCGGTATTCGAGCCCAACGACCATCGCCTCTGGTCAGCCCTGCGGGCCAATATCGGCAACTTCATGAACGGCCTGTTCCGGGCCGGGGCCTTCCAGGGTGAGAAGGCTTCCGATGCCTATTTTGTTCGCTGCGGATTGGGCGACACCATGACACAAGGTGAAATCGATGCCGGTCAAGTAATCGTCGTCGTCGGTTTTGCTCCGCTCAAACCGGCCGAGTTTGTCATTGTCCGCATTCAACAGAAAGTTAACCAGCAATAAAGGAGAGACCAAATGGCGGCACCACTATTCCCGGCGAATGCGCATCGCCACGATCCATATCGCACCTTTAAATTTCAGGTCTTGATTGATGGCCAGCCCGTGGCCGGGTTGAAAAAGATGAGTGCGTTGAAGAAGACCACCGAGGCCGTCGATTGGCGCACCGGCGGTGATCCGACCCACGTGCGCAAGTTGCCGGGGGGCACCAAGTACGAGGCCATTTCCTTGGAACAGGGGTTGACCCACGATCCGGTGTTTGAGAAGTGGGCCAACCTGGTGAATAACATTGATGGTTCGAGCGCCATGTCCTTGAAAAACTTTCGCAAGGATATCGTGATCAACGTCCTTAATCTGCAAGGGACGGTCGCGATCAGTTATCACGTCAAGCGGGCCTGGGTCTCGGAGTATCAGGCCCTGCCGGATTTCGATGCCGGCACCACCAACACCGTCGGCATCCAGAGCATCAAGCTGGAGCATGAAGGCTGGGAACGTGACGAGGCGACTGCTGAACCTGTAGAGTCTTGATGAGCCAGGACGATGCGGGGCGTGGAAGTCATACTCCCGGGCGGCCTGCCGGAGAATGGGTATGTTGAACGCCGGGCGTGTTTTCGGCCAATAACCGGAAAAACCGAGCTGGCGCTGGTCGAGCTGGAACGCTCAGCCGCAACCCCATTTTATGTAAGTTCGGTGCTGCTCTTGGTGCTGGAGAGTATCGGCGGTCGTAAAGTTGATGCCGCTTGCGTCAATTCTTTGTGCATGGCCGACCGGCAGTTCCTGATGCTTCGCCTGGCCGCCCTGCTCGGGGGCGAGCAGGTCTGGCTCCAGGCCAGCTGCGGCCACTGCCAGGCGCTTTTCGATATCGAAATCCGGCGCTGCGAGCTTCCCGTGAAACCGGCCGGGAGTGAGTTCCCTTCGGCTCGGCTGGATATCCGGGGGGAAGAGGTTGAGGTTTGTGTGCCGACGGCGCTTGCCCAGATGGAAATGGCGGAGATGTCCGATCAGGATGCGCTCCGGCATTTGCTGCAAAGGTGTATCAGCAAAGTGAACGGCACGCCTCCCGATGCGACATGGGCCGGTGAGCTTTCAGATGAGGATATCGCAGCCATCGACCAGGCGCTGGAAGAACTCTCTCCGGCGGTCTGCAATGAGCTGTCGGTAATCTGTCCGGAGTGCAATACCGCGCAGAGCGCCAGCCTCAATCACTACGATCTGGCAGGGGTGGGCAGCAGTTCCCTGTACGATGAAATTCATATCCTTGCCATGCATTACCATTGGAGCGAAGAGGAGATTCTGAATATGCCACGAGCGCGTCGGTGCCGATATCTGGATCTGATCAACCGCTCCAAGGGCGCGGTCGGGCAGGTGCAGTGATGGGATTTCTGGGAAGCGTCATTGCCGATGCCCGCTCCAGCGCACCGGCATTGGGTGCTGCAAGCAGTCTGGCGCCAGTCGCAGACGTGGGAAGTGGCAGGTTGAACCCAGCGTTTGCGAGTGGGGCCGGGAATGGCGACGCCGGATGGGACGGGATGGGTTCGGATGGGAAAATCGTTTCCGCCGCCGAGGTTTCCGGGCCACATCGTTCGGCACCGCCGGTAATAGCTGCCCCGGGCGGCGGATTAGAACCGGTATCCGGAGCAACCGGGCGCTTGCCCGAGGCGGTTTTGGCCGCCGCGCCGCTGGCGATGAAGCCTGCGGAGCACCGGACTGACATTGATCCGCCGGGTGAAACCGAAGTTGCAGCCGTTTGGCATGAGAGCTCATTTCGTGCTTTAGAAGGGGCACTGATTAATTCGGGAACTTCTGCCGAGCCGTATGTTGATGAATCGATACCGACGCAACCACAGTCCGGGAGGGCAATTGCCGCCCCGTCCGCTGGGCCAATAAGTGCGCCGAAGACTGGTGCTTATTCCCCCTTGCCCATTGGCGGCTGGGAACCAGAGCCAGCGCCGCCTGTGTTTGAGGCGGTCAATGGCCAGGCCGATTCGCCCGCGTTCTTCGCGCGGCTGCCGGAACGAGACATCCCGTTGGCCGCGGAAGAAATGGATAGCCGTCCTTTGTCAGTCAAAATGCCTGAGCGTATTGCCTCTCCGACACCTGTTGCTATGGCTGATCCGGATCCCGAACCTGTTGCCCGCCCTGAAAGGCGGCTGCCATCCAGCGCAGAGGATGACGCCGGAGTGAAACCGCAGTCACCCGCAGCGGCAAATATAATCTTTCGCCCGGTGGATAAGAGGTCGCCGACAATGCCAGTGATTGCCGACCAGGCAGTCAGGGAGCCTTTGGTTGTAAAGCATCGGGAGGTGGCTGTTCAGGGCGATGATGGTGCGGCACCGGTTGTCCTGCCCGAGCCCATCAGAGCAGTAATTCATCCGCCAGGGGCGGGTTCCCTGACCCGTGAAAAGGCCGGAGTAGCGAGGTCTGGCGCTCCGGGGCCATATCAGGGGCAGCGAAGTCCGGGAAGTGCCCGCTCCGCGATTATGCCCGCTATGCCCCAACCTGCGCCCCGGGCCCCGGAGGTAAAAATTGGCCAGGTCGATGTCTTTATTGAGGCCCCGAAACGATCAGGGAACGCCCCGCAATCATCTTTCCCATCGGCCCACAGTCTGGCCAGTCGCCACTACCTGAGGAGGGTTTAATTGCTTCCCATCGGTTCACTCTCAGAGGCGGCGTACGGATTGCGGCAACTACTGGTCGCTCGGATCACCGATTTTGAATCGGACATTGGTCGGATCAGAATCGGCCACCCGGGCGCCAATCTCAAGGAGCTTGAACAGTCCACCGAGAACGGCCTGAATCTCTTTTTCTATCACGTGGATTATGACGGTTATCCGACCGACGGCACGGCGGACAGTCCCTTTTATGTGCGGCTCTACTGCCTGATCACCGCCGTTTGCCAGAAGATGGATAAGACGGATCCGGATAACATCTCGGGCCGCGACATCGGCAAGGGCGAAAATGAATTACGGTTGATCGGCGAGGTGATGCGGGTTTTGCATCAACAACCCGTTTTCTCGCTCCTGGATAGCGATAATGCAGAAATCGCTACCCTGCAGATTGTCCCGTATAAGCTCACCCTGGATAATCTGAACCACATCTGGGCAACCCAGGGCAGCGAAACCCCGTACCGGTTATCGGCGGCCTATGAAATGTCCCTGGCGCCGGTGCCGTACGCCCTGCCGACCACTTCGTCGCCACTGGTCGGCGATCCGGGGATGCTCTCCTGGGGGGCGATGGTTCGCCAATCTGGTAAGGAGAAGGCCGGCCTGAACAGCCTGAAACCGCTGGTTGAATACCTGGAAATCGACACCACCGTCGCTGACTGGATGCCGCATCTCTCTCTCGTAGATAAATTTGGCCAGCCGGACGCGACGCTGCATTATGTGTTCAAAGTCGCCGGGTCGCCCGCCGCCGAGCTTGCTATCCTGATTGCCGGCAAGGAAGGAGAGAGCATCAGCTTTTTTTGGAATGTCTGGCGACGAAGAAAATCCGACAACGCGATTGTGGCCTGGCGCGAGGATATCGCCGACCTGCAAACCCCGGTGGCAGTTATTGAGAACGATACCTCGGGCGACCCTTTCTATCCCAACCGCATCGACCCGCAGGCGATTGATCCCCGCCGGGTGTGCCAGGTTAAGCTGCCCACCGATATCACCGCCAGTGACACCAAGAGCTGGCAGGCGACGCTCTCCGCCGTGCGCTCCTGGCAGCACGCAGATCCCTCCGGCAACGGCGCGACGATCACCACCAAGATCAAGAGTAATTTACTCTTACTGCACGGGGAGGGGGCATGACTTCCGTCCAGGCCTTTGCCCCCGAATGGGAGCGCATCGATTTGCTTGGCGCTTGCCTGAGCGCGGCCCGGCAAGGGGTGGCGATTTCCGATGCGATGGGTCACCGTTTGGGGGTTGTCCAGCAGCAGGTACAAGAACTGCGGCAACAGGAGCCCTGGCGACTGATCGGCGAGAGCAACGGCTTTGATCCGATGGATATGGACATTCTCGCCTGTGTGATCGCCCCCGAGGATGAACCAAGAATCGGCTGGATGTACCAGGAGCTGCAACCGGGGATTGGGTCATCGTATCCTACCCCGGCCCTGATCCGGGAAATGTTCGTCCTGGACAGCCGGGAGGCGATAACCTTCAATCGCCGTTTCCAGCGCGGCTCACCGCTGCTGCGCAGCGGCATGATCGTGGTTGATTCGCCCAATCCCTTTCACCCTATTCAGCCCACCTCCCGGGCACGGGCGGAGTTTTTCGGCTGGTCCGGGCCGGTTGACCTGAACATCCCCGGCGCCGTCATGATCCCGGCGCACGCCACCTGGGACGATCTCGTCGTCCCGCCCCAGGTGGGGCAGAATCTGCGGGAATTCATCCTCTGGGTCGTCCATCGGCAGCAGGTCGAGGAGTGGGGCGGGCGGATCATGGGCGGCCCGGTGGCGCTCTTTTCCGGCCCTTCCGGCTCGGGAAAAACCTACGCGGCCGAGGTGGTGGCCAATGCCCTCGGCAGGCCGCTCTACCGGGTGGATCTCGGGATGCTGGTCAGCAAGTACATCGGCGAGACGGAAAAAAATCTCAACGGCCTGTTCGATGCCGCCCAGGACGAAGCCATCGTCTTGCTGTTTGATGAGGCCGATGCCCTGTTCGGCAAGCGCGGTGAGGTAAAAGAGGCCCGGGATCGCTATGCCAACATGGAGGTGAGTCACCTGCTGAGCCGAATTGAGCGACATCAAGGGCCGTGTATTCTGACCACCAACCTGCGCCAGCACATTGATCAGGCCTTTCTCCGCCGCTTTCAGATCGTGGCGAATTTCTCGCGCCCGGATGCCGCGGCCCGAACAGAGATCTGGCGTCGGCATATCCCCGCCAAGGCCCCGCTGGATGCCGAAATCGATTTTGCCCTCCTAGGCCGGGAATTCAACCTCACCGGCGGCCAGATCCGCAATGCCGCGCTGCATGCGGCTTTTCTGGCGGCCGGAAGTTCGCTCCCCATCGGCCTGGCCCAGGTCGCCAGCGCCGTCTGGACGGAACTATCCAAAAAGGATGGTGAACTCTCCGTAACCGGTCTGGGTAGTTTTGCCCGGTATCTTACCCCGGAGGTCAACACATGATTGAAATCGAACGGTTACGCTTGCGCTTGCCGCAGGGCTTTGAACATCGCGCCACCGCCATTGCCCGGTTGGTTGGTGAGGCTCTGGCCACCAGGCATCTGGCGCAGGATCAGGTGTTCGAAGCCATATCGGTGGCGCCCCAGCGCCTCCCTTTGAACACCTCGGACAGTGAGATTGCCAGCCGCATCGTCGCCGAGATGGTGACGGTTATTGAAGGGAGAACGGCATGACCACTCCCACCGGAAATTTCTCCCATCTGAAAGTAACCCGTGGCGTCCTGAAAGAACTCACCAGCGCCGGTCATCCCCTTGAGCTGGCGTTTGAATTCAACCCCACCACCATTACCCGTTCCCGGGCGATTGAGATCAAGTTCGGGCAAGGCCAGGAAACCACCGGCGGCAGAGACTTCACCGGCACGAAAGAGATTCCCCGGGTTGCCCAGAGTGCGGTTGTCAAGGCGGAGAGTTTCACCATCAAGATTCTTCTTGATGCCACCGACCGCATGGATTCAGGGGATAGCGAGGCGCAGACCAACGGGGTGCAGCCAGAACTGGATATCCTCTACAGCATGGTCGAGCCAAAATTGCAGGCCCCCGACGGCGCTTCGACTTTGGCGGCCCTTTCCGCCAAAGGTGGTAGTGCGCAACCCTACCCTTCAGTGCTGCTCTTTACCTGGGGCAAGCAGGTGCTGCCGGTCTTCATGACCCAGGTGCAGTTCGAGGTCAAGGCCTATCTCCCGACGCTTTTGCCGTATCGCGCCGAGGCTACCTTGACGCTCCAGGTCATCCAGAGTCGCAACGACTACTACACTCCCGAAATTAAGCGGATGTTCGATTCGGCGCAAAAGGCCGTGGGTTCGTTCCATGGATAATTACGAGGCAAGAATCATGCGAGGTGAGACCAAATCATGCCGGTAAAGGGCTCCAGATACCAAGACGGGGTGGTGTTTAAGGGCGAAAATGGCCGGGAGCCGCGCTTTCGGGGGCTGCGTCCGCGTCCCATCGGCCCGGCCACTGCCGTCCTTGAATACCAGATCAAAGCGGGTGATCGTCTGGATCTGCTCTCGCTCTACTTTTACAACAACGACCGCCAGTGGTGGCGAATTCTTGACGCCAACCCCGGGGTTATCTTCGGCGCCGATCTCTCCCTGGCCAGCTCCATCGGCGAGACCCTGCTGATTCCGGCGCTCATTGAGCCGGGGGGTAAACCGTGAGCGAGCAGGACTTCCGGCTCCCGGCGCGGTGCAAGATTACCGTCGATGGGGACGAGATCGTCGATTTGCTTGCCAATTTCGTCGAGGCGACGGTGGAAACCAGCCGGAAGGAGGCCTCGGTCTGCACTCTGGTCTTCGATACCGTGCGCCTTGAGGATGAGACCTGGCAGGTTCAGGACGCCGATATATTCCTGCCCTGGAAGTCCTTCCGGATCGATGCCGACTTCGGTGACTACACCGAAGAGGTAATGCGGGGGTACATCAAGGAGGTGCGGGTCGAGACCCCCGAACAGATGGGTGAGGCCAAGGTGATCATTCTCTGTCAGGACGAAAGCATGCTGCTGGATCGGGAACATATCCGGAAGGTGTGGTCCAAGGAGGACGAGGCCATGAGCGACGGCGATATCGTCCGGGAGATGGCCGGTGACGCCTTTGAGGTCGAGGCCGAGGATGGCCTGGCCAACGTCAGCCTCTATCAGGACGGCACTTCCATTCAGCTGCTGCGGGATCGGGCCGAGGCCAATGGTTTTGAGTGTTATACCCGGGCTGGCACCCTCTATTTCAAGCCCCCGCAGCTGGACGAAGACCCGCAGCCGTCGCTCATGGTTTATAAGGGGGAGCGCACCAACTGTCTGCGTTTTTCCGTCCGCCATGACGGCCACAAGCCCGACCAGATCGGGGTGTTTCGGGCGGCGGCGACGGGTACGGAAGCAGATCAGGAGGATTTCAACCCCAACCTGACCCTGTTGGGGAAAACCGCCGCGACCAGTGAAAACCTGGGCCTTACGCCCTTCCACTGGCAGATGACGCGCCCCTCCGGCGCCACCTTGGAGGAGGTCAAGTCGCGGGCCCAGGCCAAGGCCAATGAATTTTCCTGGAAGATTGAAGGGGAAGGCGAGTTGGACGGCTCGCTGTACGGGCATGTCCTGCTCACCCACAAATTGGTCGGGGTTTACGGCATCGGCGAGACCTATGGCGGCCTCTACTACGTAGATAAAGTCACCCACATCTTCGCCCGGGTCGGCTACCGGCAATCTTTTAAATTACTACGCAACGCCACCGGTCGGAACACTGAACCCGAAGGCGGCGATTCCCTGGCGGGGGTTCGGTAGGTATGGAAGAGACCCTGATCCGCCTGGCCCGATTCATCGACGAGAAACGCTTCGGTAAGTTTCGCGCCACGGTGGTTGACAACAAGGATCCCCAGAAGCGGGCGCGGCTCCGTCTGCTGATTCCTTCAGTCTTCGCCGATCAGCAAACCGACTGGGCGCTGCCCTGCATGCCTTACGGTGGACTGGCCGGGCAGGGGATGTTCATGGTGCCGGAGATTGATGCCCAGGTCTGGGTGGAGTTTGAGGAGGGCGATATCCACAAACCGCTCTGGGTCGGCACCTTCTGGCAGCAGGAATCCGATGTGCCGGAGGATGCCAAAAAGGATGAGCCGACCACGCGCATGCTGCGCACCAAGTCCGGGCATATCCTGCAGTTTGACGATGCCGAGGGCGAGGAGCAGTTTCGCCTGTTTCATCCGGCCGATGCCGAGATGATCATCGATAAAAACGGCACCATCTCCTTGCGGGATACCTCCGGCGCGATTCTGCGGATGGATGCGGAAAAAAGTGAAATCGTCGTCGAGGATGCCAATGGCAACACCATGACCATGAACAGTTCCGGCACCAAGGTCGAAGATGCCAACGGCAATGTCATTGAAATGGCCGCCGCCGGGGTCACCATCGAGGCGCCGAAGATCGTGGTCAAGGGCGGCCAGGTGCATCTCGGTGATGAAGGCGGCGAGCCGGTGATCAAGGGCCAAAGCTTCCTGGGGCTGTTTGCCACCCATATTCATACCGTGGCGCCGGTGGTGGGCGGGCCGACCTCGCCCCCGATTCCCCAGGGCGAAATGAGCACCCTTTCGACCACGGTGAAGACCATATGAGGGTAACTGTTCAGCAGCACCACATCCGGAGTCTCGCTTGCTCGCTTACCTGCGTTGTCATCGGCCTTCTCATGTGCAACAGCACACATTGCAGGCCTCTTCCTAGCATCTGCGGCACTGCTGAACAGTTACAGACCCGGGGCGGTTTCCTATTTTCCGGCGTTGAACTGGATTGTTGCATATGAGGAGCCTGATATGGCGGGATTGAGCGATACCCAATATCTGAAATTCCCTTTCCGGATCGGTGGTGCTGGCCCTCTGACCAGCACCCGCTCGGAGCATGTGCGCGAGCAGATCGAGCAGGTGCTGTTTACCAGTCCCAAAGAGCGGGTGTTCAGGCCGGAGTTCGGGGTGGGCATTCGCCGGCTGGTGTTTGAACCCAACAGTTCCGCCCTATGGAATATCACCCAGCGGGAGCTGACCACCTCGCTGGCCCAGGCGCTCTATGGCGAGGTCGATCCCAAGACCCTGGAGGTCGAGCTCGAGCGTGGCGACGATAGTTTAATTATTAACATCTCTTACATGCTGGCGGCCATCAACCAGGCCGAGTCCTATTCCTTCTCGATTGCAGGACAATCCCATGGCTGAATCTCCCCGCAGCGAACTGCGTTATCAGGGAACCTGTCCGGATTGCGGGGTGCGGGAGGTGCATCTGCCACCACCCCTCCCCGAGGTCGGCGATGATTTTGACTGGCGGGTGCGCGACTATGACGACTTTCGCCTCTTCATGCTGGAGGAGTTGGCGGCCCGTTTCCCGGAGCGCAAGCGCTGGACCCCGGCCGATATCGAGGTCGTCCTGGTCGAGGTGCTGGCCACCATATTGGATCAGCTTTCCGACATGCAGGATCGAGTGGCGGCCGAGCGCTTTCTGGAAACGGCCCGCAGGCCGGAGACCGTGCGGCAGCTGCTGGGCTTCATCGGCTACGACGCGGTGGCCACCGCCAAGGCCAAGGATCAGATTGCCAGCAACCCGGGCCTGAGCAGCGCCGATGACGTGGCGGCGCTGGAGCGGTACTGGCGAGATTACCCGCACGCCATGGAGCAGGCCAAGCGCCAAGGGCCGCGCCAGATCCATACCCAGAAACGCATGGTCACGGTGGCAGACTACGCCCTGCGGCTGCGTGAGCATCCGCTGGTGCTGCACGCCCATGCCTGGAGCGAATGGACGGGCTCGTGGTTCACGGTGCGGCTGGCCGTCATTGCCTGGGAAAATCTGGAATTGGATCAGACGCCGGGTGTGGAATATGCCGGAGTAACCGCCAAGGAGTATTCCGGGGAGCTATGCCAGGCGGTGATCAACTTTCACGAAGGGCTGGGGCTTAATCCCCCGGTAATGTCGCCCCAGCCCACGGTGCGCATGGTTTTGCGGCCATATATCGAGGCCCTGCGGATGGCCGGTCAGGAGGTGGTGCTGCAAGACCCGCTCTATGTCGGGATCTATATGGCGCTATCGGTGAGCGTGGCGGCAAACTATTTTCAGTCCGAGATCCGCCAGGCCATCACCCAGATCCTGGGGCACGGCCCGGGGGGATTTTTTGAACCCGGTCGGCTCGGGTTCGGCGAGGATATCTATGCCGCCGATATTATTCAGGTATTGATGGCCCTGGACGGGGTAGAACAGGTCTGTCTGAATCGCTTCAAGCGGATCGGCAACCAGTACCCGGATCGGGTGAAAGACGGCTTCATTCCCCTGGACGGGCTGGAAGTCGCGGTCTGTGACAACCTGGCCGACCATCCTTCCGGCGGGTATTACCGGCTGCAACTGCACGGAGGACAACGCGGATGAGTGATCGCCAGGATTTGACGCGCTGGAACCGAGCCGGGCTCTCCCACTTCACCTATGTCGATGGCAATGCGGCCGAGTTCCTCGAAATCCTGCGCCAGCAACTGGCCGAAAAATTTCCGGATGCCAACTGGCTGGCACCATCCGTAGCAGTTCCCACCAATGAGAAAGAGGCGGAGGCGGAATCACTGCTGGCCGAGCAGAAGCGCCTGCATCTTCGCGAGCAGCGAATTCTGGGTCAGTATCATCAGGATCGGCGCGATTGGGTCTGGGAGATCACCCGAACGTTCGCCCGCTCCTGCCACATCCTCACCGGCTATGCTGATGCCTGGGCCAATGAAGGTCACCTGGGCACGGCCACCCAATGGGACAATGTCCGGCGCTTGGTGGAATTGCTGGGCTACTATCCCGCGCCGCCCGCCTCTGCCACCACCCGTCTGGTGCTGGTCGCGAAAAAGGCCGGGACGGTGGGGCTGGGTTTCCAGGTCAAAAACAGTCCGCCCCAGGGGGCTGAAAAGGTCATCTTTGAAACCCTGGAGGATCTGTTCATCGATCCAGCCCTTAACGAGTTGCGGCCCAAGGGCTGGGACAAGTCGGAAGACTTTGCACTGCCTGATGATCCGAATGTAGTTCCCCCCAAGCCTCCTCCCGTAGCGCGCCAATTTTCAGCCATCGCCAACGAGCCGGTCATCCACCTGCAGGGGGTGGGGCCGATCTGGAGCACTAGATTAGATACCCTTACTGCTCCTGAGTCCTTCAAGATTAAGGATTTTCTCGGCGTTGATCCGGTGAGTTTGTCATCCTCACTCAAAATCAATTTGACCCGGCTGCGGGAGCTGAAGGCCATGGCGACCGCCATCAGCAACTTCGAATTGGAGCCCGGTTGGGTGGAGATAACCGGCTGGAAGCTGCCGCGCATCGATTTGGCGAGCCCGGATGAGCTGGTCGAGAAGACCGGTAAAACTAAGGAGGAGGCCATCGCGCTGCAACTGCGGCTTGCCTTGATCGGAGCCTATCTTGATCAAGATGTCTATGCCAAAGCGACCCTGGCGCATCTCTTGGCACCTCCGAGCATCGTTTCTGCCGAGAGCATAACGTCCAAGTGGCGCGCTCCGGAAAGCCCCAAAGTCTTGCCCGGGCAGATCGCCATGATCTTTCATAAGGCGGATCAGATGGCGGAGGCGGCCACGGTAGTCCAGGTGGATCAATGCAGCGGCATGATCGAGCTTTTGCCAAGTCCGGTGCAATATACATGGAATAAATGGCCCTGTGCTGAAGCCATGCTGCAGGTTGCGCCGCGCTGGCATCGGAAGTGCTGGTTGAACGGCAGCATGGTTATTCGCACCAAGGAGGCGCACGGTCTTACGGCGGGAGCATTTATCGCCTGGAAGCGAGCAGAAGTGTGGATTTATGCCGAAATAATCGAGGCGGACAAACGGAACTTGCGGCTGAAGACCAAGGCTGACTTGCCTGAACCAGACACCGAGTTGTTTCTCTTGAGCCAGATCAACAAGGGCGACAAATTAGCCGCCGATTTTGAGGTGATCGTCATCCTGGGTGTGGCCGGGGTGGACGAAAGTATCACGTTCAGAGTCGATGACGTTCCGCTTGAACTGGATGCCCCTGATGCACCCCCTTTTAAAATGAACGAACCACTCAAGGAATTCACCGTGGGCGCGTTGCCGGCAAAACTGGGCTCCCTTCCTGGCCTTGGCTCTTTCTTGTTTCCCTCGCCAATGCTGCCGATGGATCTGGTGAAGGCCGCAGTCGAACTGCTCCTAAGTCTTGGCGTGATGGTGATACCCAGCACGGGAAAAATTGTGATTAAAGGTCTCCCCCTCTCCGGGGATCTGCTCAATCTTGCCGGAGCAGCAGCGGCGCTTTTTGATCTGCTGGATGGTCTTAAAATGGCGGATGCTACTGGAGCCATGACGGAGCCAATGGTTGATTGGGGTGGCAAATCTGAACAGGACAGCAAGGATGCGTTGGCAAAAATGCTTGGTGGCGCCGAGGGAACCATTCTGTTCAAGGAGATTACCGTTAATAACTCGAAGGGACTGGGAGCACCCTTGGTGATCCGTAAAAATGCCACTCGTCAGGCCGTAGTTGCCGAAAGCATCCCCCGGTATGTCGTAAATGGCAGCCCTGATAAGATCCAGGCCGGGGATTGGGTGGTTGGACGATTCGGGGATGGGCTCAGGGCTCTGGAACTAAAAACCGTCAGCAAGTTTTCCGAGGGTCAGTTTTCCGTGGCTTTTGAAGAGCTTTTTGGCAATGAGGCCGAACTGCAAGAGCTCTATGCCGATTTTCGCGGGGTGATTGTTGCCGAAGGGGCCACGGTCAATAAGGCTCCGGTGGATAAGATTGAACTGGCAAAAGTTCCCGAAAGCCTGGCGCCGGGCCGCAAGGTATTGCTGACCGGCGATGGCAAAGAGCCGGTCGCGGCAACGGTGACAAGGATTGAAGGCAACACCATCACCACCGATCCGCCTGCCAACGGATATACCAAAGGCGGCTTGATCATTTGCGGTAACGTCGTCACCGCCAGTCATGGCGAGGCCAAGCCCGCGAAAATCCTGGGTGGTGGAGATGCGACCAAGTCCAACCAGGAGTTCACCCTGGAGGTCAAAGGGGTTTCGTTCACCCCCGATGCGACGATGTCAGCGGGCGTGGCGGCGGCCCTGGAAGTTAACGTGGCGGGAAGGATCTGGCAACAGGTGGCGACGCTAACGGATTCGGCCCCGGACGATCATCACTATGCCACCCGGATGACCGAGGAAGGATTTGTGAAGATCGTCTTCGGCGACGGGCGGAACGGCAGGCGGCTGCCTTCGGGCAAGAACAATGTCCGGGTGCGCTACCGGGTCGGGACGGGGCTGGGCGGCAATGTTGCGGCCCACAGCCTGGAAAAGCCGGTGAATCCCCATCCGCTGGTTGCTTCGGTGTTGCAACCGACCCAGGCCGCCGGGGGCGGCGAGATGGAGGATCTAACCTCTTTGCAGGAAAACGCGCCATCCACGGTGCTGACCCTGGAACGGGCGGTGTCGCTGGCCGACTTTGCCGATCTGGCCACCAGTCGAAGCAACATCTGGCAAGCAAAGGCCCGTAGCGAGATTAATCATCCGGGTCAGCTGGAGTTGGTGGTGGTGACTGTGGTCCCCGCCGACGGTTTTTCGACCTCGGAGATTCTTGAGGATGTCCGCACCTTCCTGCAAGCCCACGCCCTGCCCGGCGTGCAGGTGAGGGTGAAGTCTTTCACAGCCATCACCGACTTTGATCTGAAGGTTACCATCCGGGTGAAAAGCCGGGAATTTCTTCCGGATGCCGTCGCCAAGTCCGTGACTGCGGCGCTGGCGGGGCGCTTCTCTCTGAAACGCAGCAAGCTGGGTGGGGCTTTATATCTGAGCGAGGTCTATAAGGTTGTCGAAGGGGTGCGGGGCGTTGAGAACTCCGTCTGCAAGCTCACCCGCAACGGCGCCGACCTTCAGGTCATCAGGGCCGGTGATGCGAGCACGGTGGTCTATCTGAATCCGGCAAAACTGACTGTCGCCTACGAGGAGTATCGGCCATGAGTTACACCTTTGACTCCAGGCTCGGTGAACAGCTGTACCGCCTTCTGCCCGAGGTTTACCGCACCCGCGACCGGCAGGCCGATACCGGGGACGGCGCTACCGGTGATCAGCATCTGGCCCGATATCTCGATGCGCACGGGCATCTGCTCGACCTGCTCCATGCCACCATGGAGCAGCAGCTCAAGGATACCCTTCCCGGATCAAGCCAGCAGTGGCTGCTCCCCTATTTTGCCCGGTTGCTGGCCACCAACATCGTCTCTCCGGATCTGGAGGGCAAACAGGCCGAGGTGGCGAACACGGTGGCCTGGCGGCAGCGCAAGGGCACCCTGAAATGCGCCGAGGAGATCGCCGAGGTTGTCGGGCAGATGGAGGTGGAGATCCAGGAGGGCTGGCAACGGGTGGCCATGACGCCGCGCGTCGGTATGCCCCTTATCCCGGCGGCGGCCATCGACAATACCCTCGCTCTGGACATGCAAAAGGCCTTGCCCTCAGAAATCATCCGGCATCCCTCACTGCCTGCGGCGATGGTGGATCTGCGCCGCCCTTCCCGGGCGGTGGAGGCATTGCCCACTAACCCGACGGCGAAAAGCTCGAACTTCGGCGGCATCCGGCAGACTTGGCGGCAGGCGAATCGGCACGGAGCGCCCTGCTTCCCGGGCAGCTTCGAAGATGTCTCGCGCCGGACGGTTGACCTTCGCACGCCCGGCGAGTCAGTAGGGCTCTATGAGCATAAACGGCTCTTGGTTTTCGCCCCGCCGCCGACCGGATTTTTCGGCCTGCCACCGCTGCGGATCACGTGGGCTGAGCGCCATGATTCACTCTACGAGCATCTCATTGAGGAGATAAGCAATAACGTGCGGGTGCTGATCCGCAACCGCACGACGCGAGTCATTGAAATCAGTGACAATGTCACCCTTGATGCCAGCTCGTACCGGATTGAGGGGATCAATTTTCAGGGTGAGTTGAAGGTGGCAGCCGGTGGCAAACTGGAGCTGATCGGCGTCGAGGCCGACAAGGTCACCGTCCTGACCTCTTTGACCGAAGAGCCGGTTCTGACCGCCTGCGACTGTCTCTTCCGTGAGCTTTCCCCCGCCGCAGGTCTGGCGCAACTGGACAGCTGCACGGTTCTGGAAAAGGCGTCTCTCCGCAGTGTGGTGGCTCTGAATTGCATCTTCATGGATATCCAGGGTACGGAGATCACCGGGGTCATCGAATACTCGCGCATTCCCGACACCGCCCCGCTCAGTGCCGACCTGACCAAGATCAGCATCAAGAGTCATATTCCCAATTCCGCAAATAAGTATGGCTATGATCCCCTTATCACTACACCTGGGTTTATCGCCGGACAAACCGCGCTTGCCGCCCGGGCGGTGCTTTCCCCCAACGCTCCGCAATCCATCTCCGAAGGCGCCAACGACCATGGCGAGCTGGGATATTATCACCGGGGCCGGAAAAACGGGCCGGTGCATATTACCGGCGATCCGGTCTTTTCCTTACCAGCCGATGGGGGTTATCCTCTGACCGATCTTGTTTTTGCCGACGATATCACCATTACTACCGGACAACTGGTATTGATCCGCTCGGCGGTGCCGGGGCTCACTGTGGCGACCCCGCTTAATCCTAGCGGTGCGGCCATTCCTTCACTCACGGCCCGCGATTGCCTGTTTCAGAGCATTGAGGTTGCGCAGGGACTGGCCCGCCTGGAGTACTGCACAGTCATGGCCACGGCCAGCTGTAAGTACCTGCAGGCCAGCGACTGCATTTTTGCCGGAACGATCACCGGCGTTACCGAGCAGGAGGTTGATTCCCCACTCGATCCCTTCACCAATTGTCTGCGCTACTCTGCCGTTCATGTAATCGACAAGGATTGCATCATACCGTCGAGGACAAACACCAGGGCGCAACCGGTGTTCGGCGAATTTCACTTTTGCAGCGGCACGGATATTCCGCGCAAGGCGGTCTATGGCGAATTGGGGTATGGCGTGCCCGGCCCGCTAACGCCGCCTGCGGTGCGTTTTGGCGCCGAAGATGGCGGCGAGATGGGCGCCTATCACCACCGCTATTACTCACTGAAGGCGGAAGCCATGTTGAAGAAGATGCAGGAGTTCCTGCCAGTGGGGATTGAACCGATCCTGATTCAGGATGAGCGCCTACTGCGTGTACCCCCGGAAATATAGAAGTTTCCTTAACATAACGGAGAGGGATCATGAAAACCGAAATTTCCCGAGACAGCCATCAACCGAAGAAACGGTATTCGGGCGTCTATCAGCAGCAGGGGCGGATGCTCACCGATGCCGACTGGAACGAGCTGGTTGATATCCTCAAAGGGCGTCTGAATGATGCCCTCAAGGACATCATCGGTTGTCGGGAGGGAGGCATCGGTGGCACCCCGCGCCATCGGGCCTTGCAGGTCATTAAAAATCTTGCTGCCGACCCGCTTACGATTCAGCCGGGCCATGTCTATGTGGACGGGGTGGCGGCGCAGGTTCCTGGTGATACGGCGATTGCCTACGCTATGCAGCCCGATTTTCCCACCCCGCCCGCCTTAATTAACGACTGCGTTCTATATGCCGATGTCTGGGAGCGCACGGTCACCCAGTTGACGGATCCGAGGCTGCGCGACCAGGGTTTGCATGGCGCCGATACCTGCACCCGTAAAGAGGTCATGGCCCAGATCAAGTGGTGCCCGGCTACCATTGAGCCGGAAGTTGCTTCCGAAAACCCTTATAAGGGGGATGCCAAGGCCACCATTACCCTGTTGAAAAAATCCGACCAGCCCGACCCGTGTGACCCCTGTGTGGAAGAGCTGGAGTTGGAGTCGCGGGTTGGTAATTACCTCTTCCGGGTCGAGGTTCATGAGGTAAAAGGCCCGGCCAATAACCCCACGGAAATCACCTTCAAATGGTCGGCGGAAAACGGGGCGATCGAGTGCGGACTGATTGATGCGGAGGCGCCGGAGTATTTTACCGCCGGAGACTGGGCCTTTGAATATTTTGATGAAACCAGCGAAAGGCATTTGGGCGTGCATCTGGCGGGTGGTTGGTCGCCTACGCGCGGGATCCTGAAAAAAACCTACGCCAAACCGACCGGTGCCGGTGATCCGAAAGCCTATGTGCGACGCTGGAACGGCTACTGCACCTTGGTCAAGAGCGGTGGAAGCTGGAATGTCAGCGACCAGTACGACAAGGACTTTAAGGATTCTTCTTTTGCAACCACCGCTGGCAATAAACTGACGATCAAAATCTACGCCCAGACAATCGTCATTGAACTCAACCAGACGATTGTCACAGGAGACTTCTGGTTGGCGGATGTACGCGAGGCGGCGCACAAGGACGGCGACGTTCTGCTTACCGCCGGCTTGCCGTGCGGCATTGAGCATCGTTATCTGAAACTCGGCAAGGTGGTGGGCGGCAAGCTGCAAGACAACCAGGAAGCGGATCGCAAGTTTGCTTTTCCGCCGCTGACCGAGATGACCCGGATGTTTATCGCTGGCGGTGACGGGCAGGAGGTTGTCCCGGGTGACCCGTTGAATCCCTTGCCGCAACCTTTGCGTATTGCCGTGGCCAACGGGGAATGGCCGGTGGCAGGGGCAAAGGTTCGCTTTCATACGAATACCGGTTCATTGGTCCCTGCGGATGGAATAGTGACCTCTGCTGCCGATGGTATTGCCAAATGTATTTGGATACCGGGTGGCATTGCCATCAGCCCCCCTGGCTCTAAGCCTAAATACGAAGTTAAAGTTACTTTGATTGATCCCGACGATGTGAGCAAAGATCTGACTCACCCACCGGTGTATTTCTTCGCCAATCTGATTACGGCCGATCAGGTGGCCTATGAGCCGCAGTGCTTGCCGGATAACAACGTTGCCACCGTGCATCATCTGCTGCTTGGCCCCGATGCTGTCAGATTAGGCACAGATGGCTACTACACCGTCAAGGAGGTGCTGGATGCCCTACTGTGCGAACTCAAGGCCGATCATCTCCCTTACGATGAACCGGCATGCACCGGCACGGGTGACCCTTCCGTTAAATCATTACTTGCCGGGCTCGATATTAATGGCGATGGCCATCTTACGGTTAAGGATGTTCTGGATACCCTGCTGTGTAAGCTGCGGGCCAACCATATTCCCTTTTATCCGGTTGATTGCGCGGCTGGAGATTTGATGCCCACAGTCAAGACCGGTCTTGCCATCTCAGCCAATACAACTGTGCACGATGTCTTGCAGAAGCTTATCTGCCAACTCGATGCTGGAGTTATTCCTTACGATCCGACTGCCCAGGGGGGGCGCTGGAGCGATATCCTTGATGCCAGTGCCGCCTCGCCGACGACTGTGCAGGCGGCCATTGATGAATTGGTTGCCTGGCTGGAGAGTACGGATATCAATTATCTGATCCCGGATTGCGCCTCCTCTCCCAGTGTCCGCTCGCTGTTGATGAGTGATTGGGATACCCCTGCGGAGAAAACCCAAAAGATCGACGCGGTTTTTAACAAACTGCTCTGCGAATTCCGGGCGACACATCTGCCGCTGGACAAAACAGACCCGAAGCTCTGCTCCGATCTGGCCGAGGCTGATTCGGTGCAGGATGCACTCAAGATCCTCTGTGACAGAAAGGCCGGGGGCGGATGTGCGCTTACCGTGGGTGCGGGCGGACAGTTCTTGACCTTGGAAGAGGTGCTCAAATACTGTGAAAAAAATGAGATGGCCAATATCTGCATCTGTATATTGCCGGCCGATCCCAAGGGGAAGGGATTAATCTTAACAGATAATCTAACTATCTTCGGAACCGGTGCAAAAGAGCCCAGCATTTTTCAGCATATCAAGATTACGGGCTGCGCCGGGGCGGTGATAACCACCGACAAGTTCACCATTACCTTCGATGGGCTTGAGTCGGTTGTGATCCGGGATGTGACCTTCACCGGCGGAAAAACCGCGGCCAAGCAATTGGATTTTGCCAATTGTCGGGAAGTTGAACTCAGCTCTTGCCACCTGGAAGGCTACGTTAGGGATAGTGCCTTGGTCAGTGTTTCCGAGGCCGACCGGATCATTCTTGCGCACAATAACATAGCCGCGTACAGCGTTCAGGTCTTGAAAAATATCGGAACGATTTTTAAGGCCGTTGATTTAGGTATTTCTGTGAAGATCGCCGAAGTATTTCAGGAAGATCTTTTGAATAAAGCGCTTTTTGAGCAAAAGCTGACGAGGATAGCACCCATATATGAAAAACTAAAACCTGCCGAGCTCGAGGGCTTTCTCTCCGGGGTGAGGCAAGTGTTGGGTAATCCCGAGACACATAAAGTATTGCCGACAACCGGTAAGGTTAGGCTCGCTTTCGATCAGTTCATTGGCGAAGCATCTTCAAAACCCCTTGAAACAGCGCGGTTTCTGGACATTTTGGAGATTATTCGCGAGGCGGCGGTCAAAGAGGCTCGGGATGCTGCCGTTGCGGTTATGGATGGGCAGGCGGTGACCTTGCTCGATCATAACGTGATTGCCGGAGATGTTTGTATCTACGGGGAGCGTCCCTCCGACTCCTTTGATCAAGCAATGAAAGATAAATTGCTTCCGCTGCTTAAAGACAGTGCACCATTCATACCTTCCACCGGGACTCTCACCTTATGTGACAATCACATGCACAGTTTGCGGCTTGGCGTAAGTAAGTATGGTGAAATCGTAGGATTGGCGGATGGCAAGACCCCTAAAGTCGCTGGCCTTTTCGAAATCGCCCAACTCAACAACAATCGCTTTGATGATATCAATAACCAGCTGGTTGCCCAGAGGGTATCGGTCACGGCAAACTATTTTTCCGAAAGCGGTCCAGTCGGCGCGGTATTGGCGGAAACGGCTACCTACACCGGTAATATCGGGCCAACAAGCAAAGGTTACGTTTTGGCTTCCATTTTAAATATTTCCATCCCCCTCGCCGAGGCTGGAAACTTAGTGCAAATAAAGTGAAAGATCGCTCTGAACCCAGAAAATCCGGGTAGTGTCAATGTTGACGGATCTTGAAGATTAGCCCATGAAAGCACTTGCAACGAAAAAAAGCCCGGCGGCATCGACGAATGCACGACATTCGCCGCCGGCATTGCACGTGCCGATGGACAGCAACATCCGGAAACAGCGCGCAAATATCCATCAGATTGTCCAGCCCAAGCTCACCGTCGGGCAGCCAAATGACAAATACGAACAGGAAGCGGACAGTGTTGCTGATCGTATCGTCGCCAAACAGCCAATTCCGGCAATATCAAGCATTTCTTCCCCGGATTTTTCAACCGGCAGTCAACCGGGCGCGGCCATCCAGCAGGCGGCGGCAGAGAATGTTGATGAGCACCGGAAAGAAGATAAAAAGGTTCAGCGTCAGGAAGAGGATAAGAAGGAAAAGGCTGTCCAGGCCAAGTTAATCCAGCTCAAGGCTAAGGAGGAAGAAAAGCCGGTTCAAGCCAAGCTAATCCAGCTCAAGGCCAAGGAGGAAGAGAAGCCGGTTCAAGCCGAACTGCTCCAGCGCAAGGCCAAGGAAGAAGAAAAGCCGGTTCAGGCCGAACTGCTCCAGCGCAAGGCCAAGGAAGAAGAGAAGCCGGTTCAGGCCGAACTGCTCCAACGCAAGGCCAAGGAGGAAGAAGAAAAACCAGTCCAAGCCAAGCTGCTCCAGCTCAAGGCCAAAGAGGGAGAAGAGAAGCCGGTTCAGGCTGAACTACTCCAGCGCAAGGCCAAGGAAGAAGAGAAGCCGGTTCAAGCCGAACTGCTCCAGCGCAAGGCCAAGGAAGAAGAGAAGCCGGTTCAAGCCAAGCTGCTCCAGCGCAAGGGAATGGAGGAAGAGAAAAAGCCTGTCCAAGCAAAGAAAGCCGCCGAGGAAGATAAACAGATCCAGGCCATGGGGGCAATTCCCTCTTCCGAAGCGGCCTCCCGGGCGCTGGCGGGCGGCGCTTCCGGATCAGCCCTCCGGCCCGAGGTCAGAAGTACTCTGGAATCAGGCCTGGGGGCAGATCTAAGCCAGGTTCGCGTCCATGAAGACAGCGCCTCCCATGCTGCCGCCGCTTCCATCAACGCCAAGGCCTTTACCCACAAAAACGAGATCTGGTTGGGAGCAGGACAATCCCAGGCGGATCTTCGTCTCATGGCCCACGAGACCGCCCATGTTGTGCAGCAGGGCGGCGGCGTACAGTCCGCATCCTCGGCAATCAGCCCGGCCGCCCCCAAGGTACAGCGCTGGTGGAATCCAATCGCCGCCGTGGCCGAGGTGGTCAGTGATGCCGTGGAATGGGTTGGGGAGAGTATTGGTGATGCGGTTAATTATATCAAAGAGAAGGCCCGCGATTTTGTCAGCAACATGCCGGGCTATTCCCTGTTCGCGGTTGTCATCGGCTGCGACCCCATCACCGGGCAAAATGTTGATAGAACTGGTCGGAACTTTATCGAGGCAGGGCTGGATATCATCCCGGGCGGCGGCGCCTTAAAACAGAAGCTCGAAGAACAGGGCGCACTGGAGGAGGCCGCCCAGTGGTTGGATGGGCAGATAAAGGTGCTTGATGTCAGTCCGGCCGAGATCGGGGCGCAGTTATCGGCCTTTTGGGCTGGTCTGACCCTCGCCGATGCAACCAGACTGCCAACGGTACTGGATCGATTGATTAGTATCATTCAAGGGCCGGTGGAGCGAATCATCCGATTTGCCACAACCGTGGCGGCCAAACTACTCCAGATCGTCAAAGATTATCTGATCTCATCGCTGATCAACTTCGTTAAGGAACAAACCACCGCCTATCCCCTGTTAACGCTCATTCTGGGCCGGGATCCGATTTCCGGCGCGACCGTTGAACGCACCCCCATGGCGCTGCTGCGAGCTTTTATGCAGCTCTCCGAAAGCGGCGCGGAACAGCTCCGGCAGATGGAGGAGTCCGGCAGCCTGCAAAGGGCGGCAGCTTGGCTGGACGGCGCCGTAACCCGGCTGAATCTCTCCTGGCAAGAGCTGGTCAACGGCTTCATGGGCATCTGGAATTCCGTGGGCATCGAGAGCCTGCTTGATCCCGGCGGGGTATTCCAACAAATCTACCAGACCTTTGCCGCCCCGGTCGGCAGAATCATCGATTTCCTCATCGAAGTCGGAACCATGGTTCTGAAGTTGATCAAGGATGCACTGATCAGTCGCCTGATCGATTTTGCCCGCACCATTCGCGGCTATCCCCTGCTCACCGTGATCCTGGGGAAAGACCCCTTCTCGGATGCGCCGGTGGAACGCAGCGCTGAGAATATCATCCATGGTTTCATGTGCCTGATGGACGGCGGTGAGCAGCAATTCCAGGAGATGCAACAGACCGGGGCCATCGCCAGTTTGACGACCCGGATCGAAAACGCCATCGCGACCCTCAATTTCACCTGGGAATACATCAAGGGCCTTTTCATCAGCGCCTGGGAGAGTTTTTCCCTGAGCGATCTTGCGGCTCCTTTCGCTGCTTTCGGGCGTTTAATGGGCATCTTTGCCGAGCCGCTGGGGCGGTTGATCAGTTTTGTCGGCGAAGTGATCCGGTTGGTGATTGAGGTTGCCCTCAAATTGATGAATTTCCCCGTGGCGCTGATTTCCAACATCATCAGCAAGGCCATGCAGGCCTTTGATGACATTAAGCGCGACCCCATCGGCTTTTTAAAGAATCTGCTGCGGGCGGTGAAAACCGGCTTTGTGAAGTTTTTCGCCAACATCGCCACCCATCTGCTCAACGGGGTTACCGGCTGGCTTTTCAAGGAGTTGCAAGACGCAGGGATTTCGCCGCCCACCGATTTCAGCCTTAAAGGCATTCTCGGATTTGTCTTGGATGTGCTGGGGATCACGGTGGACAAAGTCCTCAATAAGGTCTTCAAGAAGCTGGTCGAAAAGATCGGCCAGGAGAAGGTGGATCGCATTCGCGGCATGATCGACAAATTGACCGGTGTCTGGGCCTTCGTGTCCGATGTGATGACCCGGGGGCCAGTGGCGATTTGGGAATACATCCAGGATCAGCTGAGCAACCTTTGGGATGTGGTGCTTGATGCCGTCCGTAACTGGGTGGTCACCAAGATCATCGAGAAAATAACAGTAAAACTCATCAGCATGCTCGACCCGACCGGCATCATGGCGGTGGTCAATGGCTTCATCGCCTTTTACAGCGCCATCCAGTCGTTTATCGCCTATCTGCGGGAGATGCTGGAGATTGTCAATTCCTTCGTCGAGGGGGTGGCCGAGATTGCTCGGGGCAGCGTGGAGAGCGCGGGGGCATTCCTGGAAGGAGCTTTGGCGCGTGGCGTACCGGTGGTGATCGGCTTTCTGGCCAATCAGGTCGGGCTGGGTGGACTCGGGCGCAAAATCGGCGAGATGATTGCCAAGGTTCGGGAGATGGTGGACAAAGCCATCGACTGGCTGATCGACAAGGCCATGGGGGCTGTTGAGGCGCTCCTGAAGATGGGCAAAGGGGTTATCGCCAAGATCCGTGACTGGTGGAAGATAAAAGAAAAGGTAACGACCAAGGATGGAGAAAAACACACGATCAAGTTTGATGGAACCGGTTCCGAGGCAAAACTCATCATCCGCTCCGATCCAAAGCCCTATTCGGAATATCTCAATGATTTGAAAGACAAGAAGGCTGTTGTCGTCGATGATAAATATACGGCTGCCTTGGACCAGAGTAAGCTAGTCGAAGAGCTCGTCAAGCAGCATAAATCCATCTCCGATGAGCAACAGAAAGCAGAAATTGCAAAACAAATTGAAACCGGTACGAAGAAACTTGCGGAATTAACGAAAGAATTGAACATTACCAGCGGCGGTGGAAACACAGAACCTGTCTATGGTTCACCGACCGGCGGGGGCTATGGGACCTTTGCCAAGGTAGCTTCCCTGAAAAAGACTTACCCCACAGGAACAGAGGCTGGTGAAATATTTACGGGCGATTATAGAGATCTCAATGCGCGCAGACAGGGTAATAGAGCTTTTTATGTGAGAGGCCATCTGCTGAGCTGGCGTCTGGGTGGGCCTGGAAATGACTGGAAGAATTTAACGCCCTTATTCCAGAACGTTAATTCCAAGCATAGGTCAAGATTCGAGAACTTTGTGATTAATTCCAACGAGGCCAAGAATTTTGAAGTGGCTGCCACTTATGGTAGAAGTGAGCGAGCCATGCCTGCGTCCGTTGTTGTCGATGGAAAGAAGACCCAATCCGGCCAGCTCAGTGATGTTAATAGAGAAAAGGTTAGGAACATTCTTAAAGCCGAGACACAGGTTCCCGAAAAAATTGTGTGTAAGGCAGATAATGTCCCGGGACTGTCTGGCCCGATAGATATAAATAACAATATTGACGAACAGCCCCTTGAAATAACCGGGTAAGAACGGAGAGACGCATGAAGGTAATTGGAACAATATTGGCTATTTTGGTAATTGCGGCAATCTTCGTCGGCTTAGGATACGGCGCTTTTTCCGGGTGCGGATTTCTTTCTGGGCAGTGGGGAAGTTTGAGTGGTGACTGGAAGGCCACGCTTATCGTGGTTGCGGCGCTTCTTATCTCCTGTACCCTGTTTGTTACTTTATCCCTTCAGTTATCCATCAAAAAATACGGGCTCAAGGGAACCGGTAAGGTCATGGCATACAATGATTTTACCCAATGGTACTCGGCCATAAAAAATGACCCATCCGCAGCAATGGAAGCTGAAGGGTTTAAGGCAGTGGCGAACCAGATGACCCTCTGGGGAGGCAAGAACGTTACCCGGCAGGTGAATCTTTTGTACAACCTGCTGCTCCAGGATGAAACGGGCAGGGATCAGGTGCTGAAGAAGGCTGATCACGTCTATATCGAAATACGACGCGAACTTGGTCATAGAGGAACGTGTGGAGATAATCCCATCGTTTGAGGTTGCTCAACTCCCGGTTATCATCGTCGTCATGCCAGCAGGCTTTTAGCTGGCATCCAGCGGAGGATCTGGATTCCGGCTTAAAGCCTGCCGGAATGACGGACTTTTCGCGACGTGGCAAGCCAGTTTATCAACAATTTACGAGTCCCCGAGTTGTGTTGCCCCGCCACCGGGGACGTTACATCCGCCGATTTTTGATCCAAGGTGCCTTTCCGCAGTATTTCTTCGTGTAAATCTGGGGTAAATCATTTTCATTGGGGATGGGAAAATTGCCGGGTCGGATTTGCTTGCCGACTTTGCAAATGCCCCGAGGTCGTGGAATAGCGGAAAAATTGAGGAATTAACGAGTTTTCCCACCATTTTCCGCCTATTGTGAACCCGAATTGATGAGGTCAGCGATGGATGATTTGCATAATTTGCAGGGGATTGTTCCCTTAACCGTGATTTTTCCCGAGTCCGATAAAGGCATTTTAAGGCTGACCTTGCCCAGGAAGTTCGGCAAGGCCAAGGCCGGTGACTATCATTTTGTCGAGGCCTACTGTGTCGAGGCGGATTGTGATTGTCGCCGGACTTTGATTTTCGTGGTTAATGCCGAAGGCAAGCCCATGGCGGCGATCGATTTCGGTTTTGACCTTGATGAGGGGCCGCTGGCGGGGCCCTTTCTCAGTGACACGAATAAACAGTCTGCCGCCGCCGGAGATCTGCTGAAGATTTTCGTCGAGCTCATCAACGATGATCCAGAATGGCTCAAGAGGATGTACCAGCACTATCGTTTGGTGCGCCGGAAAATTACCGGCAAACCTTACCGGGGACGGCCCTTTCCCAAGCCGGGCAAGGTCTTGCGGCAGGTGATGCCGCCTCCCGAGTCCATTCAGGAGCTACTGCCCACAGCGCGCCGCACCCCGCCAAAATCTGCCAAGGCCCAAAAGCCTGACCTGATTGGTGCGGAGTCCGACATCCCCGCGATGGCGGATCTGATCGAGAGCTACCGTCAGGATGGTGGCAAGAGGAGTTATGCCGGGCACCGCGAGCTGCTGGATGCTCTCGGGCGCTATCTGTCCGAGCACGAGCAAGCCGGGGATGAGCTGGCCGCCACCCTGGTTCGGCTGGCGGCGGCGCCTAAGAAAAATTGCCAAACCTTGGAGGCCGCACTGCGGGTGTTGTTCGATGCCTTGGAGATCCTGCGCTATCAACTGGAAATTCAACGTCCCGGAGCCCGGGAGTTGATGGAGCGCTGGCAGGGGGCCCTGGCCCACCACGTTTTTGCCAAAGATGGCGCAGCGGATTTGTGTACGGCGGTCACCAGCACCCTGCTGCAGGCTCGGGTCGAGATTTTGCCACAGTTGCACGAAGCCGGCAGTCGCAGGATGTTGAGCCGGGGTGCAGAGCAAATCTCCCCGGGCGATTTGCCGGCTGATGACGGGATCCAGGGGCTATTCAGCGCCCTTGAAGCAACGGGAGTCGATTCTCCCTTTGAGCTGATGGAGGGCCTGTTGGAGATGATTGCCGTCGGTGATGCCGAGGTGCAGGCGAATATGGCCGGGGAGATGCTCACCGCCGACTCCCAGCTGATTCGTGAAACCGGAGCCCTGATGCTCTTTCACCCCCAGGCGGAGGTGCGCGCCGGGCTGGCGCAGCGGCTGAGCGCCATTGAGGGTAAGTATATTTCTTCCGCAACTTTACGGCGGCTGATTGTGGCCCGTAACTGGTTTCCCGAAGAGATTCGCTCTTGCATTGATCAGGCGGTCAGCAATGCCCGTCGGGCCCGAGTAGAATGCGCCCCCATCCCGCAGGGCGTGGCCATGACCGTCTATGCCTCGGTGGTTGACGGCGCTGGAGCCCAGACCTTCCAGGCGGTAATCCCCGACGGCAAGGGTTTTGTCAGTTGTTCCATCCTGCTAAAAATAGGGGTTGGGGTGGCAGATGCCTTTATTATATCCCTGAAAAATAAACGGGAACTGGGACAGATGCTGACCATGTTGACCGAAGAGGCCGCCATGGTTGAATCGACCTCGGAGTACCTCGACCAGCGCGTCTGCCAGGCCCTGGCTGAGGGGGCGCGGTTGGGCAAGGCGCCCAACCCCTGGCTGGTTGCCATTGCCGAGCGTCTTGGCAGGGAGCAGTGGCGGGCGACACCCATTGAAGCGCGCCGGGAACTGGCGGCCCTGCGGGGGATATTGGAACTTTCAGGGAGCAAGTATTTGACGGATCGGGCGGTGCGGGAGGCGCTGGACTTTTCGCCAACCTGGTATGACCGCGAGTCTTTTGCCGCTTCCTGGTTTGAGGATGGGGTTGAGGTTGAACGGGATATTGTCGCTGCTACTGGCAAGAAGAAAACTCCTACGTCGGCTAAGGCCCGAGCCCAGCTGCTCAGCGGGGTCTTACAAGAGCGGCGCGAGGAGTGGCTCACACGCCTGGTTCTGAGCACTTTGTGGCTCAGGTCGGCAAAGCACCCTCCCCTGCCCTGGGCGCAGATGTACCATGTTGCCGCTGCCCTGGCGGATGAGAAGCTGCCGCTCCAGGAAATTCCTCTGATGCGTTCAGTCGCCGCCGCGACCTTCGAGGCCTATTTGGCCAGAAAAGAGGAAGGCGGTTGGTAAGGAAACAATGCTAATGGAATTTTAATTGAGGCTCAGATGAAAGGTTTTTGGCGGAAATTTCTGCTGGTGCTGGGCTTAATCGGCCTGGGGCTGGCAATCTTTGTCTTCATCCGTATCCGGGAAAACGACGAGAAGGCGGCGGTGCGGCAAACCGAGGCCGAAAAGCGCCAGGTCACTCAGGCCGAGGCGCAGCAGCTGGACCTGGGCGGCTTTAGTGAAGGCGATTTTAGGGTGCTGGCCGAACCGGCTGCTACCGCCTCTGCGCCAACTCCTGAACAGTGGCGCGCCCTGCGCCAGGCGTTGAACAGCGCCGCCCCGGCTCTGGCACCGCTATTGCCGCTGCAATGTCCGGTGGTTTCGCCCGGGTTTGGGCGCTTGCGCTACGCCGTCAAGCCCGAGGGTTGGCGGCTCATGGTTGAATGTCGCCAGGGCGGAGCCGTCGGGGCAAGCAACAGTTGCGAGCCGGTGGTGCTGGCGGCGTCCAGCCTGTCCGAGGCCGAGACCGGCGAGTTACAAGAGAGCATCAACACGCTGGCGTCGGAAGGGGTGGCGGTGTATGGTGCCCTGCACGGACGCCGGGGTACCGAGGGGGTCGATAAACTTATCAAAGAGGCCAATGTCCCAATGATTTACAACGAGTTTTGCACCGAGTTGGGCTGCAATGGCAGCGTCACCTTTATGAAAGATAAGGTTATGGTCAAGGTCGAGGGCAGCGGCAATCTCCAGCCCTGGTTTGCGGCCCTGGCCCGAAGCACTGGAGAAGGAGGAAAGCGATGAAACTTTCACGACTTGTCCAGATCTTTATGGGTCTGGCCTTGGCAGTTAGCGGCCTCTTGCCCCTTCCTGTCTTGGCTGAAACCACCACCGCCGAAACGCCGCGCGATGCGGTGGGCCGGATCTATACCGATATCCTCCGCCTACAGGGCGAGGATTTTTACCACCATGTCGATTTGGAATCCTTGACCGACGGCTTTCTGGCCGAGGTGGAGCCGCTGATCCGTTCCTCCAAGGCCGAGGCCGCCAAGAATCTGGCCGCCGATGCCCCGGTGTTGGCCAAGATCCTGGCTGGCGACAATATCTCCGGCGCCAAGGCCGCCGCCAAGAGCATGTTTCTGATCGACACCGCCCGCTGGTTCAACGTGCCCGGCAAGGGTAAGATCGTCTCGGCCTTTGCCGGTGACTCCGGGGTGGTGCTGGCTCAGTATCGCGAGTTCAGCCAGCGCAAGTTTTTGGAGTACAAGGGCATCAAGTATGTCAAGGAACAGGGCGACACGGCAGTGGTGGCGGTGACCATCCGCTTGAATCTTTATCATGCCGACATCCAGCCGGTGGCACAATTCAAGCGGGAAGGCGGGGTCTGGCGGCTTAAGCAGATCCTCAATGTCAGCGCCCTGGTGCAAAGAGTCCAGAGCCTGGAGAAGGCCCGAATTGCCAGTTATTATGCCAAGAAGAAGGTGGCTGCGCACTCCGGGCGGTGAGGAATGGCAGGCGTCGTCATTGCCAGGAGTGCAACGCCAAAGCAGATAAGCGCAGACTTCGATCAGTCTGGAGTCTGGTCCGTCATTTTCGAGCAGACGTCCCCTGTAGGAGCGACCTCCTGGTCGCGAACCAGCTATACCGTGGTTGCCAGCAGATTCCTGAGTTGCGGAGCCTTGGGCATTCGCGGTCAGGAGACCGCTCCCACAGGTGCCTTCCGCTCGAAGGGTTCTTGGCAAACTGATTAAAGTTCATCGTGGCTAATATGGAATCTCAGCTAGATTTTCTGGATTGCCCTAAATTTGCCGACTATTCCTTACTGTAGGAGCGGGCCATGCCCGCGATTCACTACTGATCGCGGGCATGGCCCGCTCCTACAGGCGTTGGCTGAATATTGTATAGCGTCACTTCTCTGAAAAAACCGGCCCACATTGCTTCTCAGACTCATGCCCCGCAGTACTGCCAAGGTGAGTTATGGCAGATAACAGCTGCCATCCCGGACTTCAATGGTCCGGCCGGTATAGCGGCAGCTCTCCGGATTGTGGGTGACCATGATGATGGTCTGCCCCTCCCGGTTCAATTCCTGAAGCAGCCCCATGATCTCCTCGGCGGTGTGGCTGTCCAGGTTGCCGGTGGGCTCGTCGGCCAGGAGGATCGGAGGATGGTTGACGATGGCCCGGGCGATGGCCACCCGCTCCTGCTCGCCGCCGGAAAGCTGGTCGGGCAGCCGATTACCCTTGCCGCCCAAGCCCACCCGACCCAAAACCTCCAGGGCCATTTGCTCCTGGCGGGCGCCTTTAACCCCGGTGATGGCCATGGGCAGTTTGACATTCTCCAATACGGTCAGATAAGGGATAAGCTGGAAGGACTGGAAGATGATGCCGATATACTCACTACGAAAATCGGCCCGTTGTTCGCTGCTGAGTTGGTAGAGGTCCAGGGCGTCGATGACCAGACTACCCCGGCTTGGGTGATTGAGCCCGCCCATGATCGAGAGCAAGGTCGATTTGCCGGAGCCGGACTGGCCCATGATGGAAACAAACTCGCCATCATCGATAAAAAAATTCATATCGCGAATGGCCGAGACAGTGGTGTCACCGCTCTGGTAATCCTTGCCGATATTGCGCACCTCGATGAGGTGGTTAACGGTGTCAATCTGGGCGGTGGTCATGCTGGTTCTCACTCTGTTTTTTTGTGAAAGCACTTCTGAGAAGCGGCAAACCCGTCATTGCGAGGGAATGTAATGACCGAAGCAATCTCATGGCAATGGCACTTCAGACCAGACTTTTCCCGAACTGGAGGAGATTGCCTCGTCGCTTCGCTCCTCGCAATGACGCCAAGAACTTCCTGATTCTACAACGCCCTCAATGCCTCGCTGGGATCCAGGCGACTGGCCTGCATGGCCGGATAGAGACTGGCCAGGAGACTCAAGGCCACCGCCAGCAACACGGCAACCCCGCCCAGGGTCAGGTTGAAACCGGCAAAGCTGCCGCCCTTGAGCACCAAGGGCATCACCAACCAGGCGGCCAGATTCCCGCCCAGATAGCCCAGCACGCCGCCGACCAGCCCCACCAGCATCGCCTCCAGCAGAATGATCTGCATGACATGGCCGCGCCGGAAACCAATGGCCCGGAAGATGCCGATTTCGCGGGTCCGCTCGTTGACCGAGCCCATCATGGTAACAAAGACCAAGAGCGAACCGATGCAGACCACCAGCAAGGCAACGCCGTAGCTGAAGGAGCGGAACATCTCAATGGACTGCATCTTGGCCATCACCACCTGGGTAAGGGCGGTGACCTTGGCCTCGGGAAATTTGGCGGCAATCTGCAAGACCATATCGGAAATCGGGCAGCCCCGGCAGAAGGCGGCAATCTCCACCAGAGAGATCTTGCCCTCCTTGCCCAGCACCTGCTGAATCTCGGCCAGGTTGCCAATGATAATGTCATCCTCGGAGCCACCGGTCGCTTCCAGAATACCGGTCACCTTGAACTCCTGGCCCTTGACGATGAGGATATCGCCGATCCCAGCGCCAAGTCCAGCCGCAGCCGTGGATCCCAGCAGCAGACCGTGGGCGCCGGGCGCCTCGCCATGCAGCTGCCACCAGGTCTTGAGGGCCAGCTCATCGGTGATGTTGGTGCCCATCAAGAGCACCTTGCTGCCATTGATCTCGGCCCCGCCCAGCACCTTGGGAACCACCGCGCCCAAGTTCTTGCTGTTCTCGATCTCCCGGATCAAACCCAGACGCGCTTGGTCGAACTCGACGGTCTCATAGTTAATCCCGCCCACGGTGATGCCGCCATAGCTTAAGGTAAGGTTGTCACTCTTGGGAACCATGACGATGTTGGCGCCGAACTGATCCAACCGGGCCTCGATATCCCGGGACATGGACTCGGTGATGGCCAACAGGGTGACGATGGTAGCGATGCCGATGAACAACCCCAGCACCAGGAAGAGCATCTTGCCCTTGCGCCGCCGGAGATTGCCGAAGGAAATATCATGGAGTTTCAACGCTTGGTCTCCTTGGCAATGATGGTCAACCGCTGGCGATGGTCGATGCGGTTCAGCAACTCGGCCTTGAGTCCCTTATTGTTCAGCAGGGACTCCAGACTCGCCAGATCGGTAATGTTGCGATTGAAGGTGACCACCAGCCGGGCCGAATGCTGGTCGGCCACGGCCCGGCTCACCCCGGGCTGGGCAGCAATCTCCGCCACCACCTCCGGGCTCCAGGTGCCGGAATCGGCCAGCTTGTAGATGGCGTCATCCAGATTGCGGGTGGTCAGATAATCAATGGCCCGGGGCGCACCAATGCCGCCCAGGCCAATGATGATGACCCCGGCCACCAGGGCGGCGGCAGCGGCAAAACTCAGCCCCCGTTTGCGCACCCCCAGCACCTTCTCGCGCTTGGCCCGATATTTATCGAAGTTGTAGGACATGATGATATTTTACCAATCTCGGCAGTATTATGGTTTGGCGTCAGGGCGCATCTGCATATCACAGCCCCGTTCACCTTGGAAGCGGCGGCGCAACTCCCGCCAGGCATCGGCCACCGGGTTGGTGCCACCCGGATTACAACAACCCGGCCCGGAGCCAAATCCCGGTCCACGCTGGAACAATTTGGCCGCGCCGTGGGGCAGGGTCAGAGTTTCCAGCACCCGGGCAGGATAGCCGGCCGCCGTAATCGCAGCGGCCACCTCATCGGGGGTGACTTCCGGGTCGTGATCGACCGTAACCCGCCGGGTCGGCAGGTCGGCATCCATCCCCAGAATACCCGGAACCTTGCGCAATTCGGCATCGATCACCCGCAGACAGGCGCCGCAGGTGATATGCTCCACCTCCAGGGTGGTCCGGCTCACCACTTCTTCCGCCGCACGGGCCGGGCCAGTCAGCAGCACCAGTCCTAGCAGCAGGAAAAATGGCCGCGTCCCTTTCAACCACCAAACGTTACCGCCTGTCAGCCTACCGCGCATTTTGCTCACGCTCCCTCGGTAAATCAGCTTTTTTCTGCAGCCGGAAGTTTGCAGCCCTTCTTGTCACAGCCCTTGGGGTCACAGTTCTTTTTCTCACAGTTTTTGCCGTCACAATTTTTAGGGTCGCAGTTCTTTTTGTCGCAATTCTTACCATTGCAGTTTTTGCCATCGCAATTCTTGGTGTTGCATTTGCTTGCGGCAACGTCCTTCGGAGCACAACCCTTGCATCCCGGCATGGTGGCTACTTCGCTTTGTTCCGCCGCCCCCTTACCAGGAACCACCTTGGCCGGGTAGCCCACACCGGTAACCAGTTCCGCCAACCGCTCCGGGGTGAGTTCGGCGGTGTGCTTGATGGTGATCAGGCCAGCGGCCAGGTCGGAGGTCATTCCCTCCATTCCCTTGTTCTTGCGCAATTCGGTCTCAATGTGATTCAGACAAGCCCCACACGACAGATTGGCAACCTGCAGGACGGTTTCACCACCATTATCAGCGGTGCGGGCAGGTACACCGGCCACCACAAAAGTAATGGTCAGGGCCAACAGGGCGGCGGCTATCCCGGCGATCACACCGATTTTAACTTTGTTCTTCATGGACTGCTCCTTCTTGGTTATTAAGAACTTATCCGTAAATAAAATAGTTTTTGTCTGAGTAAATATGCTATAATTCCTTCCAGTTAGCTAATAAAAACCTGGAGGAATTATGGCTAAGATTCAATCATGGGAAGTCTCCGACAGCTT
>Ga0334722_10001022_pt1 | contig 37096 bp, 29 predicted proteins | sample C3_bottom_MG_FD_207210 | JGI IMG/M metagenome (GOLD analysis project Ga0334722, IMG submission 207210) | Sediment microbial communities from Yellowstone Lake, YNP, Wyoming, USA - C3_bottom | ecosystem: Environmental > Aquatic > Freshwater > Lake > Sediment | place: USA: Wyoming | collected... | reverse complement strand
GATGGAATTCACAAACTTCCCTCGGTATCACCCACTTGGGGTTTCACCGATATAAATCAACTTTAATCGAAATTTGACTTCCGACCGCCGTGATTTGATTGTCTCATCCTGCATAGCTTTAGCGACGCAGGGGTCTATCTTATTAACAAAACAAAAACGTTTCAAACAATTCCTCTGAGGATTCAGATTGTGGAGGAATCATGATATATCTTGCGATATGATATGAATCCTCCACGGTCTGAACCCAGCTCGCGTATCTTTTTAAATGGCGAACAGCCATACCCTTGGGAGCTTCTTCACCCCCAGGCTAAGATGAGCCGACATCGAGGTGCCGAACTGCACCGTCGCTATGGACGCTTAGGTGCAACCAGCCTGTTATCCCCAGGGTAGCTTTTATCCGATAATCTCCGGCCGCCTCTAACACGGACCGTCGGTTCACTATGTTCCGCTTTCGCGTCTGTTTGACAAGTACGTCTCACAGTTAAGCCAGCTTATGCCATTACACTATCGCCATGGTTTCCATTCACGGCTAGCTGACCTTAATAAACTCCTCCGTTACTTTTTAGGAGGATAGCGCCCCACTAAAACTGCCCATCAGAAACTGTCTCTCGTCGTTTTTTCCGCCGAGGTTAGAAAGTATATTAAACAAGATGGCTATTTCACTGACGACTCCAGACTGCCCGAAAGCGTCTTTCAAAGTCTCACCACTATGCTACGCATGCAAAACATACCCTCAATATCAAACTGCAGTAAAGCTCCTGGGGTCTTTTCGTCTAACTGCAGGTAACCGGCATCTTCACCGGTATTGTATTTTCACCGAGCAGGTCCCCGAGACAGTTCTCCAGTCATTACACCATTCGTGCGCGTCTGAACTTACCAGACAAGGAATTTCGCTACCTTAGGACCGTTATAGTTACGGCCGACATTCACCAGGGCTTACAAGATCCAGCTCATACCTTGCGGTAATCACCACTCTCGTTTAACCTTCTGGCATTGGTCAGGTGTCACCCCCTATACATCCTCTTGCGAGTTCGCAGGGAGCTGTGTTTTTGATAAACAGTTGCCAGAGATACTTTAGCTGCGGCCCCACCGAAGTGGGGCAAGCCTTATTCCGAAGTTACGGCTGCTTTTTTGCCGAGTTCCTTGGGGACGTCTCACTCGTTCGTCTAGGTCTACTCGACCAGAACACCTGTTTCGGTTTGCGGTACGGTTGCTTGCGCAATAAGTTTAGAGAATTTTCTTGGAAGATAGCTTTGTATCATCTACTAAGGCTTGCACCTCAGCATTTCCGCTACATTTGGAATCGGCATTAAAACCAGTGCCGGGATTTTCCACGGTCACTTCCTCAAGTCACGGACGTCAAATCCGATAATGCGCGATACATACTTATCTTCGTCCTCCCATCACTTACGCAAACAGTCATGGAATATTAACCATGTGTCCATCGGGTGCGACTCTCGTCATTCCCTTAGGCCCGACTAACCCCTCTCCGACAATCGTTGAGAGGGAAACCTTGTTCTTTCGACGTGCGGGTTTCTCACCCGCATTGTGGTTACTTGTGCCAACATTCTTACTTCGCAACGCTCCAGCGTGGGTCACCCCTTCGCCTTCACTGCAGATGCGAATACTCTCCTACCACTCTACTCTGCCGAAGCAGAATAAAATCCTCAGTTTCGGTACTACACTTAGCCCCATGAATCTGCGGTGCGATATCTCTTACTGAGTGAGCTGTTACGCTTTCTTTAAAAGATGGCTGCTTCTAAGCCAACTTCCTCAGTGTCAGAGAAATATCACCTCCTTAAGTGCACTTAGTGTAAATTTAGGGACCTTAAATTGAGATCTAGGCTGTTTCCTTTTTGACCGACGGAGCTTAGCCCCCGCAGTCTAACTGCCGCATTTTTAGTCCTCGGTATTCGGAGTTTGATAGGTCTAGCGAGATTTCTCCCTGTCCAGACCTTCCAGTGCTCTACCCCCGAGGGGAACACGCGACGCTAGCCCAAAAGCTATTTCGGAGAGAACCAGCTATTACCAGGCTCGATTAGCTTTTCACTTCTTATCACAAGTCATCCGAGGCTATTGCACGGGCCACCGGTTCGGGCCTCCCCCCGCGTTTCCACGGGGTTCACCCTGCTCATGACAAGCTCGCTCTGGCTTCGGGTCTTATGCATACTACAAACGCGCTATTCACACTCGGTTTCCCTATGGCTCCATCCGATTAAGGACTTAGCCGCGCAGTATGCATAAACTCGTTGGCTCATTCTTCAATAGGCACGCCGTAGAGGATATAAATACCCTCGCCGACTCCTTGTAAACATACGGTTTCAGATCTATTTCACCGCCCTTCCGGGCTACTTTTCACCTTTCCCTCACGGTACTAGTTCACTATCGATCTCTAAGAGTATTTAGCCTTACCGGTTAGTTCCGGCAGATTCCCCCGAGCCATTCGTGTCTCGAGGTACTCAAGAACAGAAACGAAAGAGTTGTTTAATTTTCGCTTACGGGACTATTACCCACTAGGGTGCTTCTTTCCAGAAGCTTCTGCTAACTAAACAGTTTTTAACTCTCCGCACAAATAAATTTGTGCCGTCTCTGCCTTACAACCCCCAGCATCAATCCTCACTTACGATTACTCATAAGCAAAGAATGAAACTGGGTTTGGGCTTCTTCCTTTTCGCTCGCCGCTACTTAGGAAATAACTATTGTTCTCTTTTCCTCCTGGTACTGAAATGTTTTACTTCCCAGGGTGAGTTCTCTACGTAATTCGCAGAGTGATGTCAAAAGACACCGGGTTTCCCCATTCGGACATCTCCGGATCAAAGGTTGCTAGGCACCTCCCCGAAGCGTATCGCCGCCATGCTGCGTCCTTCATAACCTCTTAGAGTCAAGGCATCCACCGTACGCCCTTAAATTTCCTATTAGGAAATTTAAAAACCACTTACCTGTCATTTAGTTTCGCCACCACTGGCGGAACAATCTGACAGTCATTACTTAATTACTATCCTGCTAAATGAAATCAATCATTTAGCATTGCTTTGATTCACTCTCCTACAATCAGAAAGTGAATCACTAACGTCCATCTCCAGATGCGAAAAGACCCACTTTTGGTTCTTATCATCTGTGATGGTATTAAAATGTAAAGGTTCAGCCAAAAACGAAGACCTCCGCCTTTTTCAAAGCGGAGGTCTTTTTGAGACCAAAGCTAGCCATTTGGCTAGCTTTTTTGCTTTGAAAAATTAAGGTTTTTTAACATTTTTGGGTAACCATTATCTTATACTAAGCCGTATTTTAAGTCAACAAGGACCCAAATTACCCCAAAATGGGTATAGCGTGGGGATAGAAATAGGTATAAAAAACACTCCTTCCAAGGGTTACCCTTGGAAAGTTTATTGAAATAAAAAAGGCCCCCTTTGCAGAGGGCACTACCACTCAAAACCAGGAATCCACTCACGCATCACGACTCGCGCAGCTTCGAGAACTTTGTGCTTCACCGGACTCTCGTCGAGTATCCACGGACTCCTCATACGTATTTTATCAGGAAAAATGACCCAGATATGAAAGCTCTCTCTGGGCACATCATCCCGAAGGTACAAGGTGACAGCGGGACATCTACCGGTGTCTGACTGAACTTCGTAGAGAGGTCCGGGCCAGACCATCTCCTTCGCGAAGATCTGGAAATACTTGTGCATATCTTTCGGGTCGAAAGAAGCATGGCAATGATTGTCGTACTGCAGTTTTCCAACCGCAGCGAGGAACAATCTCACACCGAGGTACGCTCTCTTCTCGCCGTTCACGAACGAGAGGAGCCAACCATCGTGGTCTTCGAGATGAATCATCGGGTCTGACATTGTCCATCCGTGGTAAAAGTGGAACTGCTCTGCGTCCACCTTACTCACTCGCATTAAAAAATGCAACTTACCAATCCAAGGGTAACCCTTGGAAAGTTTATTGAAATAAAAAATACCAGAACACCGAAGCGTTCTGGGTTATATGTTTGTGTCAGGCCGCCCTACCCTGACGATTATGCACGCACTTGCACTTGGTTCTCTTGCAAGCAAGCTGATGCTTGTGCATGCACCTGTCCTTGGGTTTCTTGCGATATATGCGACGCTTGCCAGGCCGACCCACGTGCCAATGATCTTCAAACAGACACTTGTAGGGGCGTTGATCTCCTCCGAGATCTTGCGCATGTTCTAGCGCTTCTTGATAGTTGGGATGTGGTTTCTTTCTCCGACAACTCTTCCATCTGTAATACCAGAGCGCGGACATGAGAAGGCGGTGGGTGTGAGGGTGAAAGAGCAACAGCAGAAACTTCTGCATTCATTTTATACCTAAACAAAATATTTGTTATCCCCCATCCAAGGCCGGGCCTTGGACAAACCGACACACTCATACGCTTCCCACAAGTGGTCACTTGTGAGTAGCGTATTTACATCTAACTCACGCTATAGCGTGCTATAGATGTATTTTCTTAAATCCAAGAATTACCGAAACTTAGATGATTGCTTGCATACAGTAAGAAACAAATAAACAAAATTAATATAGCAAGAATGACGATTAATCCTTTTTTCATTTGAATTTATTATAACTTATTTTTAATCCAACCCCACAAAGTTTTGAAAACATTCTTAAGATTTTGACCAAAAGATTTATATGCAACTGCTGTGTTTTGAGAATTTGTTTGAGGAACAGATACAACAATTTTTGTTTCTTTTGGTTTTAAATTAACAAGCTTTGCTTGAATTGGTGTTGCTGAAGCATTTGAAAGTTGAGGAACAAAGATGGGCACAGAAGGCTGGATGATCCTATGAGAACTACCTGATGCAGACCTGCTAGTTTTAATCTCTTGGGAGATGCTTACTGGTTTATCTTTGCCCGTTGATTCTAAAAATCCTGCAGAAACTTTCGAAACAGGAACTGTTGATTCAAAGATACCGTCTCCATTTTTATCAAGAGAGATTTGTGTTGGGATGGAAGAACCAACGGAAAATTTAGTTTGGCTTTCGGGGTTTATCAATACATCATTAAAAAGCGTCGTGCTTGTCACTTCCCCACCGACCATAGTCTCAATCCTCGTATCAAAAACTCCAAAACCTATCGCATCACCGACAATATTATATTCTTGACCATCGGGTAAATATGAGAACTTGTTATCTTCGATAGTCTCATAAACTACCCCCGGAATATTATTTTCTATATCACCATCGGCATTTGGACCAGTATGATTACCAGATGAGTCATACACGTTTAAATCAATTGGGCTGTGGAAACTCACAATCTTCCCATCGGCCACAGGACAATCTGCATCACTCATTACAATATTTGAATATGAAGAAACATCTGGATTGTCATCCCCATTCAATACTGAAGTCACAATTTCCTTCACACCGTTCGTGCTGGGCATCACAGCATGTTGAGCATTCTTCACAAAATAAGTTTTAAGGGCCGGGATAGCTTTTGCACTTTTGAGTGGCACCGTACCGTCGCCGTTTATCATTCTAATATTGTAACTATAATGGTCTCCATCTTTGGATAAAACATAAATTTGCCCAATAGTTGGTATACCGCATCCGACAATGTTGTATGTTTTCACTCCATAATCAGCTGGATTTAAATCGTCTATTTCTTGATGAAAAGCATCTGCTCTGTCTACAAGCAGATTATTTCTTCCAGCGTTTTTTAAATAACTTTTTGTTTGTTCAAAAGTTAAACGGTCTGCGTTGTTTACTCCATCAAATACGTAATATTTATAACTTTGATCTGTATCATCAAAATACTTTTGACTTGGAAGTAATTCATATACAGAGGTCATGTTTTGAGAAATGGTTTTTATTCGATCTGAATTCAGATTAATTAGGCCACGTAAGTATCTAATTCCTAGATCATCTCCAAAATTTAAAATTTTAAATGAGGATGGAGAACCTGTATGAGGGGTAGAAACATCAATGAACTTGTCGATAGAATTATTTCCATACTTAAGTAAATAATCTTTAAATACCAGTCCACCCATACTGTGTGCAACAATATCTACTTTTTCTGCCCCAGTTTGTTGTTTAACCTGAATAATTTTTTGGCTCAATTGAGAGCTAATATCTGATATATCTTCTCGCCAATCATATGGAAATAAAAATAAAGTAGAATTGAGCACATACCCTGTTCCTAAAAGACTGTTAAAGAGTGAGACGTAATAATCCGCACTATTTACTTGCTGTATAATATTTCCAGAAAAAACATTTCCCAGAGATGCGCCGTCACTAGACATTTTTAGTGCATCTAAAAAATCATCAGATATAGAAGTCGTAATTTTTATTTTATTTGGCCATATAAGATTCGCGGAGGTAGAGGTACTATCCAATAACTCACTCCCCATAATCCCGGGCACAATAATCACTGGATTATGCAGAGGCCCAAGAGAAGGGTCGCGGGTGAGCCATGGGTCATACAGTACATTTCGACTTACTCGGCCACCGATACCAGTTGGAGTTGATGTAGAAAGATCTAATGGACCAGTATCACTTCCCCACCAATTGTTGCGAGCGTCTACTACAACTACATCTGGGAAACCGTAGGCAATACCACTTTCATTGCTAACTGCCTGATCAGAGATATCATGCATGCTTGTTTGCGAAATGTTGGCTTCTCCTGCCTTAAATGACAAACCGTATCGCTCATCTGTGAATTCACTGCGACTCACGGTGGTAGTCCCTGCATCTTGGAATATACCTGAGTTGTAATTATGGCCAACGAAAGCTCTGTCTATTGAAAGATTCGCACCACGGTTATAAATTGCTGCAGCTTTGGGAAAGTTTTCTCCACCATCTTGGCCAGCATATTGAATCACCACGTTTTTCAAACTTGCGGTTGAGCCATTTTCTAAATAAATTCCTTCCCATGCATTTTTGGCTGGCAGAGAATTGCTTCCGTCTCCATTCGTATCCCCACCCACAGAATCATCACGGATAGAAGTGAAATAAATTTTCGAATCATTAGTTCCTTCAGCAATTAAATTTCCTTGAACATTTATCGCTCCTGCACCATAGATACTACCCAACTTTATGATCGTCCCCGGAGCAATGGTCAAGGTCTGTCCTTGCGGTACAGATATATATCCCCCATCCACAATAATCGGTAAGTCATTGCCGTTTAGTGTGGCCCCATCTCTGAATGCACCATACATCTTGAAACCCCTACCAGCTATATCATTACTGGTGTTATCCGAATGAACAAAATTTGACCCAGCGTTAACAACAGCTGTTCCTCCATTACCAGAGAAATTATTATCCGTAAGTGTAACAGAATCTCGTCCTCCATAATAAACTCCAAATCCTTGATTATTTTGTATTGAACTATGAGAGATAGTGGTAGTACCATTATCTGCTATAAATCCATAATCATGATCAGAAATTGTGGAATTTTCTATTTTAATCTCACCGCTTTTTTGCCATACACCTCTGTGTTTGCCCTTTTCAATAGTTGAGTGATTTATATTCACAACTCCCCCATCGTTTTCAATGGCCACAAAATCTCCATAGCCCCATCCGCCGTATTCCGCGTATCGCACAACTGTGTAATCCAAATCTCCCAATGAACTTGGGTAGAAATAAATCCCTTGCCAATCTTTAGCCAAGGGCGAGGTGCTAGTGGCATCTCCATTCGTATCTCCGCCCACAGAATCATCTAATAGAGATGTGAAATAAACAGCATCTAGGGGCGAGCCCTGAACTATGAGCGACCCATACACATTAAGAACTCCTGATCCACCATTTTGAAATTTGATAATTGTACCCGAATCAATAGTTAAGGTAACACCCGTAGGTATCGTGATAGCTCCGTGGAGAATATACACGCCATTCACCGGAGACCATGTCGTATCAGCATTTATAGATCCAGAAATATCTGTATCAGCATGAACCGTAAGTGCAAAGAAAAGCAAAGTAAGAATTAAGTACTTTTTCATTGTCTTCTACCCAAGAAAAATTCTTTAATTGTTTGAATCCAACCCTCATGGAAAGTTTTCGTGGTTGTAGCCGTTGAAGTTGAGTTTGAATTTAAGGAGAGGAAGGCGGTGGCTACGTTTGAATCACTTGGCTGTCGGACAGCCAAGTGGAGCTCTGGATCAGGAGTAATAGTCGCCAACTGTTTCTGAATTTCTTTAGCTTTCGCGTACAAAATTTCTATTTGTTGTTTTTTATCTTTATCGTCTGGCTTATTTTCTGAGATTAAAACGGCTGGTACAAAAGCTTTATTCAAACTATCCCCCACTACAATCATTGAGACATCATTCTGACTGAAAGGATTAAGTACGGTGATAGAACTTGCGAAAGAAATCTTCTGTCCAGCTTTAATAATCGTATCTTCTGGAAAAACAAAAGAATGACCCTGAGAAGATAGGGCCCTACCAAAAAGATTGATCTCCGTTTTGGAATTATTAGAAACTTCTACTCGTTCAGCAGAAGCTAGAGAAATAGAGATCTCCGCTGGAACAATCTTCACATTCGTGCGAGAGATGGCTTGACCACCCAGTGAACTCACATTCAATACAACTACATAATCACCTGGATAAGCATAGGAATGGCTCAAAACTTGCCCATACCCAATCGCCCCGTCTCCGAAAGACCATTTGAAAGTCATATTTCCACTATACGAATATTTCATTTCTGGCCTAAATTCTATGGGTGTACCAACCATCCCGAGCCTCGCTCGTCCAGCTCCAATTTCAAATTTTGAAATTAGCTCAACTGCGCTTAATCCTGCAGAACTATAATGCGCAGAAAGCGTTGTGTCTGTATTAGTGCTTGTTGTATTGGTAGTTGTTGTTTGAGTTGTTGTGGTGGCTGTTGAATCAGTAGTTGTTGAAGTTGCCCCTGGTGGAATGTATGCCGAAGTTGCGTTTACGGCTCCTGGAGTTGGTATTGCTGAAATCCAAGTTCCGTCCGTTTGTAATTGCAAAGAATTACCATCCCCACTTGCGCCTTGTCCAGAATTGTACTCATAGTGATTAATTTCTATACCACCTGAATTCTTCAAAATTAAATTTGACCCACCATTGTTTAAGGCCGTTACACCACTGACTCTTAATATCGTTCCACCAAAGGACCAGCTAGATTGAAATTTTGATAGGTCTAACACAATAAGCGCATACTCTCCAGGTAACAGATTTGTATTTCCCTGCACAAGACTCAATCCGTGGTTGCTCGCACTAACACTTTCAAGAAATTTCCAATTAGAAAGATCAATAATCGAACTTGTAGAGTTATATATTTCAACCCATTCTCTTTTATCATCCGCATCTTGCGGGTCATACATAATTTCGTTAATAACCTGCGCACGAGAAAACAGAGGCAGAAAAAGCAAACTTATAAATATGAAGAGGACTTTGAAATTTATTCTACCGACTATTAACATACGCGAGGAGACCGATAGAAAGGAGGATAAGAAAGACAAAGGCGAGAAGAAATTTGAAGAACACCTTGTCGAAATAACGCATGTCTCAATTGTACGCCTCCTGCATCACACAAAAACCCCGTTATCCCCATGTTAGCAAGAACCGTTCTTGCTAAGTAAGAACGGTTCTTGCTAACTGATTAAATCATCATTAATAAAATAATTTTCCACGAATTCTATGAAAGATTTACTACCCTGAAAATAATCAGGAAAGTTTCCTGGATTAATGATACTTTTCTCTACCCTATCTGTACCAACGTAGTCTAGATAACTAGAATATCTATAGGATTCAATGAATTTTCTCATGTTAATTGATGATTGATTAATCTTGTCTTTCCATTCAGGAAATTCTATTTCTAAAGGATTAATGTGTATATATCCAAACAGTTGCCTCATATAATTATCGTCTGTTCCTATTAATTTTGATTTAAACAACCCACCGAATAGCGCCCCTGCTCTTTGATACTTGATATTAAAATACATTGAATACCCAACACCTAGTTTTCTCATAAACTTAGTAATCCCTCCATCAACTTCTTGTCTAACCAATAAATGAAAGTGGTTAGTCATTAAACACCAAGCGCCGATCGAGACAATCGATTCTCCTTTGTCCAAAATTAAAACTTCATTAAATATTTTATGCTGTCTATTTACAAGATTATCAAGACGAAAAGATTTTAAATTTGAATTTGAAACAAATAAAAGCATCAGGAATCTCTCATAATCATTTTTTGATTTAAAAATGACCCGTTTATCTACTCCTCTATTGTATAGATGGTAATATTCACCAGTTATAAATGGATCTTTACGAAACATATACCTAGTATACTAGCCTTATAATTGTTAGCAAGAACGGTTCTTGCTAAGTGGGGGCAATCAAAAACCCCGCCGAAGCGGGGTTTTTGTTACTCGCGACTAGCCTAAGCCAGTGTTGAGAGAAATGAGTAGTCCTTGCGGATTACGGCATTGTAACTGTCGACGTTCTCCAGTCAGTTTTACCTGCCATGAAGGTTGAAGCAGTTACGGTATTGCCAGTCAATGACCAGTTAATACCAGCTAGACCAACAGAGTATGCATCGGTTCCAAGAAGGACACCGGCTGCTGTTCTGTTTTCAAAGAGGTAGTCAACAGAGATATCTGCTGTTCCATTCTCTGAAATCTTGAATGCGTTAGCACCTGTCATACCAGATGTGACAACTCCGTTTGAAGGAATGACATAGCTGGTTGATGAAGCGTCCAAGAGGGTTGTAAGCACTGATCCCTTGTATGTTCCGAATGAGAAGGTTGTTGATGCTGCTTGTGTTCCAAAGTAGACATCACTTCCAACTGCATTAGCGCGAATAACAAAGGATGCCTTAGCTGTAGTTGTTCCTCCGGCTAGACCAGAAGCACCAGCGTAAGTAAGAGTCTTTGATACCAATGAGAACATTGGACCATCGCTTCTTACGAGGATGCTGTTTCCTGTAGCAGAACCAGTTCGGTTACCTCCTGTGATAGAGTCACCGGCACTGTTTTCTGCTGTCATACCACCGGATGCAACTGATGCTACAAAAGTGGTCTGAACAGTATTTGCATTCTGGATATCAGCCTTGAGTGTGAAGGTCTTGGTTGTATCCTTGCTGATAGGAACATTGATGTCTGAGAACGTTGCTGTACCGAGAGCAAGTGAAGCTGTACCAACAAGTGTATCACCTACGTATAGGTAAGTGCTTGAAGCTGTAGCAGCTGTACCACCAGTGCTGGTGATAGTTGCAACGAGGTCAGTAAGGGTAACATTGTCCTTCGAAGCTTTGATGTCAAAGGTCAAGAGAGAAACCTTATCTGCCTGATCGTTAGCTGCGCCAGTAGCGGCAACAACTTCTTGAGTCAAAGGTGTATTTGCACCTGTGCTCAAAGTAACTGATGCGGTGTCTGACAAAGTTCCAGCTGTTGTTACAGCCTTGCTTACGTCAGTAGCAGCAGCAGGAGAGTATTGATCAATACCAGCACCGTCTACTCCACGAACACCGTTGGCTGCAAGGCGAACTGTGTGTGAAGCTAGATCAGATGAACCAGTAGAGATGCTTCGGACATCAACCTTGATGGTGAAAGTTTTTGTAGTGTCCTTTGGAACTACTGAACTGAAACCACTCAAAGTAATGTAATAAATATTGTCTGAATCCTTAACCACAGTGTTTGAATTGAGGTCAGATGATGCAAGAGTTGCACCAGCTTCATCTACGAGGTAAATCTTCGAATAAACCTTTGAGTAGATGTTTGAAGCTATACCAAGGTCAATCTTAACTCTCTGAATTGCGATGTCTGAAGTCAACGCCTTTGCCTTGAAAGAAAGGATAGGGGCCATTGAATCTCCTGCGTAGATGGTAGAGTTTGAAACTGTACCAGCAGTCACAGTAAGAGTTCCTTCAACACCTGGAGTTGTGATTCCGGTTGCTGCTGGAGTTGCGGGAGTAGCTGGAGTTCCGGCTACTGAACCAGCGGCTGCTCTAGACTTTGGTCCAAAGTAACCAGCAGCAGGAGTGATTCCCTTAGCTGCTTGCCACTTCATAACTGCGCTCTTTGTCAATGCTCCGAAGTATCCCTTTGCAACACCGGCTGGCATTGTTAGGTAATTACCTGCAACGAGCATGTCTTGTAATGCAGTAACTTCTGCTCCCTTGCTACCGATTGTAAGGTCAGTAGTGAAGGTTGTGCTAACAGTTGAGCTACCACCTTGTAGAGTGGAGAGCTGAGCCATAAGCGCGTTAATCTGTGCTTGAAGTTCAGCTACAGTGACTGCGCCTACTGGTGTAACAAAGCTGAAAGCCATTGCTACTCCGGCGAAAACTGCACCGAACTTTGCGAATTTTGTTGTCATTTTTAATCTAAATATTTCTAATGCGCGAGCGCTTCCCCAATAATTTCTAAAGTGTCGGGGTCGCACTGCGGGTATTAATTGCCGACGACGGATAAGCCTTCGTCGGCAAGAAGCTATTAATTTGCACCCACTAAGTATAGCGGGTTTCAGTTAAACACCCAAATACGGTGTGGATAACTTGGTTTATATTAGCAAATTTGGCCTTATTTTGCAAGTGAATATTTACTCCAACGCTTCTCCCCCATCTTGTTCAAAATGCCATTGTGCACCATAGAAAGGAGTTCACGCTGAATAGTCTTCTCACTACAACCATCTATGAGAGGAGAAACGTCCTTAATCATAATTTCCTTCTTGCGTTTGAGGAGGTTGATGATGATGCTCTGACGACCATTCTTCTTCACTGCCACTATGCTAAAGTCCTTTAGGTCTTCTGTATTTTTGTCCTTTATGCTCTTTATTGGGGTACGAATAATCGGAGCGGGTGCAATTATATGTTCAATCTCTTTCTGAGCAATCTCTGGTGTATTGAAAAAGCTTCTTTTTATATGTAGATCACCAAATGGTTCAAATTCCTCGGATGGAGAAACTAGTGTAAGAAGAGAAGAAAATTCTTGATTGATAATAGAATAATTCATATCAGAAACTAGGCCGGCTTGTTTCAAAACCAGAAGCAAGCTTGTAATCTCTGTGATAATCGCACGCATTTCTAATACCCCACTGTTGTGTTTAAAGTAGTTGTCTTTTACAAGCAAACTCACTGAAATTAATCTCGAACTTAAATCTCGAAGTTTCCATTTGAGAGGCTCATTATCTGAGAAAAAGCCGGTGATTAGATATATAGCTGTGGCCAGTTTCTGACTCTTGGTGTTAGAAAAACCAGTCTCTGGTCCGCCAGCTGGCGGATTTTTCAACTCTATGCCTCTGTTTGTGTCTTGTTCCATAAATATCTTTGTTTTAAGGCTTAAAATGTCCTTTTGTATCTGTCCTTTATATATACCACATATTGTCCTTTATTGCAAGTCCTTTAATTATAGGACATCAGAGACAATTTTGACAATAGAAAAATTGTGAAAAGCTGTTGTGATATGATTAACCTATAAAATCAGAATCAATGAGCAAGAAAGATAAAAAGCGTCGTTCTCAAACAGAAGATAAACCATCATTTCTAGAACGAATTTCAAAAGAAACCCTAAATGCCATCTTCGGAGTACTCTCGACTGTAGTGGCTATTTTCCTCCTCGCTGCGGCGTGGGACAAGGCAGGAATAGTGGGAGTGAAAACATATGAATTCCTTTCATATCTATTTGGTATTGGTTATTACCTCGTGCCTCTGGTCTTCGCCATCCTCGCTCTCTCATTCTTCCAATCCAAAGAAAAAGATTTTGCATTACCACAAATCTTGGGCTCAATTTTATTCTTCGTTTCTTCTTTAGGACTCATAAGTCTCTGGATGCCGTCTCGAGGAGGTATCACTGGAGGTCTCCTCTCCGAACCACTCCTCTCTCTATTCGATAAACCTCTGTCTACTGTTATCTTTATATCTCTCATAATCATCTCTCTATTAGTCATCCTCGATCAAAGAATCAAACTCAATCTCATTTCTTTCTTCATGCGCATATTTAAAAAGAAAGAAGTATCACCCGATACTTTGGCCGGAGAAGAAAATGCAGAAGTGGCCAAAGCGGTAGAAAAAATTGAACATATCAAACCCGAAGAACCAGAAGTTGAGAAAGTCGGTGCTGTGAAAAAATTATTTAATAAAGACGAGGATGGATTTGTACCTATGGTTACCAGACGATTGGGTCATGCATGGACCCCTCCTCCCCTCTCTCTATTAGACAAGGATAGAGGCAAACCTGGTGTAGGAGACATCAAGGCCAACGCTAACCAAATCAAACGCACGCTCCTCAACTTCGGCATCGTAGTTGAGATGGATGAAATTTCTATTGGACCATCAGTCACAAGATATTCATTGAAACCAGCCGAGGGAGTGAAGCTTTCTAAGATCCTCGGTCTCCAAACAAACCTCGAACTCGCTCTTGCGGCTCATCCTGTACGTATTGAAGCTCCTATTCCTGGAAAGTCACTCGTCGGTATAGAAGTTCCAAATACTTCGAAGGCTACCATCGGCCTCGGTTCTCTCCTCTCTGAACCAGGTTATGCAGAATCAGATAAACCACTCTTGGTTTGCCTCGGTAGAAATGTTTCTGGTAATTCCCGCTTCGCCAACCTAGCCAAGATGCCTCACTGCCTCGTCGCAGGAGCTACTGGCTCGGGTAAATCCGTCACCATTCACGCCATCATCAATTCCCTCATCTTTAGAAATCCTCCAGAAAATTTGAAGTTCATCATGGTTGATCCTAAGAGAGTCGAATTAACTTTGTATAATAAAATCCCCCATCTCCTCACTCCGGTCATCACCGATCCGAAGAAAGCTATCCTCGCTCTCAAATGGGCAGCCAAAGAAATGGATCGCCGATACAACGTCCTCGAGGGTCATTCTGTACGTGACATCGATTCATACCACAAGAATATTAAAAATCCTACAGAAGAAGAGGGTTCTATGCCCTACATCATGATTATCATTGATGAACTCGCAGACCTTATGCAGTCTTATCCTCGCGAATTTGAATCAGCCATTGTCCGACTTGCTCAAATGTCTCGAGCCGTGGGTATTCATCTCCTCATTTCTACTCAGAGACCATCTGTAAATGTCATCACGGGTTTGATTAAGGCCAACATTCCTGCTCGCATTGCCCTCCAAGTTTCCTCTCAAATAGATTCGCGCACTATCCTCGATACTGCCGGAGCAGAGAAACTTCTCGGTGCGGGAGATATGCTCTATATCGGAGGCGAGATGTCTAAACCTGAACGTATACAGTCTGCTTATATTTCTGAAGGTGAAGTGAAGAAGGTGGTGAAATATCTAACTGATGAATATATGGAGGATCTCAACTCTCAAATTGATTTCACCAATGACAAAATAGACAACTCAATATTCTCCGCTTCGATTGGAAATGATGACGCGGGAGACGATGATGAATTGTATGAAGAGGCTCGAGAAATTGTGATGAGTGCAGGCAAAGCTTCTACTTCGTATCTCCAGAGAAAATTAAAGGTTGGATATGCGCGAGCTGCGAGACTCATCGATCTATTAGAAGAACGTGGAGTGGTGGGTCCTGGGTCAGGAGCCAAGGCTCGTGAAGTCATAGGTGCCACTGACACGCACGGATTCGACGAAGAGAATACCGAAGAAAGTAGCCTTCTATGAGAAGAATAGAAAACATCTCGCCTAAACAGTGGGCTGTGGTGTTGTTCTTCTTCTTGATTATTGCCTATTCCCTCTTTCAAGCTCGCTTCGTTATCTTCGGACCATACATAGAAATTCAAACTCCACAGAATGGTGCTTCACTTGATACTAATTTGGTTAATATCGTCGGCCGAGCAGAGAACATTTCTTTCATCAGTTTGAACGACAGACCAATATTTGTAGACAAAAACGGCAACTGGAACGAGAAATTGATAGCCCCTCAAGGTTTGAGTATAATAACGGTCAGAGCGAAGGACAGGTTCGGGAGAAGCACAGAAAAGCAGGTGGAAATATTTGTTAAATAAAACAACAGCATGAAAAAAAATAAAAAAGAGTTGGTAGCAAAGACTATGGGAGTGAAAGACGAATCCAGAAACATTGATTCTACTCTCGAAGCCATCCGAATGAAATTCGGTGAAGATTCAATCATGAAACTCGGAGATAAACCCAGAGTCGGTGTGGATGCCATACCCACAGGTTCAATCGGACTTGATGCAGCACTAGGAGTGGGAGGACTGCCTCGTGGACGCATCATTGAAATCTTCGGACCAGAATCTTCGGGCAAGACTACCCTCTCTCTCCACGTCATAGCCGAAGCCCAGAAGATGGGCGGTATCTGTGCTTTCATCGACGCCGAACACGCCATGGACCCAGAATACAGCAAGCGCCTCGGAGTACAGATTGAACAATTACTCATCTCTCAACCGGATACAGGAGAACAGGCGCTCGAGATTGTAGAATCCCTCGTCCGCTCGGGCAAGATGGATGTGATAGTTATAGATTCAGTCGCGGCGCTTACTCCCAAAGATGAAATCGAAGGAGATATGGGAGCCTATCATGTAGGTAAACAAGCGAGACTCATGAGCCAGGCCCTCCGCAAACTCACAGCTATAGTGGCTCGTTCGAAAACTATTGTTATCTTCATCAACCAAATCAGAATGCAGATTGGTGTGATGTTTGGAAATCCAGAAACGACTCCAGGAGGCAAAGCTCTCAAATTCTACACTTCTGTTCGACTAGACATTCGACGCATAGCCCAGATTAAAAAGGGTGAAGAGATTATGGGTGGCCGAGTGAGGGTGAAGGTTGTGAAGAACAAGGTAGCTGCCCCATTCAAACAAACTGAATTTGATTTGATGTACAACGAAGGCATCAGTCGCGAAGGAGAATTGATTGCTCTGGGAGAAAAGTTAGGCATTATGAAAAAGTCCGGTAACTCATACGAATACAACGATATCAAACTGGGCCGAGGTTATGATGCGACTCGACAATTCCTCCGTGAAGACAAAAAGATTTCCGGACAGATCCTAAAAGAAATCCGAGCCAGGTTGGCAGAGATATAACTTGACCGAAAATCCTATACAGGTAGAATAGCCTTCTAACTATCCTTTATGTTGGAATATAACGAAATTACCGAACACAAGTATATAGTTTTTGAAAATGAACCTTATGAGGTGCTCGGCTCGCACGTCTTCCGCAAACAACAGCGCAAGCCGGTCAATGCTACCAAAATGCGAAGTATGTTAACTGGGCGCATTGTGGAACACTCTTTCCATGTCTCGGACAAAGCCGAAGAAGCCGACATCACGAAGAAAGAGGTCAAATATCTTTATACCAATAAAGATGAATTTTGGTTCTGCGATGCCTCTAACCCATCGAAGAGATTCGAACTTCCAGAATTAATGATTGGTACCGCGGCGAAATTCCTCAAACCAAATACAATTGTGAACGCGATGATGTGGGACGATGGGAAAACAGATGAAGGGAAAATCATTGGATTAAAACTTCCAATCAAAATGGATTTGAAAGTAGTCGAAGCCCATCCTGCAACCAAAGGCAACACTGCCCAGGGAGCCAGCAAAATGGTGGTGCTAGAAACTGGTGCTGAAATCCAAGTGCCTATGTTTATAAAAGAAGGCGACGTGATTCGAGTGAATACAGATAGCGGAGAATATACTGACAGGGTGACGAATTAAATTTTGTAAAAGAAACAGAAAACCCACCCGAAGGTAGATTATCTGATCTACTGGGTGGGATGTTTTGCACACTCACCTGCCCGATATGCTATTTCGAGTAGGCGGATGAACTTGAGATTGGCCAGATCATTGGTGCTCGTAACACGAGCAATCTCCTGTGCCAATTCTGGGTGGTGTTCTCTTGTGAAAATGTTAATCGCTTCAATAACATTCTTGGTTTTCATCTTGACGTCCCTCGGTTGAGTTCTTATTATACTGTAGCATATATTGATATATGTGTCAAGGACTTTCTGCTCATCACAAAACAACCTTATTTCAGGCTGTTTTTGGGGAGCTAGCTAAAAGAGTTTTTCGTGCCTCTCGGAAAGCTTGGCTTGAGAGGAGAAGTTTTCAGCAGAAAACTATCGTGCTAAGAAAAACCCTTTTAGCGAGTAATATACGGAAGGAATCCCATAAACCTTGCGCGCTTGATGGCCATGGCGAGACCTCGTTGTGAGGTTGAGGAGAGACCGTTCTGACGCTTGGCTTGAATACGAGCGTGAGGAGTGAGGAACTTCTTGAGAGTCTCCGCATCCTTGTAGTCGATATAATCAATTTTGTGGTCCTTGAAATAATCTATTTTTTTCATTTTACTTGTTGTGAATTAATTTAATTAGAATGGAATATCTTCTGGGCTAATGCTTTCTTCTGGATAATCAATGGTGTCTATAGAAGGTGCCTCATCGGAAACTTCAGCTGGCTTGCCCGCCGAAGCTTTAGCGGAGGTGGGAGCACTGCCTGTTGGTCGAGGTCCGAATTGAATTCTATCCGCGACGATCTCTGTTCGGTATTTCTTCGTACCATCAGCTGCATCCCAAGAACGAGTTTGCATTCTACCTTCAACGAGCGCACTCGCCCCCTTGCGGAGAAACTGTGCAGTGGTCTCGGCCTGTCGACCAAAAACTACAATGTTGTGATAGTCAGCTGATTCTTGCTTCACTCCCTCTTTGTTCTTCCACACACGATTGGTGGCCAAAGAAAATGTACAAACTTGAATACCAGAAGGGAGAGATTTAATCTCTGGATCTCTGGTGAGGTTGCCTATAACCAAAGCTTTGTTTAAGTACATATAATTATTTATGATGAGCTGATTGAACTATTCTATCACTTCTGTTGGAACAGCTTCAACAATTGGCTCTTCCTCTGCTACTACCGGATTCTCTTTGGCTTCCCTTTCAGCACGAGCCTTCGCGAAGGTGAAAGTAGTTTCTCTTGGAGCTTTGATGAGAAGATAACGTAGAATTTCTTCTGCTTTATCGACATCGGCTCGAACTGTTTCCAAGGTATCTGGTCGAGCTTCAAACTTCATCCAACCAACATAGGCTTCATCCACAATGTATTTGCGTGCACCGACGGTCTTCGACATAGAATAAGCCAACTGTTCGAGGGCTGGATCTTCTCCATCAAGCGGTTTACCGCCTGCTTTCTCAATAATAGAAACAAGGTTAGAGACCACTTGGGGAAGGTTTTCTTCAGGGACGCTTGGGAGTACCAAGTATCCAATTTCATAAACATTCGCTTCCTTGTGGTCTTCTGTAGTGGACATCAGTTTTGTGATTATCTTATAAACCTCAGCCCCATCGCTCTAAGCGCGGGGTACAGAAGAGGTTTGGCTACTTTATCACGATTCCAAAGGCTCTACAAGCGTTTTCTACGAGAGCCATTTCTACCGTTTCTAGGTCTTCTCCGCGAATTTCGGCTATCTTTTTGACTGCTTCCTGCACATAGCTTGGTTCATTTCTCTTGCCTCTATAAGGTGCGGGTGAGACCCAAGGCGCATCTGTCTCAGACATAATCATATTAAGCGGGGCATTTTTTATAACTTCATCGTAGTCACGAGCAAAGGTAATAACTCCGGTGAACGAGGTGGTAAATCCAATGGCCCAATATCTCTTGGCCTGTTCTAGAGTACCAGTGAAGAAATGTGAATTCCCTCTTAGCTTATCACCATGTATTTTTACTAAAGGTTCAAGTATTTCCAAAACTTCATCATACGCATTACGAGAATGAATCATAATCGGTTTATTATACTCAATAGCAAATTCAATATGTTTTAGAAATTCTTTTTTCTGTTGGTCAAAATCCTGCTCTTTATCTATCCTAAACAAATCTATTCCACACTCCCCTACGGCCACAACCTTTGGATGTTTTATTAATTCTTCAAATTTAGATTTTTCAAAAGTAATTTTTGGATCATCCACTGGATGCACACCAATACACGCATAAACATTTTCGTATTTCTCTGCAATCTCTACAGCCCATTTAGAAGATTCAAAGTCTGTACCCACCACAATAGTGGCAGTCTCTGTTGAGGCCAGTCTCTTCATTACTTCGTCACGATCAACATCGTAGTCCTTGAAGTTTAGGTGACTATGGATATCAAAATACTTGGGCATCTTTGCGGAGGAAAAGTGGCTCCGATGGTTTCTTGTTTTCCTTAATTAATTTTTGGATTTTCTCTGCAGTTTCTGGCATAAATGGCACAAGCGCGTCCGCCACTCCCCCAAGTCCAGAGACGAGTTCAGAAATTATTTCTTTGGCCTTACCTGGATTAGTTTTAATAAGTTTAAATGGTTCTGTTTCCTGAATTTTTTTATCTAATTCAGCAATTTTCTCCCAAATCAAATCAATAGCTCCGCCGATTTCAAAGCTTTCAAGTTTTTCATTGACACCTGATGTCAATCTAGAAATATGGTTTAAAGAAAGGTCAGAAAAGTTTTGAGACATGGTCATAATTCTAGATGTAAGGTTTCCTATCCCATTTGCCAATCCAGAATTATAAGCATCTCTAAATCGCTCTACGGTAAAAGGACTGTCTTCAAAGGTTGAGATTTCGCGTAGGAGAAAATATCTCAAAGCGTCCGTGCCATATTCTTCAACGATTTCTCTTGGATCAACAACATTTCCAACAGTTTTAGACATCTTTAATCCTTCCCCGGCCGTAATAAAACCATTTACCACCACTTGATGAGAATTGGGAATATTAGCAGCCATGAGCATTGTTTGCCACATCGCAGCTTGAAATCGAGTATTGTCCTTCCCACAATATTGAGTTGGATTTCCTCGTACCCAATATTTATCAAAATCACCTCCTTCGTCTGGCCATCCAAGTGTGTTGATATAGTTTGTAAGAGCATCAAACCAAACATACATAACATGTTTGTCATCACCAGGAACAGAAATCCCCCACATCATTTTTGATTTTAGCCTCGAGATTGAGAAATCTTGCAGCCCTCTCTTAACAAAAGCTTTCATTTCATTAAAACGAAAATCTGGAACTACAAAACTTGGTCTTTCCTCATAAAATTTTAAAAGCTTGTCTTTGAAAGCACTATATTTAAAGAAATAATTTTCTTCTTCGATAATTTCTAATTTGCGCCCCGGATGAATAGGACATTCACCATTCACGAGTTCCGAATCACTCTTAGTTTCCTCGCAACCAACACAATATTTTGCCTCATAATTCTTTTTGTAAATATATCCATTGTCATTTACACGTTTCCAAAATTCTTGTGCGGCTTTCTCATGATGCGAATCTGTTGTGCGGATAAAATGAAGATTATTATCCATACCAAAAATCTTTACTGATTCTTTAAATTTAGAAAAACTTTCGTCTACAAATTCCTTGGGGTCTTTATTAAAAGAAAGAGCTTTTTCATAAATTTTCATTCCATGCTCGTCTGTCCCAGTATTAAAAAACACATCATATCCAACACTTTTCTTATATCGAGCAATAGTATCTGCACGTACAAACTCAAGAGCATGACCCATATGAAGAGGGGCATTCACATAGGGCAGAGTGGTAGTGATATAAAAACTTTTTTGTTCAGACATTTTATAAAGCTTTTTCTATTTTGGGAGCATTGGCCATCTTCCTCTGTTCCATATCAGAGAATAGCTCCATAAGAATCGTAGCCAGAGGAACAGAAATAACAATACCGATAAATCCTGCCAGCTGTCCTCCAATAATAAGAGCCAAGATTGAAATCATTGGGGGCACGCCCACCACCTTCTTCACCACGAGCGGATAAATCAGTTGATTTTCAAACTGCTGAACCACAAGAAAGAGTCCGGCCACCACAAGGGCCTGCGTCATACCCGCACCAGAATATGCGATGAGAATAGCAGGGATAGAAGCGAGTATTGGTCCGAAGATAGGAATAATCTCCAGAACACCAGCCGAGACAGCAAGGAGTAATGCATGTTCAACCCCAATCAAAAGAAGTCCGAGATAGACGAGCACCATAATAATAACTCCGAGCAGGAGTTGTCCCTGCATCCATAGGCCAATTTTTTTCTCCGAACGATTCCACAGACCTAGGATATATTTCTCTCGTTCCCAAGGAGTAACCACTCGAAGGAAATTTGCTACTCCACCCTCCTGTACTGCGAGGTAGAAAGAGAAAACAATAATTAAGATGAAACTGAAAGCTCCACCGAATATAAACGAGGCGCTAGAGAACACACCTTTTGACAAAGAAGACGCAAGGGCATTTATTTGTCCAATTACATCTTGAACCGAAAATGTTTGGCCTACCGAACCAAAGAAACCAGAGATAGGCGAGCTCGTGGATGTAGCCAAGGAGTTTGAGTAATCCGGGATAGAACGAATAAAACTCGAAGCTTCTCCTAAAAGAGGTAGGAATAGAAAATAAAACAAACCAACGAAGATAAGCGCCGATGAAACATAAACAGTGAGAATGGTGAGCAAACGAGGCAAACTTCGTTTCTTCGCCCAAATAGCGGCTGGTTCTACAGCCGAAGCTATCACAATAGAGGCTACAAGGACCAAAACCAGGTCCCGAACATAGAAGAGGAGGACGGCAGCGATAACTACCAAAACTCCTCTAACCCAGCTAACGGTAGTGATATTCATGTCTAGGAGTATATCAGAATTTGAGCACTTTTTTCAAACCAACTTCATCCTTGAGGTCTCCCACCACAGCGAGGTTTAGATTCTTGTTTTGAAAAATTTCCTTGGCCACTTTCATAATATCCTTGGCTGTGACAGCACGAATTTCATTTTCAATCTGATTTGGAAATTCCATTTTGCCCTTCAAAACTTCTTGAGAAACATAGAACATAGCAAGAGCATTGGTGGTCTCGAGCCCCAGATACATACGGCCAATCATATAATCTTTGACCTTTTTGAGTTCTTCCGGACTAACTAATTCTTTTGTAAGTTTAGAACATTCTGACAACAGAACTTTAGTGACTTCTTCTATTCTTCGGCTTTCAATACCAGTAGCAATATAGAAATATCCGTGGTCAGTAAAGTCATTTGAACCGGCGTTAACATAGTAACAAGCCCCCATCTCCTCTCGAAGTTTATGGAAAAGTCTCGAAGACATTCCTCCACCAAGCACTCCAGCTAAAACATCCATCACTGTCTGCCTCTTATCCTTGGCCGAATAAGTACGCACTCCCAGAATCATATGAGTTTGATCAGTCTTCTTCTGATTTATTAACATCTTGGGTGATGTTTGTTTTTCTACAACTTTTTCTTTGCCCGGTTTCTTCTTCGTTTGAATATCTTTGAACAATTTCTCTACCTCCTTCTTCACTTCACTTTCGCTCACATCTCCAGACACCACTACAATAGTCCCTTCGGCTACATAATGCTTCTTGTGATATTCCAGAAAACTTTTGTGTGGAAGCCGTGCCACATTTTCTTTGGTACCTCCAATCCACCGCCCAACTGGAGTATCTCCGTAGAGTAGACCTTGGAGTAATAAACCCACCTTCTCCTGAGGTAAATCTTCATACATAGAAATTTCTTGAATGATTACTCCTCTTTCTTTGTCCAAATCTTTCTCTGGGAAGTTTGGGTGAAGATACATATCAGAAATAATATCTAAAATCTTCTTCCAATGTTTCTTATCTGATTTAGCAAAGTAGACTGTATATTCTTCAGAAGTCATCGCGTTTGAAAGGGCACCCAAAGCATCGAATTCTTTGTTCACAATAGCAGCAGAGGGTCTCTTCGGTGTGCCCTTAAAGCACATATGTTCAATGAAGTGAGAGAGTCCATTCTCCGACTTGGTCTCGTGCTTTGAACCAGTCTCCGTCATAACCATAACCGTCGCAGCCGGGTTGCCCTTGGTTGGTACAGTGATTATTCGCAAACCGTTTGGAAGTGTTATTTTTTTATATTTCATAGTGAAGAAAGTTTATCAGAAATCAAGAATAAAAAAAGAGTCACAATGGCTGTGACCCTAACTCATCAATCCTAGCCATCAGAACTTCAATGGCCGCCAGGTTTGCACCCCACTTGGACCATTGTTCTGGAGTGAGTGGTGCAACCCTCCTCATCTGGATGAGCCCCATGTTCTCATCGTTCAATCTCTGGAGCTGGTCCTGTAGAAGACCAATCTCCGTACCGAACTCAACGACTCGACTCGCCATGACCTTCCTCCAGGTGGATGACTCTGTAACCAACCTACTCTTAATAAACTTTAAGTCAAATCTCGTTTTTCAAATCCTTTATGGCCACCCGCTTTTGTTCCCCTGTGTCTCTATCACGAACTGTCACTGTGTCGTCCTTTAAAGTATCAAAATCAATGGTGATACAAACCGGTGTGCCTATCTCATCCTGTCTGCGGTACCTCTTTCCGATATTGCCGTTATCATCGAAAACAATTTGTGGAATTTCCTTCTTGAGCATCATATAAACTTCACGAGCTTTCTCTACCAATTCTGGTTTATTTTTAAGGAGTGGGAAGACAGCTGCTTTGACCGGTGCAATCGTCTTCGAAAGTTTCAGATAGGTACGTGTCTCTCCGTTAATTTCATCTTCAGTATAAGCCGAGGTGAGCACTGCAAGAATGGTTCTATCTACACCAAAGGTTGGTTCAATCACATGCGGAGTGAATCTCTCTCCTGTTTCTTCTTCGAAATATTGAAGATCAACTCCGCTCGAAGTTCCATGATTTCTCAAATCGAAGTCTGTACGATAGGCCAATCCATATAATTCTTTCTTGCCGAAAGGAAAATCAAATTCGAAATCTACTGTGCGTTTAGAGTAATGCGCCCTGTCATCTTCGGGAACTTCTAATTCATGAATAGATTTTTTAGGAAGACCAATCGTTTCCATCCAATCAAACATTTGCTCTCTCCAATTCTCGAAGAAATCTTTCCAATCTTTCTCTTTCACAAAGTATTCTATCTCCATCTGCTCGAATTCTCGTGTTCTGAAAATAAAGTCCCTTGGAGAAATTTCGTTTCTAAAAGCTTTTCCAATCTGCCCCATACCAAAAGGCAGTTTAGGATGAAAGGCATCTATCACATTTTTAAAATTCACAAACATACCCTGTGCCGTTTCTGGACGAAGGTAACTCACGATGGCCTCTTCCCCTGCTCCTACCGAAGTCTTGAACATCACATTAAATTTCTCTCCGTTTTCAAGCGGGTCTGCAAATCCTGCGACGTGCCCGCTGGCTTCCCAAACTTTCGGGTTCATAATGAGCGCTGCGTCTACTCCATACATATCCTCTCTATTCTCCACAAACATTTTCCACCAAAGTTGTTTAATATTGTTCTTCAAAGTCACACCCAGTGGTCCGTAGTCCCATGTTCCAGCCAACCCCCCATAGATCTCGGAGCCCTGAAAGATAAAACCCCTACGCTTGCAAAGCGAGATGATCTTCCCCATTAATTCCCCGTCTTTCTCTTTTTTTTCTATTGTCTTTGGCATATTACTTCACCACTATACCATCTCCTTGGACAAAATTTGAATCGGTAGAAATAAGGGTCGTAAGCGGTAGATTTGTGAGGGTAATTGTCTTGTCAGTAAATGTATCCGTCCCAGAGAAAGAAATGTTGTTGAGGAGTGCCGGAGTGGAGCCAATTTGACCAATAGATGGAGTGAGAGCCACTTGAATATATGCCTCACGCATAGGAGTTGAGAATCCCGTGCCGGCGGGTAATTTATCTAATGTCCAAGTGACAACATTGTTTAGAGAATCATAAGAAATATTTTCTGTAGAAGTTGCCGCGCCCACCCATTTCACATTCGGACCCAGAGACGCCGTGACAATCGGTTTATCTATGTCATTTTGAGTATTGCGCAGACCGAGGATAAGAGTGTAGGTAGTTTGTTTTTCTGCTTTGGGTGGTATGGGGCCAGTATTTTTGAAAACTCCTTTCGAGTAGATGGATCTCGAAGAAAGTGTAGTTTGAGAAGCGATGCGCACCGAACGGCTATCCGCAGAAGTAACGCTATCAGAAGAATTGTTTCCGCTGGCCACACCCGTTATGCTGACCTTGAAACTAATTTCTGGATTCTTGGTATTCACCGGCAAACTTGAAAGAGAAGCGAAGCTAAACGAGAGAGAATCATTATCTCCAGGCTCCATTGAACTCAGACCAACATAGTTGCTTTTATTCCAAATGATTGAATTGTCAGCTGAATTATAGAAACCACCATTAATCGGCTTCACAGAAAATTTATCCAGAGTAGCCCCAGAGAGAATCACTTTAACTTGAGCGTTGAGTAAGGTGCTCGGAAGATTATTTTGATATTTTATATTCGCGGTGACAGAAGACCCCACCGGCGCTATATATGGGTTAGATTCATCACCGTTGATATTCAGAAACAATCCAATGGCCGGGCGATTTAGAGAAATGGTCTCAGAGGTAGCGGCAAGAGTGGCTCCAAATTTATCTGGTGCAGAGGCATCGCTCACTCCTGCATAAAACCTAAATGTCCTCTCAACCTGATCTTCTCCAATTAAAATTCCTTTTATAGTAATCGTCTTCTTGTCCCCTGCTGCCATATCACCGAGAACCCAAGAATTATTATCCGCCGAAATGGCAGATGGTGTGGTAGACAAAGCAGAAAAACCATAAGGATACTCACCACGCACTACTACATTTTTCAAAGCACCCGTTGAATTTGATTGAACCGTAATCGTGGTGACGAAAGATGTCCCAGAGGTGATGGAAGATGGTTTTTTGATAGTGATATCCAGAGGAGAGACACCGATAACCGTCTCATAAACTTTCTGCTTGTCAAAAGTAGCATTCGAACCCTTCACTTTGTATTCAATAGAAATATTTATATCTTGGACTTCACCTTTCTGTCCAAAAAGAACAGCCTTTTGAGTTTGCACAAAATCTTTGCCTGAAGCAATTGAACCTATAGAAATTTTCGAATGAGTGAGTTCTTGAGTGACATCATCGGCACTTCGGGTACTATTTGGATAATCAATAGTCATAGTGACAGCCTCGAGGTCGGCGTTGTTTCTGTTGGAAACAGTGATGTTTAACTCAACAGGTTCACCGGCCGATACAGAGGTCGGGCCCAGGACACTAATATCTACATTTTTCGAAGAAATAAAATTTCCTCCACCAAGATAAATATAAGCCGCGACTCCTGCTGCGAGGAAGAAAAAGATAATGGCAGAAATAAATATCTTTTTCATAATTGGATGACCTTCGACAGGTTTACGTTCATGAGTCAGGAGTTCATCGATACCTTGAGACGGCCAATCTGTTTTCACTTCAGAAATTTCTGTTTCCCCCAAGGTCCGCCTCTCTCCTGTAGGAGCATTGTATCTCGTCTTCGAATACAGTCTTTCCTCTGCTTCATCTACTCTACTCTTATCATCTGGCATATGTTTAAGTATAACAAAAATTGAAAATTAATTTGTGAGATGACTGGCATCCAAACCGCTATTTATTACCTTCAATAATTCTTTTTTATTAAGATTTAGATCTTCTTCTTTGAGATATCCGAGGTGGAATAAAATAGTAGCTACAAAACGAATCTCAAACATATCGTTTTCTCGAGACGACAAAATGCTTTCTTTCACTGCATCAAAAAGTTCTGGATTCGGAGCTTCTCCTTGAACAAGTTTCTCTAAAAGAGCCAGGGGTCGAGCAATTTCTGGAATAGAAGAAATCTTCTCCAAGACACTGGCGGAAGTGGCCTTCCAATATTCCTTACCACGCACGAGCGAAACGGATGAAAGTGAGAACGGTTCAAGTGCTCCGCGGAGCTTGGAAGAATCCTTTCTCACCCCAGTCGCTGTGGCTCTGATGAGTCCAAGCTCGCGCGTCATTATTGAATACACTCTATCGGCCTCACGCAAAGACCAGTATGAGAGCACTAAACCTTCTGTGGTGTGTATGGTGTAAGACATGAAATAGTAATCATTAGACAGTAAACAATAGTTTTGTGTTGGTGGTTTTTTCTATCTCTGATTTGTACTTCTCAAATAATTCCTTGTTTTCCTTTACTTCATAAGCCATTTCGTCTTGAGGTCTGAGATTTTTTTCTTTCCTCATTTCTTGAATAGAGCGCATAATCTCCCTCACCCTTCCCTCTTCAGCCAGTTCTTCTGTGATGTTTGTGTCCAATTTTATTTCTGTTTCTAGATTTTTCTCTTGAACCACTTTCTTCACATTTAGTTCATCCTGTATCAAATCTATGTATTCAATTCCTAATTCGTAATTCTTAATTCTTAATTCCCCCAGTGGTTGTCTGACTTTTATATTTGCTTTCGCACGAGCCTCGAGGGCGAGAGTGACTATTTTTCTAACTTCATCCATGTTTGAAAGCACTTTCTCGCCCACCAAGGGAAGCCCTTGGGAATCGATACTTAAGGGCTCCCCTTGGTGAGTGTTTGGCCAAGCTTCAAGATGCACACTTTCTACGTCTTCATCTGTACGAAGCTTCCCATATAATTCTTCTGCATAAAATGGAGCGAACGGCGCAAGGAGCTTTGAAACAGTTTTAAGCACAATATACAAAGTCTGTTTGGCTTCCACATCTTCATTCTTAATCCTCTCTCTTGAACGACGGAGATACCAAGTAGAAAGGTCATCCACAAAATCTCTCAATGCCCGAGTTGGTTCTATTAGGTTATAAACGTCTAGCTTAGTAGTCATGAGATTTGTAAGTTCAGAAAGACGAATCAAAATCCATTTATCCAAAATGTTTCCAGCTTCAGAGCTTTTTAGCTTTTTAGCTTCCAAACTCTTATCTCTAAACAAATCATAGAAAGAATAAATGTTGTCGAGCATATTAAATACTCGCTTGTTCACTTCATCAACCGTCTTGTCATCATAATTTTTCGCGTCCCCGGGCTGATTGATAGAGTACATCCAGAATCGCACAGCATCGGCTCCATGTTTCTCCATCGCTTCCATTGGATTGACCACATTGCCTGTAGTTTTGCTCATCTTCTTCCCATCTTTATCCAAAAGTAATCCAAGGCAAATAACATTCTTAAAGGCAGCCCCTCGACCCATCAAAGTTCCTATAGCATGCATAGTGTAGAACCACCCACGTGTTTGATCGAGAGCTTCAGAAATAAAATCTGCTGGGTACATTATGTTAGAAAAATCTCCGGCCCTTTCTCTATTATCAGAATCTTGAGAGAAAGGCATCGAACCAGAATCAAACCAAACATCCATCACCTCTTTCACTCGTCTATATTCCATTCCATCTTTCTCGAACACCACTTCATCTATGAATGGTTTGTGGAGATCAACATTAAAATCTTTGTCGTGAGGTAGTGGTACAAAATCAAGAGGACGAACTTCTGCATTCTTAAATCTTTTAAAATCATTCACAAAATCTTTATCTTCGGAGAGTGAATATTTTTTGTTGTCTGGCATATGAAGACCTGAAACCACATAGAGGAGCCACGCCGGACCCCCATGAGTCACAATTAAAATATTTTTATCCTTGTATTTATTTTCAAGCTCATAAAGAAATTCACCCATTCTCCTACGAACATCCGCGAGGGATTCTCCTCCAGGCATGGTGACGTTGAACCAATCGGGACCAGAGGCATACATAGTTTGATGATATTCATTCCAATCTCCTCCATCATATTTGCCTGGGTTTATTTCTATAATCCTTTCATCGAAAACAACTTCTACTCCCAGAACCTTGCCCACAATCTCTGCAGTTTCTTTGGTGCGAATAAAAGAAGAAGAAACAATCAAATCTATTTTTTTGTTTTTTAAATCTTCTGCCGATTTCTCTGCCTGTTTTTTACCTTCTTCGGTTAGGTGATCTGTCTCTTGATTCTTGTAGCTAACTAATTCTTTTTTGTTCCCTTCGGTACCCCCATGGCGCATTACAAAATACTTGTTCCCAGATTTTTTAGTATATTTCTTAATAGTATCCAAAGAATCCGCGATTATTCGCTCCTTCTTATCTTCTGTTTGCCAGATTGGAAGCGGTGTACCCCAATATCTCTCTCGGCTAATGGCCCAATCCTTCACCTCTTTCAACCATTCACCGAACCTGCCCTCTTTGATATAGTCTGGTTCCCAGTTTATTTTTTGGTTTTCTAGGACGAGCTTATCTCTAACCTCAGACATTCTGATATACCAAGAATCACGAGCATAATAAATCAGTCGTGTTCCACATCTCCAACAAAATGGATACGAGTGGGTATAATTTTCTTTATCAAACAATAATCCTCTGCTTTGAAGTTCTTTGAGGATATCTATGGCCAACGTCTCATCAACCACTGACCGACCTTCGAGCCAGCCGGTACCTTTCATAAATGTTCCCTCTGGAGAAACCAGATGAACTTTAGGTAAACCAACTTTATTACCTAAATCAAAGTCTTCCTGTCCATACATCACTGCGGTGTGCACAATCCCCGTCCCATCTGTAGTGGTTACGAAATCTGCTGAATAAACCTTAAAGGCCTTATCCAAGGCCGAGCTTTGGACATCTGAAGCAATATCTTTTACAAATGGATAAAGTGGTTCGTATTCCATCCCCACCATCTCTTTGCCCTTGTGCTCGGCCAAGATTTCATAATCAGTTTTTATAAGTGAGAGTTTCTCCTTGGCCAAAACAAAAATCTCTTCACCAACCTTCACTTCTACATAATCAATATCTTCTCCGACCGCGAGTGCAATGTTCCCAGGAAGAGTCCAGGGAGTGGTCGTCCACGCAAGGAAATATGCATTTTCCTGGCCAACAATTTTGAACTTCACATAAAGTGAGATGTCCTTCACATCTTTATAACCTTGAGCGAGTTCATGGGAAGAAAGTCCCGTACCGCACCTTGGACACCAAGGCACTACTTTATAATCTTTGTATAAAAGTTTCTGTTTCTCTACTTCCGCAAGGATTGTCCAAATAGATTCTATGTAGGGATTTTTGTATGTGATATACGCATTTTCATAATCTGCCCAATACCCCATGCGATCGCTGAATTGTCTCCAGAGATCCACATAAGTCCAAACGGATTTTTTGCATTCATCATTAAATTTTTCTACTCCATATTCTTCAATTTCTTTTTTGCTCTTTAATCCAAGCTTTTTCTCCACTTCAAGTTCTACGGGGAGACCATGGGTGTCCCATCCAGCTTTTCTGCGTACATGGAAACCCTGCATAGTTTTGTATCTAGGAATAGCGTCCTTGAAGGCGCGGGCTTCCACGTGGTGGATACCCGGCTTGCCGTTCGCGGTTGGAGGACCTTCATAAAATACAAATTCACCCTTATCTGCGGGTTTATCTAGAGTCTTCTCAAATATTTTATTGTCTTTCCAAAATTGGAGGACTTTCTCCTCCCTTTGGGAACGAGATAGCCCTTTATCTTCAGGCATTGTGGGCTTATCTTATCACATCCTTTATTGAGCGGAAATAGATATTCCAAGGGTTACCCTTGGAATTACATCCTCTCTGGAGCGGGAATGCCGAGGATATCCAAACCGTTTTTCATGACTGTCTCGGTGGCCTTGGCTAGCATGAGTCTGTAATAACTTTTTTTCATATCATCAGGATTAATGATTTTATTTTGTGCATAAAAACTATTGAAAGCACTCGCTACTTCAGTTAGATATGTCGTAATGTAATTCGGAGCATATTCCTCACACGCTCTCTCAACAATCTCAGGAAACTTGTATAGCATTTTTTCTATAACAAATTCTGCATTTTCTGCTTCTAATTCTTTTGACTTATCATAATCACCTAAAATTCTTTGCCCTTCTGCAGTTACAGATTTCGCCCTTACATATGCATACTGAAGATAAACTCCAGAATCTCCTTCGGTTGAAACAGATTTATCAATATCAAAAATAATATCGTTCCCGATTGATTGACGAAGAATCATATATTTAATCGCCCCAATGGCCACAGACTCGTCGCCCTTAGTCTTCTCTTTCACTTCGTCTATGAGAGTCTCCGCTTCAAGAGCTCCGCCTGACCTTGAACTCATCTTGCCTGTAGGTAAACGAAGCATGCCGTGTCCGATGTGTTCAGTAATCTCTGCTAATTTTGGAGAAATAAGTTTCAAAGCTTGGAGCAAAACTCTAAAATACTCATTCACTTCGTTGCCCGTGACTACAATTGATTTGGTATATGGATATCTCTCAAACTTCATTGGAGCCAAACCAAGCTCCTTGGCTTCATAAGTTGGGATGCCTTCAGAATTTATAAAAACACGAGTGTGTAAAGATTCATCATATTTCTCTGCGTGGAAAACTACTGCACCATTCTCTCCGGCTTCGAAAACTTCGCCCATATTTTCCTCTACAAGTTTTTTGCCTCTTGGGGCAGCTTCTGATTCAAAGAAAAAATAATCAAAATGACTGCTTAATTTTTTATAAATAGAATCAAAATATTCTAGACTCGCTTTTCGTCCTTCGTCATAAAGTTTATTTATAGATTCGTCCGACCTGTCATATATTTTTTTATTTATATCCTGAATTTCTTTCCTGGCATTCTCATCTTCTTCATATTTTTTATTTCCAAAAACATATGGTTCATCTGAACCTTGCATCATTCCCCAAATAGCCTTGGCTACATGAATACCCACATCACCTTGATAACAAGCCTGCTTCACTTCTGCGCCGTTCCGCTCAAAAATACGAGCGAGTGTTGAGCCGACCACGTTCGGCATAAGATGACCAATATGAAATGTCTTAAAGGGGTTTGGGTCGGTATGCTCCACCATCACCTTCTCTCCCTTCATATTTTCATTCTTACCAAACTCACTACCCTTCTCCACAATCTCTCCAATACTCTTTTTAAAGAATTCTTTGGACAAATGGAAATTTATAAAACCAGGTCCAGCTATCTCTATCTTCTCTATTTCTTCTGGTTTATTTTCATTCAAATATTTAAAAAGTTCTTCTTTGTGCCCAAATTTAATCCCGGCATTCGTAGAATAATCCCCATGAGACAAATCGCTTGGATGCTCCACGAGCACAGTTTCTGCCTCCATCCCGAGTGATTTGAGGGCCTCTTTAACTAGATTTTCTATAATTTCTTTCATTTGTCTTTGAATCCATCATACCCGAAAGGACCAAATAAAAAAGCCTAAATCCGAAGATTCAGGCTGTAGCTCGTTCAATAGCACGTTTAAAATTCTCCCAGACGACTTCCTTGGACTGACTGGCATCGAGTTCAATCACCCGACCAACCGCAGTGAAGTCACCATACCCTCTGTGCACACGCTTGTGGAACTCGATATCCTTCTCGTCAAAGTGGTTCACATCAGTGACCCCACGCTTGCGCTGTAGACCAACGACGGGGTCGACGTTGAACCACAGATAGGTCGGCGCCGGAATCATAGTAAGCATTCGGACACGAATCAGTCCAAAGAGAAACTTTAGGTCATGATGTTCCTCTCCGAAAATCTGATACGCATAGGTAGACATATCGAAGCGATCAGAGATCACAACTTTTCCGCTCGCGAGAGCAGGTTGAATTGTTTCTTTGATGTGATCCATGCGCGCAGCCCAAAAGAGGTGGAACTGCGAATCCGCCGAGAGAGTCTTGCCTTCTTCAGAAAAAAGGTAGCGACGGATTTCCTCGGCCCTAGGTGAGCCTCCTGGTTCTCGAGTGAAAACCACGTTGTCACCCTTCACTTCTGACTTCATCCGCTCGATGATAGAACTCTTACCAGAACCCTCTCCACCTTCCAGAACAATCAGTGAACCTTTCATACAAAGAGCTCCGTTGAGGTGTCTTTCATTAGACTAAACTTATGCTAAATAATGTCAATCTTGACCGACCTATCCTTATGAGTAGTATTGGCTCCAGAAGCTCTTCACATCTTTCATAGAGGTCAAAATGTCGATAAAAGGACGTATCAAAGAGTGGTTTTGGAAGTTCGCCGTTCGTCATCTCAAGCACGTTGAACGAGAAACCAGCTGGGGAGGAAAGGTCATTGTCCTCAACACCGGCTCGGTCATCGGACAAGAAGCTGTGGCAATGCTACAAGCGCTTCACTCGCGTTCAGTGGGTGGTCTCCTCGATCATCTGAAGGTACTCGCGAAGAAGGGAGCCAAGAATTTCATGGCGATTTTCTACGTCGGCTATGGACACAAATCCATCGGCGACTGTGGGGTCGTCACCATCTTCATCGAGAACGTCTCGATGCTCGTGGCCAAGGCCATCCAGGATTGGCTGCTCTACAATGGGCAGGAAGCGTCTACAAGATACATCAACTTCGCAACACAAGAATTCTTCAACCCCCACCTTTCGTTTGCTGGTGAGGAAATTCAGGAAAACTGGAGAACGTTCTACGTGAATGGCATGCCCCGAGTTGTCGTCAGTCTCAAGGAACGTTTTCCTCTCAAGGAAACCGACAACCTCGGCGTCTACAACAAGGCTATTGATGCTAGGGCGTTCGATATCCTGCGAGGATTTCTGCCCGCGGGCGCATCAACAAACCTTGCCTGGACTAGCAACTTCAGGCAGGTTGCAGATCATCTCATGCTTCTTCGTCATCATCCTCTCGAAGAAGTACGCGAAGTGGCACGGGCGATCGAAAGTGCCTGCATGGAAGCCTTCCCGAGCTCGTTTGTACACAAGAAGTATGAAGCGACGGAGGCATACAACAAGAGGTGGATGACGAAGCACTACTATTTCGAGACTGATTCATTCACTGACTTTGAATGTTCTGTTCCTTTCTCCGACTTCGACGGACTGGCTGAGTACAAAGAAGTACTAAGCACTCGCCCGACGAAAACTGAACTGCCGAAGCGCCTTGCAGAATGCGGAATGATTCAATTCCGATTCTTGCTAGACTTCGGTTCGTACAGAGATATTCAGAGACAGCGAGCGGTAATTCAACGTATGCCATTGCTCGTGACAACACACGGATTTGAGCAATGGTATGTGAACGAACTGCCACGCGATCTCCAGGGAGAGGCACTTACTCTACTTGAGGAACAACGAGAAGCAGTCGAAGGGTTGGGACTCGACAAGGAAGTCGCCCAGTATTACACACCCATGGGTTATCGCATCCCGTGTGTGGTCACTGGAGACATCCCGGCCCTCGTGTATCTAGTTGAACTTCGAGCGACAAAGTTTGTTCACCCGACTCTCTGCAAGAGGGCGCGAGAGATGGCCAAGTCACTCGAAGAGCAGCTGGGTAAGGCCGGACTCGTTTTGCACCTGGATACCGAACCGAACATGTTCGACGTTCGGCGTGGTGAACATGACATCAAACTGAAAGATTGAAAAAACCCCAAGCGGATCACGCTTGGGGACTTTTATTTCTAATTCTTTATTCTTTATTCTTTATTTCACATCCACACCCATGCTTCGTGCAGTACCAGAAATAATCTTTATGGCAGATTCAATGTCGTTCGCATTGAGGTCGGTCATTTTCTTCTCTGCGATTTCCTTCACTTGCGCCTTGGTGAGTGTTCCAATCTTCACTGTATTTGGAGTACCTGAACCTTTCTCCTTGCCTAGAACTTTGAGTATCAAATTGGCTGCGGGTTCGGTCTTATAAGTTAGTTTGTATGTACGATCATCATAAATATCAACAATAGTAGGTACGATATCTCCTACTCTGTCCTTCGTCTCATCATTAAAACGCTTCACGAATTCACCGATGTTCAAACCTGCACCTCCAAGGACCGGGCCGAGGGCTTGTCCGGGTACAGCCTTGCCTCCTGGGATTTGGAGCTTCAATACTTTGGTTACTTTTTTTGCCATGTGATTAGAGCGCTAGAATAACTTAAATCTTCTTAATCTGCAAGAAATCAAGTTCGACCGGAGTCTCTCGTCCGAACATAGCCACTAGGACCTTCACCTTGCCTCGTTCGTTGTCTACTTCATTCACCTTGCCCTCGAGGTCCTTGAACGGACCATCCACGATGAGTACAGCATCGTCTGGAGAGAGATTAATGGTGTGAGTAACCTTGTCTGCATTCATCCGAGCGAAGAGACCTTCAACCTCCTTCTCATCAATAGGTACAGGATAAACTCCGGAGCCGACGAACCCTGTCACACGCGGAGTATTTCGAACCACATACCAAGAATCATCCGTCACAATCATATCCACGAGGATGTAGCCCGGATAAATTTTCTCTTCCTCCTCGACGCGCTTGCCTCCTTTGATTTTTATCTTTTTCTCCGTAGGCACTATGACACTGAAAATTTTGTCCTCCATACCGAGTGATTCAATGCGCTGTTTGAGGTTACGCTCCACAGCGTTCTCATATCCAGCATAAGTGTGAATCACATACCAATGTCGACCTTCTGAAATTTTTTGCTTGGTCATCCCGTTAGAAGTTATTGCTGATAAAATCACTGATAATAAAATTTGAGTTTTTCATATTAGTTGTTACTTCTAACGGGATCATGATCCTTTAATTAAAGAACAAACTTTTGAATAATGAGAGCAAAAATATAATCAAAGAAACCGAGGAAAAAAGCGGTGAAGAGAGAAACCAAGATAACAATAACGGTGAAGGCCACAGCCTGTTTGCGCGTTGGCCAAGAGACGTGCGTGAGCTCGCCTTTGGTATCCTTGATGTAGTTCCAGAGTCTTTCCATATATTGATTTTTATTAAAAAACGCCCCGTAGCGTACACATACAGTACTACACTATTAAAAAAATTGCAAACAAATAGACCGGTCGCAGAATCTGCGACCGGCCACCTAATATCTAGGATTTTGTGTAAATTACTTGCGAACGCAGGCAAACCACCAGCCGCCATGCCAGACGTCGCTGAGGAGAACGTTCACGCGGCGCTCATCGTCCCACCCGACGAACGCGACGAAGCACCATTTCCCTTCGGCATCCTTCCAGTGCGTGCCGTTCGGGTGCTCATCTGCGAAAGCCGGATCGGCTTCGTTCACAGCTGCGACCGAGTACGGATCGGCAAGCTTGAAACCGAGCGAGTCGAGTTCCTTGTCGAGGCCGTCGTCCGAGACGTAGTGGCCGAGATTGACGAAGATGACTTCCACCGTCTCGCTTTCGCCCTTGGGCATGCTGTCCACGACCTTACGGTCGGTGTACTGGGCACGCTTGGTGGCATCGAGCATTTCCTGCGGGGTACGGGTGCGGTTCACGAGCGTGGTGCGGGTGATGATGTTCGAAACCGCATCCACGTACTTCTGTACCACAGCCATGAGCTCGGTGACGAGCGACTTACCGTCGCCCTGAAGCACCTGCTGAACCGGTTCGGCCTTGAGACCGGACTTGCGGAGAGCGGCGCCCAGGATTTCCTGAAACTTGCCGATCTGTCCAGCGG
>Ga0334722_10001021_pt1 | contig 37120 bp, 56 predicted proteins | sample C3_bottom_MG_FD_207210 | JGI IMG/M metagenome (GOLD analysis project Ga0334722, IMG submission 207210) | Sediment microbial communities from Yellowstone Lake, YNP, Wyoming, USA - C3_bottom | ecosystem: Environmental > Aquatic > Freshwater > Lake > Sediment | place: USA: Wyoming | collected... | reverse complement strand
TTAATATCTATGGTGCTTGCGGCATTTTGATCAGTGCTACTTTCAGTTGTCATGCTCTCACCATCCTTTCAGTTAAATGTCTGCCCAGTCATCATACTCTCTTCTTTCTCTCACCTCCTTTTTTTGTGATCTGAATCCAAGACATACTATGAGGCTCTTGCTATCCTCAACATCTTTTCTCCACCAAGCATTGCAAGAAGGTTCATGCTTGCACTTATCACATTGCCCCTTGCTTCTTGGAGCTTCAATCAAACTTGTTGCCAAAAGTTCCACCTCCCTTCAACCAAAATGATAGATAAGTTATGCTGCCTTGAGCTTGGCCATCGCTTCTGTCAGTCCCCAAAGTTCCTTGTTGACTCGGATGGACTCATCGATGCCCTTGATATCCCGTACCTTGCTCACATGGGTAGGAGAAATTCGAGGATTGGCATTGGGCCTCACAGTATCCTCAAAGATGCCACCCTTGATAAACTTCTCCTGGATGATGTTAAAGGTATTCCAAAGAGAAGGTTCATGGTCAGCACCACGCAGAGGAGTGAGAAGAGTATTCAGATTGAACCTGCGATCTTCAAGCTCATACAAACCTGTTTTGTCTGTTGGCATTCCTCTGACATCTATCCCTATTGTTTTGCTGCCTTCCTTCTTGAACTTCATGTTGAGGGAAGACTCAGCAAAGGCATACTGCTCTTGCCTGCTCAGTTGGATAGACTGGTAGATGTCCACATGCTCAAGGAGCTTCGGGGTATCTTCTACAACCCTATCCACAGCCTCAATGACATCACTCTGCTGGAAGTTCATGTGGCGTACCTTAATGGAACCGAACATGCCATTGCTGACAATCAGCCCATTGGTACATACCAGCCGGAAGAGTCCAGCCATGAAGACGAAAGAGGCAGAGCCATCATGGCTGTTTGTCAGTAGCACCTCAGGGAAGATACCGTCAATGGCCTGAGCACCATCTTGCCTGAAGCGAATGAGGTGCTTTTGAAAGCCCTCACGATCTTCATTGCGCACTCTCTTCTCCTGGGCCATGACTGGATCCCATCCCTGCTTCGCCAGTATGTCGATGATCTTGGTGGTGGGGATGAACTGGTACTTGTCACTGAGATGAGAGTGCTCATGGTTAGCCATGATTGAGGCAAATGCCTTTGGGTCTGTACCAGATCGTACTGCTCCTTTGAGTCCTTTATTGTTGTCTTGTGTCATCTTGCTACCTCCTTTGCCCTATGGGCTTTGGTTTTAGTCAGTTGGTCATGGTACTTTGCTAGAGTCTTTCCCACACAACCACGTCCATGGCAGAAGACCTCCCAGCCGGTGCCTTGCTTCTTACCCTGAGACTGACCGGTGCCCACCTGTACCCCTTCATAGCCTCTGCCATGACAGTGCTTACAGATTGGGTATGCGAGCTTCCTCAGCATCATGTAGAAAAACTCACCATATGGTTGAAGTTGAGTCTTAGGTATCATGTTTGACTCCTATGGCATCAAACAGATTGGCACGAGACAGATTGGCATCAGACAGATTGGCATCAGACAGATTGGCACCAGACAGATTGGCACCAGACAGATTGGCATCAGACAGATTGGCACCAGACAGATTGGCACCAGACAGATCGGCACGAGACAGATTGGCACCAGACAGATCGGCACCAGACAGATTGGCACGAGACAGATCAGCAACACCAGACAGATTAGCACAAAACAGATCAGCACCAGGCAGATCGGCACCAGACAGATCAGCACCAGACAGATTGGCACCAGACAGATTGGCACGAGACAGATCAGCACCAGACAGTCTGGCACCAGACAGATTGGCATCAGACAGATTGGCACCAGACAGATCGGCACGAGACAGATTGGCACGAGACAGATCAGCACCAGACAGATTGGCACCAGACAGATTGGCACAAAACAGATCGGCACGAGACAGATTGGCACGAGACAGATTGGCACCAGACATTGACCACATGGAAATGATTTTTCCTCTGAATGCCCATCCTATGAATTTCCTGAGGTCTGTCTTGATTATCTCCAACTGCCGTTCATAAGTCCACAAAGACAAGTCAAACCCTTCAGGAAAAGCCTTGACAAATTCTTGGATGCCTTCTTTACAAGCATCTTTTGATTCTAATAGAGCTTGTGTTATTTTCATTTCTTACTCCTTGTGATTGGTTGAAGTTTTATGACCTCTTCGACTGAGTGGACTCCTGAGAGATGGCCCTTGGCATTTGTCCAGTCCTTTCGATCTAAGATGAGCATGGGCGTCTTCCCATCTCTATAGGAAATATACCGGCCCACCACCTTATACTCATTCTCATCAGCCAAGAGCATGACAAGGTCGCCACCATTTATGCCTTGAAACCTTGGTTCCTCTTTATCAGGAGATGCCAAGGCAATCTTCTTGGCACTGTTGTGCTTCCAATTACTCATACATCCTCCGCAATATCTCAATGCGAAGCTCTGAGACTTCCTTGAGGTTGTTCACCTTGCTGATGTTCTGTATTGCATAAGTATACTCCATCAGCAATGTATCATCGCTTGTGTCATCATACTTATGCATGGCCTTCATGACTTCGATGACTGGCGTCCTCAGCATCTCTTCTGACATGCTTCTTGATCTTGGCATTTGAATCCTCCTTGCCCTGTGGGCGGTGAGTTATGTAATCCTGAGAGTGGAAGACTTAGCTCCACCCAGCTGTGTGTTAAGAGATATCCTGCCACCAAATATCCTTCCCTCTGTGAATCCATCTGGTGATGAGCTTCGCTGATGATCTGAATTGCTCTTGAGCCTTATCTTCATCTCTACAAGCATCTTCTTGTTGGCTGCACGCTCAGCATCATACACAGATGCCAGGATCAGAGCAGTACAATTGTTTGCGGTCTTCGGTGCCTTGGCTTTCTTCGCCTCTTCTACCATCTTGTGGCACCGGTTTATGATAGATATAGAAGCACCCTTGCAGAAGTTGCGCTCAAAGGCTCCATTCTGTTCCTGCTCTCTTGCCTCTTGCCTTGCCTCTTTCATGATAGAGTCCAAGACATACTTGGTCATCTCTTGAGCAGTGAAGACGTTGCTCTGCTTCCCTACAAAGTAGTGTTCTACCTTCTGACCTTTGTTGCTCTGGGTGATGAAGTAGTGGCAGAAGTAAAGCTGGGCAATGGCATTGGCTATATTCCGACACCAAGCATGCCCATACTTCTTTTCAAAAATTCCTTCCTTAATTCTCTTCTCTTCATTCCCCAGATGCTGGGCATCAGCCTCAGCCATTGTAAGGTTATACTTGTTGAGGATTTCTGAGACCATGGCCAATGCATTTTCCCGCTCACCAGAAGAGGCTGCACGGTCATTCGCAAGAGCCATCATCTTCTTGATGCGTTGGAGTATCTTCTCACGATCTTCCATGGCTAGTCTTTCCTTATCTTACCGCCGATTGTACCCCGTGGCGTTGTAAAGATGTGAATTTTAATATCATAAATTGTAACAATAAACCCAAAAGGCTTTTTAGTACCTTTAATAAACTTCCAATGAGAAGGAATGATCTTCTTCATCTCAGCAATGTAATCATTGAAATCTTCATATTGATATTCGTCCAGCCAACGATATTTCAGCTGAAACATTCTATCCACTTTCTGCTGATCATTTGCAAACATCATATAATCTTTTTTCATTTCTACTACCATATCAGTTGCGGTTGCCATTGTACTACCTCCTGTGGGCTGAGCCCTGTGAAGTTTACTTCTAGGTATGAAGTGAGGGAAGAGACTTTTGCTGACCTCTTCCCCTGCCTTATATATAGAAGCTAGTTTGTCACCACCGGCCAGAGCTTTGGCAACTCTAAGAAGTTTTCTCTTGCCTCTCGGCAATCACCTTCTTGTCTTCCTGTCTCTGAAACCTATCGTTTACCGGTATTGGTGTACTCACTATGAAGGTGCTTACTGCTCTGGGGTATCTGGGGAATCTCGTTTGAGCCCTTGCTTACCTTGCTGGCTTCAGCCCTTGTTTTTTGGAACGGGTTTTGGTCGGGTGGATGTCCGGTTTGTCCTAACCTCGTTCTATCTAGTAATGAATATACTCCAAACCAAAATACAAGTAAAGGAAAATCGTACGTTATTTTGAGCGATAAAAGTGGCCTATAGTATCGAAACTCCTTAACTATGCTTTAGAATCATTATTATTTACGCTTATTGCATCTTGATAGGATTATCTCAGCGAAGTCTTTGTCAGATCGAAGTACAGCAAGGCACTCTTCATCTATAGAACCACGGCAGACAAAGTCTATATAGGTACAAGATACAGACTCATCCATCCCAGGACGTGTTGTGCGATCTTCACTCTGCTGCCGGCATTCAGCACTGTAGTCATTGCTATAGTAGAGAGAGTAAGAGGAACCAGCAAGCTCATTCAAACCCTTGCCGGCGCTCTGAGCATTACCTATGAATATGTCAGCACCACCATTGTTAAACTTCTGCTTGGCCTCAACCTTTGTCTTATAGTTTACACCACCGTAATATACTACTGACCGGTGTCCCTCTTTCAGCATACGCTCTTGGATGGATTCTATCTCTTTTCGGAAGCGTGCCCAAATGACAATCTTCTCTTTCTGTTCACGCAACCGGCCAACCACTTCAACCAATGCCTCAAGTTTTGGGTTGGGCAATATCGGTCTGGCATCCATCTCACCAACACTTCCTTCTTCGCTCTGCTTAATTCCTGGGAAGAATCCACCTGCGATCTGCGAACATCGAAGGAACTTTGTAATGACCATCGGAGCAGCACATGAGAAGTCATCATAAGAAGAGACAGCATCCTCATACATGGCTTGGTATGACTTTGACTGCTCTGGTGTCATGGTTACATATACAGTCTGATAGACCTTTGGTGGAAGGGAAAGGCAGTCAGACTTCTTCACCCGATAGGCAATACTGTAAAGCTCTTCATCAAATCCCTCTGGATCTTTTACTGAGAGCACCTTGCCAAAATAGTCTACATCAAAATATCTCTCAACATGAGGATAATACTTAGCACCAAACACACCTTCATCAACAAAGTGGTACTGAGAGAAAGCCTCATCAGCACCCTTGGGTATCGGGTTGCCGGTCATAATTATCTTGAATGGAGCTTTCTTAAAATACTCCACCATGGTCTTGGTGCGACCAGCTGTCCTAGTCTTTATGATTGTAGACTCATCTACCACCACCATATTAAACTTCGATCTAAGCAATTCAGGCAGCACACTATCAAGTCCTTCAGCATTTATAAGCACCCAGCAGAGAGTGCCAGGATTATTTTCTGAATAGGTGTCTATATCTTCTATGGCTCTCAGCCGTTCCTTCTTGCTTCCTATGGCTGATGACCAGATAGACTGGGAGGAATGTTTATCCAGCTGACCACCATCACCACCCCATCCATCAACGATGTTAAGGATAGTAACCACGAGCACCTTATGGACAAGGCCCACAGCATGAAGTATCTCAGCTGTGTCAATGACCACTTTTGTCTTCATGGTCCCCATGTCCATCAATAAAGCAGCTCCAAAACTCAATAGAGTCTCTTTTTTATCTTCTGGACATGGCATTTGGCATCACCTCCTTTCCTATGAAGCATACTTCGATCTTTGAAATATTCTGTATACAGCTTCACATTCAAACCAAGAATGATAAGATTGATTATTGTAAACCCTATGTAAATAATTATTTCCATCATTCTTCCCTCACATGTTCAATAGAACCATCAGGCTGAACTGGTCCCCACTTTCGCTTCATGTTAATGGCCAGCTTCTTGAGAGTGGCATCAAAAAGCATATCCACTGTCACACCAGAGTGAGCAGCATAGTCTAAGAGAAGCATGAAAATATCTGCCATCTCTGTGGGTGAGTTTGGCTTCAATCTAAGCTCCTCAATCTCCTTCTTCATGTGATTGAGGAGCCCTTCTCTTCGATCTATTGGCATCTGCTTGCCAGTGCGATCTAAGATGCTTGACCCAAAGGTCTTATCACTCCAAGCTGCGATTGCATTTTGTAGCTGCTGTGCATTCATGTTATTCTCCTTCCTCTAGTGGACTTTGTGCTCTCTCCATGATGGCTTGCTTCAAAGAATACTTACCAACCACAACTGCCAGCTGGTCTACAGAATCATCCCTCATCCCCTCAGCAATACAATCAGGACAAACGATCTTCTCATACCGGATAAGGCAGTCAGGGCACACCTCAAAGTTATCCCAGCAGATAGCACAAATCTTCAATACATGTCCCATGTAAGACTTCTGACAATGAACTACTTTACACTTAGCCATTGGGCCACCTATCTTTCATTTCACTTCCATGCCAAACATTGTGAGAGTAAACTTCAAAGCTTCTACCTGATGGGGAAGGCACTCAGTCTTAAAGGTATGCTTGTAAAGATGGATGACCTTCTTTCGATCTTCCAGCCAAGCCTCTACTTCAGGATGACTTATGCCTAATGTCTTGAGCTTCTTATATGCTACAGCTGTGAGGGGAAACTCCCATGCCTTGTAGACCTTATTGAAGGTGCCACAGTTCATTAATCTGATCTGAGTTACCAGAGCAGCATCATAAGGAAAGCGAAGCATGAACTTGCCATTCTCAATTGTTAGGTTCATTTTTTCACACATATAAATGTTATTGGATAGTCAGGAGGCAATGTTTCAGGAGGAACTTGCCATGCTACTAACCCATCAGGACATTCAATTCCTCGAACTGGAGGAGTATTGATCTCAACAGTAAACATATTCCCACACCCAGGACCAACAAGAAACAGTCCAAGCAATATGGCATAATATATTATGGGCATGATGTCTTCTCCAAGTCACCGTCTTGGGTGACAGTATAGTACTCATTGCAATTATTGCAGTAAAGATGGCCAACACCTTGGATGGTCATCCTGCCAACGCAGATCGGACATTCCCATACTATCTCTGCACGCTTCGCCGGTCTGGGCCATCCACTGGTGATGCTGTCTTGATAGCCCTGTTCTAGCTTCTGCTCACTTACGACTGCGGCCTTGGATGGCTTTTTGGTCTTCATGGCAGTCTTCCCTCCTCAGTCTCAGCCACTACATTAACTCCTGCAATCTCAGACAGCTTCTTCCCTTCCTTAGCCATCTCAAGGAACCCACCACCATAAAGGGAAAGCACAGCATACCCTTCCCTAAGACCGGCGATGTTATTCCCTTCTGTGATATCTGTGATGAAGGTCTTAAATGTTCGGCCTGTGGTGACAAAATTGCAGCACCGGTCGCCATCATCCTTTACTTCTACCAAGAACAGATCGTCACCAACTTGGAACTGACCAATGCTCTGGATGATTATACACTTCTGTCCACCTTCTTGGATACGATTGAACTCAACCTCTCCCACCCTTAGATCGTGTTGCACCTTTGCTCTTTTTTCCTTCTTCATTGTGTGTGTCCTCCTTTATTTCTTCAAATGTAAGTCTCACATGCATATAGTTCTCATTGCGCTTTTCTTTATACACAACTCCAAGGTGAAGCATGTCACCATCAGCATTTGGTCCCTTCATGAGCATGTGTACGTCATACGGACTTATGTATCCTTCAAATATTCGTGCCATTATTGATTGGCCTTAAAGATTGGATGCACACCACCACAATTCTGATAGTCACGATAAAATCTTACTCTAACATCATTAGCATATATAGAAGGGAAGAAAGAAATTTCAATAACACCAGCCTTGAAAAGTTCATTTGGTATCTCTATATCTTTCTTCCATCCATCAATCATTAGGGTTATTTTTACCATCATTTGGTCTCCTTCAAACTTAAAAAGTATTTATTAATCCTTGCTTGATGAGTCTCTGTATACCTGCTCCCTCTCTTATCTGCTCTTACTGATGGATGCAATGTTTTGCAAGGAATACCTTCTGGAGATTTACAAAATGGGCATGATACAAAATCTATAGATATATGACTTGTGCCATTATATTTGTTCTTACTCAAAATACCTCCTTCTCACCAGCAATCTTCTCTCGAATGTTAAATGTATATTGCCATGTGTTATGGTTTGTATCCTTGCTGCGCTCATACCCATACATCTCAGCAAGTACAGTCACACGCCCATGGATCCACTTTCCAAACCCTTGGATGGATATGGGGAAGCTCTTTAAGTTCTTATCCTTAGCCAGTGGCATGAGATCGTTATACAGGTCTTTTGCTCCTACCACTACCTTGCCCTCATTATGATAGTTCTTGCTGCTCTGAATCATCCAGTCATCCAAGAGGTCAAGCAACGGGTCAAACTCAGCAGAGAATCCTTCCTGGAGCTTATTCATATTCTCGAAGCAATGCTGGCAAACCTCACGCTCTTTCGGGAAGACTTGGAATGCGAAGTCAGCCATCTCCACCTGCCGGCAATAGTTCTTTAATTCGATCTGCGCCTTGCCATTCTCTTTGAGGTTGGCTAGTATATTGTTCAAGTTGAGGAGCAAGCTTGACCAGATTGTGGCACGCTCTTTCTCTAGGTTATTATAGAAGGTAAACTCATTGATGAGCTTTGTCTTCTTAGCTGGGTGGGAGAGGCGAATGATGCAGAGCCTCTGAGCAATATCATTCTCTCGAATCTTCGGAGAGTGAGCAGATACAGCCAGCCAGACCTTCGGCCTGAACTTTATGCTCTTGCGTGCATACTTCTCTCTGAATACGCTCTCAGCGCCAGTAGCCAGCATGCGGAACTTTGTCTTGATACTTGGATCTGACTCATTGAACTCATCAAAGAAGAGGTGGCGGGAAGACTTAATCATCTCAAGGAAGATGTAGTCTTCCTCAGGGATGCTATTGGGATTGAACCGGCCATCAGTGAACCCATTTAAGATACCCTTTATGATTTTAAGGAGCATAGTCTTACCAGACCCAGGCTCACCAATGACACATAAGATATTGCGCATCTGGGGCTCAAAGAATGTCTGATAGAACCAAGTCTTGAGCAGGAACTTCTGAGCATCACCACCATCATGAAGGAATAGATCGAAGAGACTCTCAAGGCTAGTACCTGTCCTTATCCTGTGCATGTCTTCTATAAAGGAAAGGTCAAGATCATTGCTGGACTGAATGTAGATGCCATCATAGCCTTGGGGAACTACAGATATGGCACTGATACTTCGATCTGATGTTATCCTGATCATGCCATTGTTCTTAGTCCCTATATAGAGAAGACCACCATCATGGTCATAATGGCTAAAGGTATGAACCTTGCTATCTGTTGTTTGGAGTGCTAGCTGATACAAGTGGTCATATATCTGACGCCAGAGAGTTACAGAAGGAAGGAAGCCATAAACACGGCAGAGGTGGGTCTGAATACGCTCATCAGTTAAGATTGAAGTACCATTAAGAGCTATGGCAAATTCCTGACTGCTATTATAAGGTATGATCTTGCCGCCATTACTCTCTATGTCCTGCTGAATGAAGGTTGCTATGTTAACATACTTCTGCTCTGCTGTTCCTTGACTGTTTATTATTTCTGATATTGACTGCTGTGGGTTGAACTCTACCTCTTCAGCCTCTTCTATGAGAGAAGTAAGCAACCCATCAGCAAATGCTAATGAAGTTTTGTGGTAAAGATCACTGATGTCCTTGACTGCTATCTCTTCTCCATTATATTCGATCTTCGATGGCAGATGAATGACCTTTACAAACCTAGCAATGCTGCTTAGTTTTATTGACCACTTTCTTGCATATTCCTGCCCAGGTTTGTCATTGTCAAATACAATGTACACTTCCTTATTTTCAAATAACCCCATCCACTCATCAGGAAAGTTATTCACTCCCGGGAGAGCCATAGCATATCTCTCCATCTCATACAGCGTAAGCATGTCCCAGAATCCCTCAGTCAAGAAGATTGTAGGAGCACTTATGCTAATGCCTAACAAATTAAGATCGGGCTTTTGTTTTTGTTTATCTGAGGCGTTTATGAAGCGGAGGTTGTCTTGGTAGGTAGTATAGCTGACACAATGGTAACTGTGCTCACCCATCTTAATGCCAATGATAGGGTATGAGTTTTTGCTCTTCTTGTCTGAGCTATCTGAGCTGACTGCTTGGCCTTGTATAATACCATGGGCAGTAAGAGTCTCAAACTTATAGTTCTTTGTAGTGATGAAATCCTTGAACAGCTTCTTGGTAAAGGCAGCTGTGATGGGGATGGCATCTTCTATATGAAATTTTTTCTTGGATTTTGAAACAGTCTGTTGATTAGGGGAATACATGATGTGTGCTCATCTCCTGTCTCACCATTTGTGTTATCTCTTCTCGTATTAATGGTTCCCTGCCCAGACTCTCTAAGGGCTGCGCTTCCCTTAAAGAGCCTGTAGGCGGGCAGGGAGGAGAGACACACAGCCGATAGTATATTAAATAACTTTTGTTAAGTAAAGAAGTTTTATATGGCGTTAATTTTAGCCATGAGTTCTTCTTTAATTTCTCTTTTGGCTTCACTTTCCAACTTAGATCGAATGTCCTCACGCTGTATTCTCTCCTGCTCTTGATCATTCATGAGCTTTGCTATCCTATCACTCTGAGCCTTAACCTGCTTAGCAAGCTCTGCCTCAAATGTATCAGTTGACCCACGCTTCAAGTTCCTCTTTATGCCTTGGGCCTTGCAGTACTCAGGTGAGTAATATTCTTTTTGAGTGATGATTGGATGAATATGTTTCCTCAATGCTGCTGTCACTATGGCAGATTTATTCTTGAGTTTACTTACCTCAAGGTAAAGATCGGCTGGCAGAGATACTGTAATGTTTGGCATGCTAAAGTCCTCCTTATTAGAATGAGCGAAGGATATACTCATAATAATGTAAAGTAAAGAACTTTTATATGACTTATTATTATTATGAGTTGATGAATATGACCTTGAGTGTATGGGTATGGAGCTTCGATCTGCGAATTTGCACCGGATGCACCGGTAAAGGAAAAAAGGGAGTATATATAGAAGGAACTTCAGCTCCCGGTGCAATTCCGGTGCAAGCCCTTTCCCCTATCTTTTATATACACTATTATTAATTCTTTATTACTACCTATTACCTATAGTATTATTACTATAATATATTTAATATAGTAAATTAGTATTTGCACCGGTAATTATGAGTTTTTCTTTTTCTTTTAATAAGTTACAGCATCCGGTGCAAACCGGTGTTCCGGTGCAAATTACTGAGTGTTTTAAGACAACATGAGAAACATTGGGATAAACTGGGTGTGGAGTTTCCTTTCCTTTCAATTTGCACCGGTGGGCGAAGATCGTCATGAAATAGTCCTTTACTCCATACTGAGTGGGAGTATATACTCACCTCAGTACAACCCCATTTCTATTTCAGAAATAAGTACAAAACATTATGGCTAATCCAAAGTTTAAGAAGGGCATGGAGAAAGTCCCAAAGTCAGGACGCAAGAAAGGCACGCCGAACAAATTCACTACAGTGAAGCAGGCATTCCTTGATGCGTTTGAAGAGCTTGGTGGCAAGGATTTCATAATCAAAGTTGCCAAGACTACCAAAGGTGAGGCAGCAGTACTTCAGTCGATGACCAGATTGCTGCCAAACAAAACTGAGATCACCGGCGAAGATGGTGGGCCAATTAAGACTAGCATGAAGGTGAGCATCAATCTTGTCAAGCCCCATTCTGGAAAATGATACACTCGAAATAAACGCTGACTTCCCTGAGAAGCTGGCACCACTGTTTTCTCCTTCCCGCTATAAGATACTTTATGGTGGACGTGGTGGTGCTAAGTCTTGGGGAATTGCTCGTGCCCTCATTTTCTTATCTCTTCAGATGGAGCTACGCATACTTTGTGCCCGTGAATTTCAGAAGTCAATCAAAGAGTCAGTCCATCATCTTCTTGAAGAGCAGATATATGCTCTTGGCCTTCAGGCATACTTCCGAATTACTCTTACCTCAATCACATCGGTAAATGGATCTGAGTTCATCTTCTCAGGCCTCAAGACAAACATAACAGCAGTCAAGTCGATGGAAGGTATTGACATCTGCTGGGTAGAAGAGGCTGAGAAGGTAAGCAAGGAAAGCTGGGATGTCCTCATACCAACTATCCGCAAGGCCAACTCAGAGATATGGATCAGCTTCAATCCTGATGCTGATACTGATCCCACATGGAAGAGGTTTGTTGAGAAGCCACCAGTGGACTCTGTTGTTATTGAGATTGGCTTCCGTGATAATCCATTCTTCCCTGATGTGCTCAGGGCTGATATGGAAGAATGCAGAGCTATTGATCCTGAGACATATGACTGGGTATGGGAAGGTAAATGTCGGCAGATCAGTGATGCTAATATCATTAAGCGTGCCCGAATTGATACCTTTACTACTCCTGAGAAGGGAGTGCGCATATTCTTTGGTGCTGACTTCGGGTTTGCTAATGACCCGAATACCTTAGATCGTGGCTTCATCATAGACAAGACTCTGTTCATAGACTATAGCATCCATAAGGTACGATGTGAGATTGATGACATACCGGCGATGTATGATCAGATACCTGATAGCAGGAAGTGGCCCATTAAGGCAGATTGTGCTAGGCCTGAGACTATTAGCTATCTTCGCCGGCAGGGATTCAATATCAGTGCTGCTGAGAAGTGGCAGGGCTCAGTCGAGGATGGCATTGCTCATATCAACGGATTCAAGGAAGTGGTCATCCATGAGCGATGCACTACCTTAGATCGTAAGTGCCTCAATCCCTACCAGGAAACTCGTATGTACAAATACAAGATTGACCCTGTGACTCGTGAGGTACTACCGGTAATTGTGGACAAGCATAACCATCATTGGGATGGCATACGGTATATGCTGGATGGGTATATTCAGAGGCGTGGTAGCAACTCAAATCTATTAAAGGCGGTGAACTCATGAATGGATACATAGCCATATATAAAGGGAAGCAGATTGAAGTTATGGCAGAGACTTCATACAAAGCTCAGGTTATTGCTGCTGAACAGTTTGGAGCAAAGAAGAGTTATGAAGTAACAGTTATGCTTGCTGAGAAAAATGGTGAGCAAGTTACTCATAGGGCTGCTGACTCCAAGACATCAGACGCAAGTACATACAACCACTCTCTCATGCATCTGGAAGAGGCTCAGAGAGCTAAGGTGAAGGATGCCATGCTTGTAAGAGAGAATATGTTTTATAAGTTGATGCAGAATGGAGCAGCATCATTCACAATAGTATCTAAGTTAACAGGATCAACAATAACACAAGTGATGGAAACTTTGGATATTGCTGATAAGGTATTTGATGACATATCAGCAAGACAGATGCCTGGCAAAGACTCCTCACCCACTATCTTCAAGGATGGCATGGAGAGGATGAAGATGAAGGATGCTGGCCCTCAGTTACTTATTGGCAAGAAATTGAGGCTAGTAGCAGGTGGTCAAGGGACAATTGAATCAGTCAAGACAAATTCAAAGGGTAAAATAACAAAGTTTGTCTTGAGCATGAGTGAGAAGAAGGATTGGAAAGGAAGGATGGAATTTGAAAAGGGAGAGATCATGACTGTTGCTCCGATGGAAGTGATTACAAGCTCTCTTAGTTCTGAAGAATGGGAGCTGACTGCTGACTCATCCACCACCATCTTCAAAGATGGCATGGAGAGAGCTAAGGGGAAGGATGCAAAGACAAAAGATTATCATACTTGTGAGAACATGAATACAGATGGTAGTGAAACTTGTTATTCAGGATGTAAGGTCCCAGATAATGAATATCAAGTTAGAAAGAATGCAAAATGCCCTTATCTTGTATATGGAGAAAGTCAGCAAAGGTGCAATTGTTATATATGAAGCCCAAACCAAACAACCAAAAGCCCATGTCCTTCCCTATGGCAAAGAATAAGGAAGACAAAAGGTTGTTCTACTTTTTCAATACAATGCTCTTGTCTCAGCTTAAACGAGCGATAACTGGAGAGCGATGAAGCAAGCTAAATTCCAAAGAGCAGCAGTGAAAGACTCCATCAAGCAAGCCAAGGCATTTATGACTTCTGATGGATACCAGAACTTATTTGCCCGTTTGGGTGTAGGTAATGGGGACAACCTTTCCTCTGGTAGCTCGTATGGCTTTGGTGGATTCCTTACTCGTAACCGTGTGCTGCTGGATGCTATGTATCGTACCAGCTGGATTGTGGGCAAGATCGTAGATGCCAAGGCTGAGGACATGACCCGTGCTGGCATCCAGATCAACTCAGAACTTAAACCAGAGGACACAGACCTCATACAGAAGAAGATGGTCAGTCTCAATGTATGGCGTAACATTACCAACGCCATTAAGTGGGGACGCTTGTATGGTGGTGCTGTGGCCATTATCTGTATAGAAGGACAGAAGATGGACAAGCCCTTGAAGATCGATACAGTGGGCAAGGATAGCTTCAAGGGCTTGCTGGTCTTAGATAGGTGGCTGCTGAATCCTTCCCTTAACAACCTTGTGCAAGACTTTGGGCCTGACTTCGGTATGCCAAAGTATTATGATATCATTGCCTCCTCCTCAGTGCTTCCTACCATGAAGGTGCACCATACTCGTGTGCTGCGCTTTGATGGTATTGAGTTGCCTTACCTCTGGAAGCAAGCAGAGAACTTGTGGAGTGAGTCTGTTGTGGAGCGGTTGTATGACCGGCTGCTGGCGTTTGATTCTACTACACAGGGAACTGCCCAGCTAGTTTATAAGGCTCATCTGCGCACAATCTTGGTTGATGGTCTTCGAGACATTCTTGCTGCTGGTGGAGTAATGGAAGCAGCACTCATCAAGCAGTTTGAATATATACGTCTTATGCAGAACAATGAAGGGCTGACGCTGCTTGATAGCAAGGATCAGTTTGCTGCTCACCAGTATAGTTTCTCTGGCCTGTCTGATGTCCTGCTTCAATTTGGTCAGCAGCTTTCTGGAGCGTGTGAAATACCTCTTGTGCGCCTCTTCGGGCAGTCACCCACCGGCATGAATGCTACTGGTGAGTCTGACCTGCGCTTCTACTATGATGATATCAACAAGCTCCAGAACTCTCAGATGAATGAACCTTTGCTGACGATTTTGCGTGTCATGAGCATGTCTCTTCTGTCTAAGCCCTTCCCTGAAGATGGGTCTATTGCCTTCAATCCTCTCTGGCAGATGCAAGACAAAGAGAAGGTGGAGCTTGCTAAGAACATTGGCGACTCACTTAATAACCTATTCAACTCAGGCATCTTGAAGAAGCATATGGTGCTTAAAGAATTGAAACAAAGCAGCAGGATCACCGGTATGTTCACTAACATAACTGATGAGGACATTACTGAGGCTGAGAAAGAGCCTGACTTGATAATGGGCGAGGAAGATGTTGATCCTTTGACTGACCTTCCTGTGGAGAAAGAAGAAGGTGCTGTGCCTAAGAAAGAGAAGACAAAGGATTATTACCATGCAGGTTGGCAGTATAAAGTATGGGAAGATGGTAATGGCTGGCATTGGGAAGCTCGAAATAATGGCATGGTTAAATTCTCTTACTTAGACCTAGATACAAAAGAGGAAGCAATAGAAGATGTCAAGAAGAAGGTGGCATTATAATGTTGCCAGCCGGGGAAGGAAATAAGATCGGAGACACTACCAATGACTATGCTGCTGTAGTATCATTGGATGCCAGAACATCATCTCAGATCGGCATTGCTATAAAGAATACCGGACTTGTAAATAATATGCTCTTGAAGATAACATCAAAGCTGAACTTCAATGGGTTGATTGAGTTTACTGAGCTTGAGGATTATGTGCTTGCTCCTGGAGCGATTGTCAGATACAATGAACTTAAGCCAGTATCAAAGATCATTGTATATGTAAAGTCTGAGATAGCAGAGACTCCAACTTCATGGTCAATCGAAAACATTGTGAGGTATGTATGAGATCATTCATCATTATAATTGCTTGTCTGCTTTCTTCTTTGTCATTTGCTCAGACCATAAGCACTCCTGCTCCTGTCTCAACTGCTGTTTCAATAAGTGTATTAACCAGTCAGATCACAGTTACTAATCCTACTGGTGGTACACTTATAAAGGCAGCAAACATAAACCGGAAGTCTATCCTGATAAGGAATACCGGCCTTGTCAGCATGTATGTTGGTCCCAGAGGTGTTACTGTAGGGCTTGGTTTTCTTCTTAAAGCTGATGAGACTATGGTGTTAGATCGTAACACTGCTGCGATCTATGGCATAGTAAGTGCTGGAACAACTACTGCTTCAATATTTGAGGAATAGAATGAAGAAGCTCATACCATACATAATAGTAATACTAATAGCAGTTCTTTGTGCTATTAGTATTATCTATGCCTCAGACCTTAGATCATCTGGTGGTGCCACTGGGTCTGGTGATATGACTAAGGCTGTGTATGATCCGCAAGGTAAGAATGGTGATGCCTTCCTTCGATCTAACCAAACTGGTTCACAAAGTAATAATACCATAACTGGGCTTGGAACAATGTCCACTGCTACAGCTGCAGATTATAGTACCACTTCTGTAGCTAATGGACTTTATACAGGAATTGCTCATTCAGGATATACAACGACAGCTCATGGTGGCATAGTGGCATCTACTGATGGACGTTTGACAGATGCTCGTACTCCAACGACGCACGATAATACAAAACACTCTGCATCATACACAACTGCAAGTGATGTAGCGACACAGATCACCACAAGTATTAATGCGAAGATAGGAACTATCACACTAGGAAAGTGGTGTACAGAATTAAATTCAAAAGTAACTTGTACTGCTGATGCACCAGCTGGGACTGGTGATGTTGTAGGCCCAGCAAGTTCTACAGCTGACGCAATAGTGTTGTTTAATGGTACAGGTGGAAAGACCATCAAGGATAGCACAAAGAAGATTGGAACGATCACAACAGGAAAATGGTGTTCAAGCGCTGACGGCATAACGATAGACTGTACAGAAAATGCTCCTGGTGGAGGAACTCCAATAACAGGACCAGGAACATCAGTGGATAATGAGCTTGTCCTTTTCAGTTCTACCACTGGTTCAGTATTGAAAAGGGCAAGCTCAACAGGCACCGTTTCCATGACTGCAGGAGTACTGTCTACCACAACAGGGACGGGTGGATTGCATATATCAAATGGAGGCGTCCCTTCAGCATCGCCCACTCCAAGGAGAGTATGGGCAACAGCAGATCAGACGTTCAGTTCAACAACAGCAGCAGCAAGTACCTATATTACCTTCCCTGTTGCTATTGGGTCATATACAATAAGCTGTTTTCTTCCAACTACAGACACCACAACAAGCGCAGCCAGATATGCTTGGGCATTGCCGGCCACTAGTACAATAAGTTTTTACATGACGCGGAGAGCAGCAAGTGCAACCGCTCTAACCGCTCCTGATAATATAACTGCACAATGGGCGTCAACCTGTACGGGATGCACAGCATCCATAACCACAGCAATAGCACAAACCACTCCGAATAGACTTGACGGGTATTTCACTGTGACAGCTGCAGGAACCGCCACACTTTATATAGCAGACTCAACAAATGCACAGGCCAATGTACTTAAAAAGGGCGCATGGTGTGATTATGTGCAGCATTAATAAATAAAATGAAAGAACAATCCTGGCAGACAAAGAAGCGCATAGAATCAGACTACTCATCTAGCATGATGAAGATGGCTAACTTTTTCTTCAGCAAGGCTGTAGAAGGTATGGACTCTTACGATGAGCAGCTTGAGGTGCTTCGATCTGCCAGCAGCAAGCCTAAGTTCTTGGAGTGGGCTAATTCTGTTGCAAGAAGGATGATCACCGGCCTATATGCCTCTTCTGCCAGTACTTGGAGAGAAGCAGCAAGTGAAGGGACAGAAGGTAAGAAGATCCACCAGCTGCTCTCGAATGAGCTTGAGGGAGTAACTGGGCATAAGGTGCAAGAGCTTGTACGAAACAACGCTGACCTTATCTCTTCTCTTCCTCTTGAGGTATCAAAGAAGGTTACAGCTCTTGTACAGAAGCTGGCTGCTAAGGGTATGAGGTATGAAGCAATCAGCAAGCTCTTAGTAGAAAAGAAGCTGGTCAAGAAGCTAACCCAGCAGCGCATTACTCTGATAGCTCGTACAGAGACTAGCAAGGCGTCCACTGCATTGACAAGAGCAAGGGCTGAAGATCTGGAACTTGACTGGTATGTATGGAGGACTAGCAAGGATGGAAGGGTGAGAAATTCTCATCAGCATATGGAAGGTGTGCTTGTGTCTTGGAGTGAAGCACCATCACCTGAGAAGCTCATTGGTATTAAGAGCAAGTTAGGATACTATCATGCAGGTGATGCCCCAAATGATCGGTGTTATCCTCAACCTGTTCTTTCCCTTTCCTCTTTACAATGGCCGATGAAAGTGTACTATGCTGGGCAGATACAATATATGACCAGATCTAAGTTTGAGAAAATAGCAAATACTGAACAACTTGCTGCATAATTATGCCTGGGCGCTGGACGGTGTACAGGCGATAGAGGGGACGAGGTAATAAAATGATCGTCAACAAAAATGAATTTTTCACCATACTCAGTAAGCACAGCGCCAATATGTCGTTCGCCAAAGCCATGTTGGATGGAACCGTAACCGCAGAGGTCCGCTACCAGTTCGACAGCACCTATGAGTGGGACCTGACCATCCCCGTGGTACAGGAAATGCTCGCCCTGTTCGTCTATCTGAAGATGGTCCCCCAGCCCGCCGCAGATGAGATCATGGCACTGGCCCAGCCCGCCCCGCTCGACAGACGGGAGAAGCGCTACGACCTGCGCGGCATCAGCGGCGAGGTCATCAAATGGATCGAGACGAACATCCAGCCGCCGGGCACGGAGTACTCCATCGAGTCTGCACCCCTCATGGAAGACGGCCAGCCGGTAATTCTACAAAAAGGCCCCGCCCTGGTTGAGACCGGCATCGTCAAAACCACCGGTGTCCTTCCGGCCCCGGAGGTGAAATAATGTCACTCACCCAAAAACAGACAGCCGACATAGCATACCAGGCATGGCGATCCCTTGCATCACAGGAGGTAGTTGTCCTTGCAGACATCAACGTGTCTGTCCTGCTCCAGCTCGACCTCGGGTTTTTCTTCGGTCTGGACAACGCCACTGCACCCACGGGGATGCAGTTCATCGTCCAGAAGAGCTATAAAACCACCGGGACTGACAACTGGATAACTGTTGAGTCTATCATCACCGGCACCGCTGCGGCTACCGCGATCGTCACTGACGGCATCGAAGCTATTGGCAGCACCGTCATCGAGTGCGGGGCCAGCGTCCCGGCGGTGGGCGATGAGATATTCTTCAAGGGTGGGATCACCACAGAATCGGAAATACGCGCAGTCAAGGCCCGCGTCATCACCGGCGGATCGGAGACCGTCACCCTACGGGAAGCACTCACTTATGCAGCCGCGCAGGGGACGTACTATACCAAAGCAGAGAAGTTCGCCCGGTCCTACAGCACCATGGGAGCGGCCCGGATGCGGGTGATCCTGAACAACGCATATGCAGCAAGCTCTCCGGCCTGCTGCGCCAGAGTAGATCAGTCGAATCTTGAAGGCATCAAGACGGTAAACCCGTAAGATGGATGTCCTGACCCACATACGGTCACATCGGGCGAGCGTGTTAGACTACCGCACAGCCGCCGAGTATTTCGCAGGCCCGTACCTGAAACACGCATGGTTGCGGGATAATTTGCTTGACTCAGTTGGTGGCAATCACCTGATAGCTACGGATGTGCTGAATGGTCACGGGGATTTCCAGATAGATGCAGACCCGTTTTTTACTAACATAAGTGGTGCGTGGACAATAGCGGGAGGGAAAGCGAGTTTTTCTAATGCATTATTTCAAGATTTGTCTGTTGCGGCACGTTTTGTTGTTGGTAAAACTTATGAGTTTATTTGGAACGTAGATTCCGTTACAGGCGCAGGGATGAGAATCCTATGTGGAACTACTGCAGGAACAATAGTAACCAGCACAGGAGTAGGAATACAGCAAACAATGACCTGTGCAGGGAATGGCAGTATTTCAATCAGAGGTTTAGGTGGGGCAACTTGTACCATAGATAATTTAACTATCCGAGAAGTCTACAACGGTAACATTGGCCCTGACGGTGCTGTATTCAATGGCGTATCAAATAGTTTGCAGACTACTCGCTCGATAGATTTAACGGCTTATGATAAAGTCTGTTTGCTGATGGACTTGAAATTCTTAGACTATAACTTATTAGCAACAAAGGCGGTGTTTGAATCTTCCGTATCATTTTCTGTTAACGCTGGTTCTATTTCAGCATTTACGATGGGTGCTGTAGCAAATGACCCTCTCAGATTAGGAACGCGTGGAAATGTAGGAATAAATGGCAGGTATTATTATCCAACAGAGACAAACCTCATTGATAAGAATAGAAAGTCGAGTGTTTTTATTTATGATTATTCCAAAATAGGGACAGGTGGAGCAGAAGCAAATTATATACAAGATGGAATATTACAGAACCCTACACAATATTCAGCCTCAAATAATACCGGAAACTTCGGAAATCATATTTTATATTTTGGGGCTACAGCCGGGACAACTGCGTTTGCCAACATAGCCATAAAAGACGTTGCCCTCATCGCAGGACGTACAGACTTCGATTGGGCAGATTATTATGCGTGGAAGACAGATATGAGAAACCCGCACTTCTTCAGCCTATACAACATCCCGAGTGGCTTCATGCGAAAGATAAGGGAAACCCTATGAAAACTATACTTCTCACCGCAGACGCGGCCCATCGCCGTATTAAAGGATTCATCGGCACCCTTGATGACTTCGCAACGTCCAAGCACGGGGAAGCCGCACGGAAGATCGTGAACGATGTTGACACAGGCGGGAACTGGACCAACCCGCTGGTCTACGATGCCGACACAGAGATGCACTATGTAGAGCTTACCGCCGGAGAACTGGCCACGCTGGCCGCATCTGATACCGTATCGTGGGCCTATGTGAGCGCGAGCACAAAATATTTCGCCGAGACCTGCCAGGTGGATATTGGAGTTGCCAAAGAATCCACCCTCCTCGCCCTCGGCAGTCCATTACAAGATGATGATGTCAGATTGCCAGCAACTATTATAGCATCTAAGGCAGATGTTAATGGATCTTTCCTTGGTCTTCTTTATTCAGTAATCTCTCTCCCAGGAATGGAAGCTGAGTTCCTTCCCATAAAGATAGCAAAAGGAGAACATAGAACATTCTCATGGGAGATAAAGGAAGGAGGTGTAGCAAAAGACATATCAGCATACACAGCGAAGATGGGCATCAAGCTAAACCTTGATGATACTACCTATGAGCTTGGGCCTATTGATGGAGTAATCAGTGCAAATGCTGATGGTGTCATGTCAATTCTTTCTATCACCTTCATGACAGCTGATACTGATGATGCTGTTCCTTGTGATGGCCTTTATGCTGTAGCACTCTATAAGGATGGAGAGAAGTATAAATTGACACAAGCTGGTGGAGTTGAGTTTTCACTCATCGAGGACATTCTGGATATACCAGTTGTCCCATAATATAAACCCCAAAGGAGGAAGTGAACATGAAGAAGATCGGTGTTTTAGCAATGATGTTGATTCTTGTAGTGGCAGTATTCAGTGCGCTGGCTGGTCCTTCGGATACTGTTGTTATCTATCCGATTGCAGCTGACCCGTGCAGCAATCCTAGTGCGGCAAAAAGCAGTGCCATTTTCAGTACAGGTACAAATACCACCTCAAGTGTGGTGGCCTTGACTGCTGCTAAGTCCATTTACATCTGCAATCTGACAGCATATCTTACTGGCACCACAACGCTGACAACGTTCAAACTCGTAAGTGGTACCACCACCACCACCCATTGTGATACTGGTGCTGCTGATGTTACCCATACTGTCGGCGTAACCTCTGCCATTGGTACGAATGTGGCTATTGGATATGGCGGTACGATTGCAAAGGTTCCCAGCGCTAAGACGCTATGCTCAACCACTACCGGTACAAGCTCTGCGGTTGTTGGCACAGTAACCTACATCAAGCAGTAAACAACGAGGACCGGCGCCATGCTCTTTCATACTAAGGTTGATATAAGCAAGAATAAGTCACTCACCCCAGAGGGATTCCTGATCTGCAGGAATGTTCCCATTGCTCGTACTGGTGACCAAACCTATTATGAAGGAGAAGTGCCTATCACAGCAGACGCTCGTGGAGCTATCATCATAACACGGGATGCTGAGGAAGTATTCAATGCAGATGCCATTGCCTCTTTCGAGGGCAAGCCCATCACCATGCATCATCCTGAAGATGCAGTAACCCCAGACAATTGGAGTGAGTTGTCTAAGGGCCATGCACAGAATGTACGGCGTGGTAGTGGGCTTGAGGCTGATTCCCTTATAGCTGATTTACTCATCATGGAAAGACAGACTATTGATGATGTGATGTCAGGAAAGATTAAAGAGATCAGCAATGGCTATGATGCAGACTATGTGGAAACATCACCAGGAAAGGGAAAGCAGATGAACATAAGGGGCAATCATATTGCTCTGGTAGATCGAGGACGCTGTGGCAGCTTATGTGCAATTCACGACGCAAAAACAAAAGACGAAAAAGGAGGGAGTATGAAAGAGAAGCTGAAGGCATTTTTCAAATCCCTTACCAGTGATGAGGTCAAAGACCTTGGACTGGTGAAGGATGCCTCCTTGACGGTTGACCAGAGGCTTGACAAGATCGAAGGATCAGTGGCCTCTCTGGTTAAGATGTTCAAGGATGCTGTGGAAGAGGAAGAGGAAGAAGCTGCCAAGAAAAAGAAGAAGGAGACAGAAGACGCTGAGGAAGAGGAAGAAGCTGCCAAGAAAAAGAAGAAGGAGACAGAAGACGCTGAGGAAGAAGAGGAGAAAGACAAGCCTTTTGGCAAGTCTAAAGATGCTGCTCCTATCCTCCAGGAAGTCATGTATCGGTCTTCGATTCTGGCACCTGACCTTTCCCGGCCCACCATGGATACTGTCAAGTCCATGAGCAAGAAGACCTTTGATGAAAGCATCTGCCTGCTCAAGCGCAAGTCCCTTGATGCTGCCTATAAGACGGAAGATGGCAAGGCTGCTATCCTTCCTTTCCTTATGGGCCATCCAGCAGACTTCCTGACGATGGACTGCAAGTCCATGGATGTTGCCTTCATCGGTGCATCTGAGGTCATGAAGATCGGCAGCAAGCAGAACGTCCAACACAAAACCTCTGACATTATGAGAGGTGCAGTTTCCGTTTCAAGCATCAATGATGCTAACAAAAAGTTCTGGGATGCCAGAAAAGGAGGGAAGTAAACATGACACTCGGAAATGCATACGTCACAAGGATGCCTGCAGGATTCCCTGGTATGGTCAACAGGGTATCTGAGGCATCACTCCAGCAGGAGATCATCGACCAGAATTATCCTCCTGTGCTGTACGGTACTCTGACAAAGATGGTGTCTGGGAAGGTCAGGACACTTCCAGCTGCTGCTGCTGTTGGGGACATCTATGGCTTCATTGCAAGGCCATACCCCGTACAGGAGACAACTGCTGCTGGCTCTGCTCTTGGTGCTGCTGGTGTTCCGAACAAAGAGCTTCCTTGTGATATCCTGAAGCGTGGATATATCATGGTGGACTTTGCTGGTGTTACAGCCTCTAAGGGCGGTCAGGTCTATGTCTGTATCAACACTGCTGGTGGAAATGCCATCGGTGAGATTTTTGAAGGAGCAGATGCTGGCAATAACATTGCAGTGACCAATTGCTTCTTCATGGGAGCAGCAGACGCAAACGGGATTGTCGAAGTCTCGTACAACATTGAAAGGTAAGGAGGGAGATCAAATGCACGTGATCAAGAAAAGAGGATTCACAAAGGATAGCCTGATGACTTTCGATGCTCGTACCATCGACAGCACCGGCGCATTCCTGATCGGAGAGCTTGAGCGTCTGGATCAGACCATGCACGCTCCGCTCGTTTCAGTAACCTGGAGCAGGGACATTGACCTGCGGGAAGACGTCAGCATTGCTGATGAGTCTTCGAGCTTCACCAATTCTGCATTCGCAGCTGCTGGTGGCACCAAGCCTGGTGGCAAGTCATGGATCGGCAAAGATACCAAGTCCATCACCGGCATCCAGCTGGACATCGCAAAGACTCCCCAGCCCTTGTTCTTGTGGGGCATGGAAGTGTCATACACCATCCCTGAACTGGAAAGCGCAATGCGGCTTGGCCGTCCCATTGACGTTCAGAAGCTCACCGGCCTTCAGCTGAAGCACCAGATGGACATCGATGAAATGGTGTACATTGGTGATGATGAACTTGGCCGGTATGGTCTGCTCAATCGCACTGATGTCACTACCGGTTCTGTGGCTGCTGGTGCTGCTGGGCCGACATTCTGGGCTAACAAGACCCCTGATGAGATCCTCACCGATGTCAATACTCTTCTCAATACAACCTGGGCTGCTGCTGGTTATGCTGTTTGCCCTGACCGGCTGCTCTTGCCGCCAACGCAGTTCGCATACATCGTGAGCCAGAAGGTGAGCGGATTTGCTGACAAGTCTATCCTCTCTTACCTTGAAGACAACAGCCTGTCTCTCAAGATCAACGGACGGAAGCTGGAGATACTTCCGGTGAAGTGGCTTGAATCCCGTGGTGCCGGTTCCACCCAGCGCATGGTTGCTTACACCAAGGACCGTGAGCGTGTCCGATATCCGATGGTTCCTCTTCAAAGGACTCCGCTCGAATATCGTGGCATCTTCCAACTGACCACCTACTTTGGACGGCTTGGCTGTCTTGAGCTGGTGTATCCTGAGACCATGCAGTATGCAGACGGCATCTAGGAGGATGACCCATGGCTAACAAGTATGATGTGAAACAAAAACTCATTGTCAAGATGAAAGGAAAGAAGGGATCATATGATCATGTCATCCCTTCTGGTCTTGGCATTGTAATCCCTTCTGAGGTACTTGATGACTGGTTTGTCAAGGCTCACATCGAGAGTGGCAACATCACCATCTCAGGTACCAAGAAGGAAGCAGTAGTAAAGGAGAATGGCAAAGCTGTTTCAGCTGAAGCCAAGAAGATTGTATCAGCTGCCAAAGAAGAGGCTGAGGCCATCATAGCTGAGGCCAAAGAAGAGGCTGAGGCCATCATAGCTGAGGCCAAAGAAGAGGCTGAGATGCTTAACAAGGCTGCTGAAGAGGCAGCTGTACAGAAAGTGCAGGAGTAAACCATGGCCATGGACAAAGAGGCATTCCGAAAGAGCTTCCCTGAATTTGCTAGCAAGGTAGACTATCCAGATGCTGTAATGACATTCTGGGAGTCTGTTGCTAGTGCTTATGTCAGTGAGGTAAAGTGGACAACACTTTATACTCAAGGGATGTCTCTTGTCCTGGCCCATTTTATTACCTTAGCAAAGAACAATCAAGCAGGTGCTCCAGGACAAGGTTCAGGTCTTATCAGCAACCAGTCTGTTGGTGATGTTAGTGCTGGCTTTGATACCTCTTCTACTATTGAAGACAAAGCTGGTCAGTGGAACCTTACCACCTATGGCCAGCAATATATTCGTATGGCCAGAATGATTGGTGGATGCGGTATGCAATTATGATGCAGATAGGGCGCATGATTTTGAATCCTCTCTTTGCTTCCAAGTTCACTGTGACTCGGAGCAATGGCAAGTTTGCGCTTGGGGGATGGCAGGAAGGTATGCCTGAAGTAATACCTATGGTGGGCGTTGTTCTTCCTTCCACTGCCAAGGAGCATGAACTTTTACCTGAGGCTGAACGTGTTAAAGAAGCTTTTACTTTCTATTCAACCAAGCCAATATACATGAGTCGCAATGCTGTTAGTGGCTCTGGAACTTCTGATAGTGTAGATTATTTTGGAGTGGTCTATAGCATCCATTGGATAAAAGATTATTCAAAGTTTGGATACTATAAGGCCATTGGAGTGAGGACTGCTGGTGATTAAAACTACTGTCAAGAAGCAAGATAATGGTAAACCTCTTGGTGATCTTCTCAAGGAGATAGCCAAGATGCAAGTATATGTAGGCATTCCAGAAGAGAAAGCATCAAGGAAAGGTGAGCCAGTTAATAATGCTCAGTTGCTCTATATACATACAAATGGTAGTCAGCTGAAGGGAATACCTAAGAGACCAGTGATTGAACCAGCCTTAGAAGCAAAAGAGAACAAAGAAGCCATAACAGCAGAGCTAGGAGAGGCTGTAAAGAGTCTCCTTGATAAAAAGCCAGCACAAGCTAAGATGCACTTAAAGCGTGCTGGAATGATCGGTCAGAATGCAGCAAGAGCTTGGTTTGATGATCCAAGAAATGGGTGGGCACCTAATACTGAGAGAACAATAGTAGCAAAAGGTTCAGATCGGCCTTTGATAGATACAGCTCAGATGCGCAAAGCTATAATATATGTGGTGAAAGATAATGGCTGATACTATCCTGACACTTGCTCAGTTGAATGTTCTCTTCCAGACTATAACCATGCAGATGCTTGGGCTGAGTATGGTTCCTGGTCCTGCTCTTGATGCCTCTTCCTATAAAGTAAGAATAGCATGGCCACAGAAAGGTTCACCGGCTTGGAAGATAACTGAAGATGTTATATTCCTTCAATGCTTTGAGATTGATAATCCTTATAACCGTCAGCGTGAAGATGTTATAACACAGACTGATACTGAAAACAATCTATCAGAGACAGGATTCACAATTGTCAATTCAATCAATTGGGAAGTGTATGGTCCCAATTCATATGACAATATCCGAATCATAAAGAACAAAATATTCCTTCAAGAGTATCATGACATTCTTGCAAGAAGTAATGTATATTTGATACCTGATGTACCCACGCCAAGGCGTATGCCAGAGAAGTTTGAGGAACAATGGTGGGAGAGACAAGACCTTACAATGCTCTTCAATGAGCTTGTAATAATCCAGACCACAGGGAAGTCAATTGCAAGTGCTGAAATTAACCTACAAGGTGAGAACGGTTCACCAATTATTACTACAATAGAATAAGGAGGACATACCATGGCCGCACCTACCACGTTCAGTTTAGACAGTTTGGTACAAGTAGTTGTATATGTAAGTCCCTTGGCAGCACCAAGAGCAACCTTCAATCAGCTTCTGATTGTTGGTCCCAGTGCTCATATTGCTGTGGGAGATCGTCTTCAGAAGTACGCATCAGTCGATGACATGGTGGCTGATGGCTTCCTCACCACTGATCCTGAATACATAGCAGCTGCTCTGTATTTTGCTCAGACTCCTGCTCCCATGTATGTTTGGATTGGCATGATAGATGCTGGAGAGTCTATCCTTGAAGCTATCCAGGCATGCCGTGCAGAAAGTTCTGAGTGGTATGCTGTCATGGCTACTGGTGCAGTGACTGCTGACCACAAGGAAATAGCTCTTTGGATAGAAACAGCAGAGCCCACCAGCATCTATGGCTACACAACTGCTGATGCTGCTGTGCTCAATGGCGTTGCTGGAAACGTCATGGAGTATCTCAAGGATGCAGGGTTCAGCCGTACCATTGGGCAGTATTCCACACAGTCTCTCTATGCCATTGCTGCTATACTGGGATATGCCATGGGAGCAAACACCGGCCTAGCAAACTCTGCCTATACCCTGAAGTTCAAGAATGAGGTTGGTGTGCTGACAGACGCAATATCAGCAACTGACCTTGCTACCATCGAAGGGAACAATGGAAACTTGTATCTCTCCTATGGTAACTACTATAACATTTTCGAGCAGGGGAAGATGGCCAATGGGCAGTTCTTCGATGAGATCATCAACCTTGACATGCTGAAGAATAACATTCAGCTTAATGTCATGGATCTTCTCTATGGCAATCCGAAAGTTCCCCAGACAGAAGCTGGCATTAACCAGATCATCCATGCTTGCAACCAGGCATGTGATATTGCTCAGGTCATAGGGTTCCTTGGTGCCGGTCAGTGGACTGGCAATGCTATCCTCAACCTGAACAATGGCGACTTCCTGCCTAATGGGTATCTTGTTCAGGCTGCTGCTCTTTCCACCCAGAGTGATGCAGATCGGCAACTGCGCAAGTCTCCTCCCATCTACATAGCAGTGAAGGAAGCTGGCGCAATCCACAGCGTGCTCATCGGCGTGTACGTTAATCGCTAAACATAAGAAAAGGAGAAGACAATGGCAAAGCATACTACCTATTCATTTCTTGACCTTTCAGGTGCAGTGGCCCATCCTGAACTGGGTGCCTATTCCTTTGATGGGAAAGGCGTTGGGCAGGTAACAGTGACCATGGCTACTGACAAGACCGCCCATGATGTGGCTGCTGACGGGTCAGTGATGGTGAGCAAGATCGCAGGAAGCAATGGAAGCATCCAGATACAGTGCCAGCAGACCTCGAATGTCCATCGGTGGCTTCTTGCTGCTTACAACGCTCTTATGGTTGCACCGGCTGACCAGTGGGCACAGATGGGCGCAACCCTTCGCAATACAGCTGACGGCACTTCACATTTGCTCCTGGGCATGAGTTTCCAGAAGGTTCCTGATAAGGTCTATCAGTCACACGGTCAGATGGTTACATGGACGCTCATGGCAGCAGACATTCAGAGCCTGACGGCATAAAGGAGAACTATCATGGGTGTACTTATGCACTTGGAAGAGGCACAGAAGAGGAAGACAAAAGATGCTGATATGAAGACGATCTTCTGTGAGGCCTGTGGGAAATCTTCAAAGATAACAGAAGAAAACTTTGGTGAGGAATGTCCAAAGTGTGGATCAAAAGAAGTGAGGCCAAACTAATGACCACAAAGCGTGAACCATTCAAGATCGTAGAACTGGCTGGCAAGAAGTTCCGCATTGGACGCTTCGATGCCCTGACAGGAAGCTACATAGCATTCACCGTCATGACAAAGATGCTGCCGATGATCGCAGAGCTTATGGGAGGGAAGTCTGAGACTCCTGATGTTAACGCTCTTGCAGCCGGCATGATGTCCAGCCGTGCCTCTATGAGCAAGGCTGACTTCCTTTCTCTCCAGAAGGACTGCCTCAGCGTATGCCATGAGATGCAAATGGCCGGTACAGTGGAGGCTCCTGTGGCTGTGATGATGGAGAGTGGAGCTTGGGGAGTGGCTGATCTGGAGTTTGATGTCAGCACTGTCATGGCCTTGACGGTTCATGCTCTCTTCTTTAATGTCTCCTCTTTTTTCGAGGGAAACGCACTGAAGGGAATGATGGAAGGGCTCAAGGACCAGAGCTTATTCAGTGTGAAAGAGTAGACATGTTTGCCTATGCTCCTTTTATGGCAGGAGCTTGGCAGCAGCATGAAGTCTTCGATGGCACCTATTCCTTTGCAGATCTTCTGGACTGGCATGAAATGCAAAAAGTGAAACTGGAAAACCAGAAGAGAATGAAGGACTGGGATGACCTGATGAAAGGACAAGCATGAACGGTCTTGATGTATTGAAAAGCTATCTGGTATCCCTTGGGTTTGAACTGGACATGTCCTCTTATGCCAAGTTCAATAAAGCACTCAAGGATGTAGATGACAAGGTGGAGAAGCACACCACTGGTATGGCCAAGGAGTATCTCAAGGCAACTACCATTGTGACTTCTGCCCTTGCTTCTATCGGGTTTGCCACTATCTCTCTGATGGATAAGATTGCTAGTGCTGACCTTGAGTACCAGAAGTTTGCCATGCATATGTTCATGTCGAAAGATGCAGCAAAAGAAATGAAGATTGCTGCAGATGCCCTTGGAGAGTCCTTAGAGGATATTGCTTGGATGCCTGAACTGAGGGAGAAGTTTTTTGCCCTCAAGTCTCAGGCCAGAGGCATGGAGACACCAAAAGAGGCAGAGGCCCAGCTAAAGTACATTCGCAGCATTCAGTTTGAATTCAAACGTCTTCAGATCGAAATAACCTATGGCATGGAGTGGATTGGGCACCAGCTGTTCAAGTATCTAGCCGGTCCCCTGAAGGAGATCAAGCAAGGTCTTTCTGGTATGAATGACTGGATCCAAGCTCATATGCCTGAGTGGTCTGAGAAGGTAGCAAGGATAATAGCAGTAGTCATTCAGCTTATTGGCTCTGCTCTTCGGTTTGTCAAAAACTTATTCATGGGCTTCAAAGAGATATGGGACATGATGCCAGACTGGGGTAAGAAGGTAGCAATAGCATTTGCTGTGGCATTTGCTCCTATCTCTCCTGCTATAAAGATCGTGTCAGCCTTGCTCTTACTCATTGATGACTTCTATGCTTACATAGATGGAAGAAAGAGTAGCAAGACCTTAGCTCCCATCTGGGGAATGATGACTAAAGCTATTGACTTCATAACTCGTGGCATAGTATCTGCCATGGTCCTCATTGATAATCTATATGGGAAGATCACAGGAACTAACAAGAAGACTATATCAGAGATTGTGGATGATGTTGCTGGGGCTTGGTCTGGCATTGAAGGATTCCAGTCAAAGCAGCCAAAAGTAGCACCAGCAAAGATGGCAGAAGGATTATCAGCCATGGCATCTGGAGCCAACCGTGCCACAAACAACTATCAGAGCATGGCTTCACAAGGTCTTCAGCAGTCAGCCGGTATGCCTACTCTTGGAGGAAGCCAGAAGACAGATATCAATGTGGGCGGTGTTACTGTAAATGTACAAGGTTCAAACGCCACAACCCAGGACATATTCAAGTCTGTACGTGATGGCGTGATAAGTGCCGGTGAGCGTCTTTCTCTTAATACAAGGCAGGTTGTGAGGCCATAATGGGATTTCCCACTGCAGTCACAAGAGCTTCCACCGCATGGGCAGCACTCAATGCGATCTGGAATGTATGGAAGCTCTTAAAGAAAAGACCGCCAGAGGTAGAGCTTCAAAAGACTCCTTATCGGCCACCTCAGTGGAAGCCATCCGCACAGACTTCAATAATTGAAGCTGGTGGAACTGTGCATGTCTTCGATGCTATCATGAAGACTGACCACACTACTGCTCTGAGGATAACAGAACATCCTGTTCAGAACGGTGCAAATATAGCTGACCATTCCTTTGTTCTTCCTGAGCGTGTCATACTTGAGATTGGTATGTCTGATGTCATGGACAGTTACCAGCCAGATCGGTGGAAAGAATATAGCACCAAGTCAATCTCAGCATTCCAGAAGTTGAAAGAGCTTCAATACAAGCGTCAGCCGGTAATTGTTGAGACTCGTTTGAACTTCTATGAGAACATGGTCATAGAGAATATACACACTCCTGATGACTACAAAACTATTGAAGGTCTGCGTTGTTCAGTTACCTTTAAGCAGATCATATCAGCACAAGTAAAGGTAGTAAAGGTAAGCACTCGGCCGCAGACAAGTGGTCAGTCTAAGAAGGGTGTCAAACAACCTAAGCCTATTACCCCAGAGCTTGGCAGTGCACTTTCTGAGATGGGATTATAAATGAGACAAATACTTCCCTTGACAAGTGACCCTAACCAGACCTTTCAATCAACTCTCACAGTTGATGGGGAGAACATTACCCTTGGATTCAAGATTATCTTCAATGAGGTTGCTGGCTATTGGGTAATGACTATCTTAAATCCCAGCACCAATGTTATCATTCTTGATTCTATTCCTTTGCTTCCTTCTATGAATATCCTTGGGCAATATTCATACCTGAGAATTGGTAGTGCTTACTTAATAAATGCAAGCCATACACAGGCTGAGTATCCTACTGATGCCAACCTTGGTACAGACTTTGTTCTTGTGTGGGGAGATACTGTGTTGTAATGAATAACTACCTTCGCAAATATCGGGTGCTGATAACTGACAGGGATAATGTTGCCCTTGATGTCTCTGATCTTCGATGCACTTTCCAGATCGAAAAGAAAGCAATACAGTCAGTAAACTATGCCAGCATTACGATCTATAACCTATCATCTTCAGCAGAGGCATCAATCATTCGAGAAGGACACAGGGTTGTAGTTGAGGCTGGGTATGAGGATGGGGCTTATGGCAAGATATTTGATGGGGAAGTATTCCAGCCTTTATTTGATAGAGAGAATGTGGTTGACTATAAGTTGACCCTTCATTGTATTGATGGGGATAGTCTTCTTCATATGAATTTTGTCAACTTTGCTATGGGGGCTGGGTATGACTACAATGCTGTAATAACAAATATGGCAAAGAGTGCAAGGACGGTAATACCCATCAATCATATCACTGACGATCTAAAGAAGGGACAGGCACCCAGAGGGAAGATTGTATTTGGGGATTGGAGAGATAAGGCACGGGAAATAGCCTTGGACAATAGTGCTCAGTTCTATATCAATGATGGTAAGCTAGATGTCATGAAAGTGACTGATGTCTCTCAGGATGAAGCCCTTGTCATCTCTCCTGAGACTGGACTCATAGGTACTCCTCAGCAGATCGAAAATGGATTTAGGTTTAGATGTCTTCTCAATCCTGACATCAGATTAACAAATCCTTGTATGAGGATAAAACTGGATCACTCCATCATACAGCAGGAGAAAGCTATACAAGGACAGTACATATCTATGCTTGATCAAGACATGTTCGGTATAGTAATTGGCATTACTCATACCGGTGACACTCGTGGCCAGGAATGGTATACTGATGCCATCTGTCTTAACAAAGGTGGCAAAGCTCCTCTTGGATTATCTGGTGAAGCCATTCCTGACTTTGTAAGAAGCAGCAAGGAGAACACAAATTGATAACAGTACCTGAAAGACTCCAGGATGAACTTGAGTTCCTTCGGAAGATGTTTGATGGCTTCTCTTCTTCCTTACGGGTTGCTGCTCCTGGAATTATACAGAGCTTCAATGCTGCTAAGCAGACAGCCACAGTCAGATTGGCCATTCGAGAGAAGGTGCTGAATAATGAATCAAGGGAAGTTGAAGACATTGAGATTCCTGTGCTTGTGGATGTGCCTGTCATTATGATGAGTGCTGGTGGCTTCTCTCTTACCCTACCAGTGACTGCTGGTGATGAGTGCCTTGTCATCTTTGGAGACAATTGCTTTGATGCTTGGTACCAGTCTGGTGGTGTACAGAATCAGATGGACAGACGGCGTCATGATCTATCAGATGGCTTTGCTATATGTGGAGTGAAGAGCCAGCCGGTTGTCATAACCTCTTACAGCACTACAGCAGCAGAACTAAGGAATGCAGCCGGCACAGTTAAGGTAAGAGTTGAGGCTGCTAAGGTTGTGGTATCTGCTGATGTAGTGGAATTGAGTAATGCTGCCTCCTTGAAAAAACTCATTGATGAGAGGTTTGCTACTCTCTATGATGCCCATACTCATTCTGGTGTAGTTGCAGGTGGAGGAGTTACTGGTGTCCCTGCTGTCCTTATGACTCCTATTCTTGCAAACTACAGCACAACTAAAACAAAGGCAGGATAATATGAGTACTATTCGAGTGAGAAGACTTGATGCTGACTATGAACCTGTCTTTGGACAAGGCAAGAGTGATTATATTGAAGATCTTGATGCTGTAGTCCAGATAATAAAGTCAAGACTGCTTCTTCTTATGGGTGAGTGGTGGGAAGATACTGCTGATGGTCTTCCCCTTTGGCAGTCCATATTGGGGCAAAGGAATAGTAAAGTAGTTGTGGATAATCTTATCCAGCAGAGAATCCTCAAGACACAATATGTAACTGGCATTGAATCTCTTACCAGCACATATGACTCTAGCTCAAGAGCATATACATTCACAGCAGTAGTGAACACTCAGTTTGGACAGGTTGGCATATCCAACTAAAGGAGTCACATAATGGCATACGTTGCTCCATACATCGATGAATCTGGGATGACCATTCCTTCCTACCAGGATATTTTGGATGATCTTATTGAGCAAGCCAAAACGATCTATGGTCAGGATATTTACCTTGATACAGACACAGCAGACTATCAATTCATATCAGTATTTTCTCTGAAGGTATATGACTGTATGCTGGCTGCTCAATTAGCATATAACAGCAGGAGTCCTCAGACCTCTATTGGCTCTGCTCTAGATGCTATTGTCAAGCTAAATGGACTTTCACGACTGGTTGCCACCTATTCAACCTGTACTGTTACCTTAACAGGAACAGCCGGTACAGTTATCAATAATGGAATAGTTACAGACATAAATGGCAAGAAGTGGGACCTTCCTGCTGTTATTACAATCGGCGGTGGTGGAACAGTCGATGTAATTGCTACCTGCCAGGAGATAGGAGCAGTTACTGCCCTTGCTGGTAACTTATCCATTATCTCTACTCCTACCTATGGGTGGACTTCTGTTACCAATGCTGCTGCTGCATCTCCTGGTGAACCGATTGAAACTGATACTCAGTTGAAAGCTCGTCAGTCTGAAAGCGTTTCCCTTCCTTCTCAGAGCTTGGTTTCTGGCACTGCATCTGCTATAGCTATCATAGATGGTGTTACTCGTCAGAAGGTCTATGAGAATTATACTGATGCCACTGATGCTGATGGCATACCTCGTCATTGTATTGCTGCTGTGGTTGAGGGTGGTACTGATGAAGATGTTGCTCAGGCCATCTTCATAAATAAAACTCCTGGGTGTGCCATGGATGGTGAAGTAACTGTGGTTGTGACTGATCCTGTTACTGCTGCCACTATGGATGTTAAGTTCCATCGGCCCACAGCAGTACCAATATTTGTGACAATTGTAATTCATCCCCTTGCTGGCTACACTGCTGACACTATAACTCTTGTCAAGTTCTGGATAGCTGCTATGATAAACTCACGGCAGATCGGGGATGATATTGAAAACTCATTCCTGTATTGGGCCACTATGACTTATCCTGATGGAAATCCTTTGCTTCCTGCTTTCTCTATTACATCTGTATTGGCAAATAAGACTGGCCTTCCTGGTACTTCAACTACAACCATAGCTATTGCTTATGATGCTGTTGCTCAGGGAGATGTAAATAATATAGTCATAACAGAGGCATAAATGACAACTGACTATTCAAGACTCATATCTTCTCAATACCAGATGTCACCTAAGTTCATGGCACATCTTGCTAGCCATGTACAGAAGATCGAAGATGCCACATCATTTATTAATGATGTGTGGGAGTATTTTGATATTGACTTAGCCATAGGAAAGCAACTTGATGTCCTTGGAGTGATCCTTGGTCAGTCTCGAATAATGTCCTTCCAACCTACTGATGGGAGCAGTGCCACGCTTGATGATGAAACTTACCGGCTATTACTCAAGGCCAAGGTGGCATGGAATCATTGGGATGGCAAAACACAAAGTCTCATTCCAATTTGGCAAGAAATATTCCCTGGTGGGTCTATTATCATAAATGATAGCTTAAACATGTCAGCTGTCATAACTATGTATGGATCATTCTCTTCTATCATTGTTGATCTTATCAATAATGGATTAATTGTGCCAAGGCCGGAGGGAGTCCAGTACACTTATGACTTCGGTGCTGGTCCTTACTTCGGGTTTGACTTTAACAATGTTTACATATCAGGACTTGATGCTGGTAAATTCATATAAAGGAGACTCAACATGCCTGGATCAAATAACTTCAAACAGTTCAATCCGAACGGTAACAATCAGGAAGATGATGCCACTTATCTTGCTGATTCCTTTCGGGTAAACGGTGCACAAGCAGGAGTATTCAACAAAGAGGTATTCAACAAGTTCGCATACCAGATGTCTTCCTTTGTAGCTGCTATGGGAGAGATGCTAGCTGCTAAGGGGTATGCTGTTAGTGATGCTGACTTCAATGCTCTGAAGACAGTGCTAGCAAATATAATGACTAATGCTGATATAATTTCAAACCAAGCATTTAGTGCTTATAGATCTGGATCAGCATTTAATTTAACTGGTAGTGGTACTGTTGATGAAATCATATTCAATTCTGAAGAATATGATTTAGGATCAGCATATGATGTAGCAACAGGGAGATTTACTCCGCAAGTTCCTGGCAAATATTTTATTATAGGAAGTCTTAATATGGATACTTGGACTAGTGTGGCATCAAACAACATCATGAGATTATCAAAAAATGGAGTAGTAGTAAAATCATTAACATGGCAGCAATCTAATGATGCGAGCATGGATTATAGTACATATCATGGGTCTTGCATAATAGATTTAAATGGTTCGACTGACTATGCATCAATAAGATTTTCAATAGGAAGAGCTAGTTCAATTCCAAAAGTAGGGGCAGATCAAACTGGAAGTTATTTTCAAGGATTTAGAATAGCATAATAATTAAGGAGACTTACAACATGGAAGAGCATTACAATCATGAGGCCTGTAAACTTCGACATGAGAGTGATGAAAGGAGGATCATTAACTTGGAGAATATTCTAACTAAGATATTTGATAAGCTGGATCGCTTTTCTCAAAGACCGTCATGGCTTACATCAGGCATCATAACATTCCTGGCTACTGCCCTTGGGATAGTTGTGACTGTACTTCTATCAGGAGGAGCAAGATGAACACCTATAGCCCACAGTCAGAAGGTAAGATGTCAACCTGCCATGAAGACATTCAAAAGGTATTCAGAGCAGTCTTGACTGTTTTTGATCATACCATTGAGTGTGGAGAAAGAGGAAGGGCAGATCAGGACAAGGCAGTGGCAGAGAAAAGATCAAAGACACCATGGCCAAGATCAAAGCACAATGTTGTTCCTCCTAAGACAAAATCTGATGCTGTGGATGCTATGCCCTATCCCTACAGCTGGGCTGATCTTGAAGGAAAGAACGGGACTGCCCAGAAGCTCATGGCCATGTGCCGGTGCTATATGTTCATTGGATATGTCCTGGGAGTATCTGATGAGATGTATAAGAGGAAAGAGATAACTGCACCACTTAGGTCTGGGTCTGACTGGGATGGTGACAAGAATATATCAGAAGAAACATTTGTTGACCTACCACACTTTGAAAGGAGGATTTAATATGTACAATGTCATTCTGTATCTTGCTGCTGGGTTTTTGGTTGGTATTGGAGTTGCCTTTGCTTTGGGGAAAGTCCCCTTTCTTCAAGCTCTCTTTTCTGATAGCGGTGCTGCCAGCTTCGGGAGGATTGCTGCTGCCATCGCTCTTTGTGCTTCGATCTATTGGGTGACTCTCATAGTCCAGAAGACAAATGCCTTGCCTGACTTCTCTGGCATAACTTTCTTCATTGGCTTCCTTTACG
>Ga0334722_10001020_pt1 | contig 37176 bp, 31 predicted proteins | sample C3_bottom_MG_FD_207210 | JGI IMG/M metagenome (GOLD analysis project Ga0334722, IMG submission 207210) | Sediment microbial communities from Yellowstone Lake, YNP, Wyoming, USA - C3_bottom | ecosystem: Environmental > Aquatic > Freshwater > Lake > Sediment | place: USA: Wyoming | collected... | reverse complement strand
TGTGGCTCTGGCTGACCGTGATCTTTTCCACCTTTGCCGAGGCGCTGGCCGAGGGGCGGGGCAAGGCCCGGGCCGCCTCTTTGCGCAATTCACGTACCGACGTGACCGCCAAGGTCTTGGAAAAGGCTGATTTTGCCAGCACCAGCAAGATGGTCGGGGCCACCGAGCTGCGCAAGGGCGACCTGGTGCTGGTCGAGGCGGGTGAGATGATTCCCGGCGATGGCGACGTGGTGGCCGGGGCCGCCCTGGTGGACGAGTCGGCGGTGACCGGCGAGTCGGCCCCGGTGGTGCGCGAGTCCGGCGGCGACCGGAGCGCCGTCACTGGCGGCACCGCAGTCATCGCCAATAGCATTATCATCCGGATCACCGCCAACCCGGGCGAGACCTTCCTCGATCAGATGATTGGCCTGATCGAGGGGGCCAAGCGCCGCAAGACCCCCAACGAGGTCGCCCTGGAGGTGCTGCTGATTGCCCTCTCGGTGGTCTTCCTCTTGGTCTGCGCCAACATCAGCCCGCTGTCGATTTACAGCGTGGCGGCGGCGGGGCAGGGAACGCCGATATCGCTGACCATCCTGGTGGCCCTCTTTGTCTGTCTTGCCCCCACCACCATCGCCGCCTTGCTGCCCGCCATCGGTATTGCCGGTATGGACCGGCTCTTTCAGAAGAACGTCATCGCCCTTTCCGGCCGGGCCATCGAGGCGGCCGGGGATGTTAACGTGTTGTTGTTGGACAAGACCGGCACCATCACCCTCGGCAACCGCCAGGCGGTGGCCTTTGTCCCGGTGGGCGGCCACAGCGAGCGCGACCTGGCCGAGGCGGCGCTGATGGCCTCGCTGGCCGACGAGACCCCGGAAGGGCGCAGCGTGGTGATCCTGGCCAAGGAGAAATTTGGCCTGACCCGGGAGACGCCAGCCGAGGCCGAGGTGGTGGAATTCAACGCCGACACCCGCCTCTCCGGGATCAACCTGGCGGGGATCTGCTACCGCAAGGGCGCCTCCGACTCCACCGTCGCCTTTGTCAAGAAACTGGGCGGGATGGCTATCCCCACGGATCTGGAAGAAGTGGTCGGCCGGATCGCCGGTAAAGGGGCCACCCCGCTGGTGGTCTGCAAGGATAGCGACATCCTGGGGGTGATCAACCTCAAGGATATCGTCAAGACCGGCATCCAGGAACGCTTCCAGCAGCTGCGTAGCATGGGGATCAAGACAGTGATGGTCACCGGCGACAACCCGCTGACCGCCGCCGCCATCGCCGCCGAGGCCCAGGTGGACGACTTCCTGGCCCAGGCCAAGCCCGAAGAAAAACTGCGGCTGATCCGTGAATATCAGGAACAGGGCTACATGGTGGCCATGACCGGCGACGGCACCAACGACGCCCCGGCCCTGGCCCAGGCCGACGTGGCGGTGGCCATGAACACCGGCACCCAACCGGCCCGGGAGGCGGCCAATATCATCGATCTGGACTCCAACCCCACCAAGCTCCTGGACATCGTCGAGGTCGGCAAGCAGATCCTGATGACCCGGGGTAATCTGACCACCTTCAGTATCTCCAACGACGTGGCCAAGTACTTCGCCATCGTCCCGGCGATGATGCTTTCCATCTATCCCCAGCTAGGGGTGCTGAATATTATGCGTCTGGCCAGCCCCTACAGCGCCATCCTTTCGGCGGTGATCTTCAACGCCATCATCATCCCGATGCTGGTGCCGCTGGCGCTGAAAGGCACCAAGTTTCGCCCCATGCCGGCCGAGAAATTGCTGATCCACAATCTCTTGGTCTATGGGGTGGGCGGGATTATTGCGCCCTTCGTCGGGATTAAAGCGATTGATCTGCTGGTTGGGGTGTTTGTTTAAATGATATCGGACTGATCGGTCAGATCCGACTGATCGGTCCGATTTTTGCGAAGCCAATTGAGGAATAACCATGAAAGATCTAAAACCGGCAATCCTGCTATTTCTTGCCTTTACCATCATCTGTGGCGGTATTTACCCGGCGATTGTTACCGGGGTTGGCAAAACTATCTTCCCGAGCCAGGCCAACGGCAGCATGGTGGTTGACCAGGGCAATCGGGAGGTCGGCTCCCACCTGATCGGTCAGCCATTTTCCGAGGCGAAATACTTCTGGCCGCGGCCCTCGGCCACCAGCGATTTCGGCTACAACCCCATGGCCTCTGGCGGCTCCAATAGTGGCCCCACCAATCCCGCCTATCTCCAGACCGTGGCCGACCGGGTTAAAGTGTTGCGGGAGTCGGGTATCACCGGTAACGTACCGGCTGATCTGGTGCAGGCCTCCGCCAGTGGTCTGGACCCGCACCTGACGCCGGAAGCGGCCCGGGTACAAATCCCCAGGGTTGCCAAGGCCCGGGGAATGAGCGAAGATGAATTGACCAAGCTGGTTAGCGCCCAAACCGAAGAGCGCCAGTTCGGCCTGCTGGGAGATCCCCGGGTGAACGTGCTGGAATTAAACCTGCGGCTGGATGCCGGGAAATAATCTTTACCCAATTCTGGGCACGCGCATGGTTTGAAGCAGTAGCTATTTGCCATAAACCGAATGTAGCGTTTATATGAAATTGGGCCGTCCTTCGACAAGCTCAGGATGATCGGTGGTACTGTTTCATTGATCAGCAGCTATAAGGATATCAAAGAGTAATTCCGATCATCCTGAGCTTGTCGAAGGACGGCCCAAACAGGGTGTATCTCCACAGGAGTTCTATACCAAACAGGCAAATACAACATGTTGCGTTGTTAGTTGGAAATATGACTGAAGATCAGTGGAAATCAAATACCGAAAAGGAGAACGGTCATGCGCCTGCCGCTTATTTTCGCCCTGCTGCTGGTAACTTCCACTGCCCAGGCGGTGTCCTATTCCCCCGAGTTACTGAGGGAGCATGAAGCCACGCCCCAGGCGGTCGAGGAGGCAAAGCTCAAGGAGTCGCTGGGGGTGGTGATTTCCCCGCCAATTCCGAAATCCTGGAAGTTGGTCAGCGTTACCGGCGGGGCCGAGCCCAATTCCCATAACCTCTGGTTCCAGGACGGTGATGGCTCGGTATATCTGATGCAAGGGGTGATGTCCCAAAACAAGCTGACCTTTATTCACGAGAATGTTTATAAAATCCCCGCCCAGTGATATCCTCCCAGCCTTGGTATTTAACCCGGAGTGCTGATGAGCGACAACGACGAACAACGCCCCTCTCCAGAGGCCTTGCTGAAACTGGCCCAGGCGGAAGAGGCCTCTGATGAGCTAGGTAAGCTCAACATCTTTCTGGGCTATGCCGCCGGGGTGGGCAAGACCTACGCCATGCTTACCGTTGCCCGCCAGCGCCGCCAGAGCGGGGCGGATGTGGTGGTGGGCTATGTCGAGTCGCACGGCCGCTCGGAGACCGACGCCTTGTTGGAAGGGCTGGAGCTTATCCCCAAGGCCGCCATCGTCTACCAAGGGGTGAGCCTGCCGGAAATGGATCTCGATGCGGTGCTGGCCCGTAAACCCCAGATCGCTCTGGTCGATGAGCTGGCCCACAGCAACGCCCCCGGCTCCCGCCACGGCAAGCGCTGGCAAGATGTACTGGAGCTGCTGAACGCGGGCATCGACGTCTATACCACGGTCAACATCCAACACTTTGAAAGCCTGAATGACGTGGTGGCCCAGATCACCGGGGTGGTGGTGCGAGAAACCGTGCCTGACCTTCTCGTTGATCGTGCCACGGAGATTCGTCTGGTCGATATCACCCCGGATGATCTCCTGCAACGTTTGCACGAGGGCAAGGTCTATGTGCCGGAGCGGGCGGGGAAGGCCATGGAGAAATTCTTCCAGGCCGGCAATCTCATCGCCTTGCGCGAGTTGTCCATGCGCCACGCCGCCACCCGGGTGGACGACCAGATGCGGGCCTACCAGGAAAGCCGTGCGCTCCCGGGGCAAAGATCGGTGTCGGAGCGTCTGTTGGTCTGCATCAGCGGCAGCCCTTTTAGCGAGCGGCTGCTGCGAATCACCCGCCGTCTGGCCAGCGAGATGAAGGCGCCCTGGTATGCGGTCTATGTCGAGCCGCCGGGCAGCGACAAGTTTGCCCGGGAAAACCGCGACCGGATCTGGCGCGACCTGCGGCTGGCCGAAAACATGGGGGCGCAGGTGGCCACCATCACCGCCGCCACGGTGGCCGAGGCCCTGGTTGATTACGCCCAGCGCCACAACATCACCAAGATGGTGGTAGGGAAACCGGCCAAGTCGCGCTGGCAGGAGCTGCTACGTCAACCCGTTGTCGATCAGGTGATCCGCCGCAGCGGCCAGATCGACGTCTTCGTGGTCAGTATCCGGCCCCTGGAAAACCGCACCAAGGCCCTACGCCGTCCGCACCCGAAAATTCCCTGGCCTGGTCATTTAGGGGCGGTTGCTCTGGTGGCCGGGGTATCACTGTTCTGCTGGCTGATCCAACCGTTTTTTTCGCCGACCAACATGGTGATGTTCTACCTGCTAGCCGTGGTGGTGGCCGCGATCCGGCTGGGACGAGCGCCGGCCATTCTCGCCGCTTTTCTCGGGGTGCTGGCCTTCGACTGGTTTTTTGTGCCGCCCGCTTTCACCTTTGAGGTCGCCAACAGCGAGTATCTGGTGACCTTTGCGGCCCTGTTCACGGTCGGCGTGGTGATCTCCACTCTGGTGGCCCGGGGCCGCGAACGGGCCGAGGCCATGTGGCTGCGGGAGCTGCAAACCGCCAGCCTCTACTATCTTAGCCGCGACCTGGCCATGGCCGCCGATACCTTTGCCATCATCAAGGCGGTGCACCGCAACCTGGGCGAGAGCTTACATGGCGAGCCCCTCTTTTTTCAGCCCATCGGCGATCAGTTGGAGTTTGTCGACTCCGGGGAAGGCCCCACCCCGGATCTCAAGGAGCAGGCGGTGGCGGCCTGGGCCTTTCGCAACCAGCAGCAGGCCGGGCGCGGCACCGACACCCTGGGTTCGGCGGAGTTTCTCTATTTGCCTCTGAAGGGTGCGGCCAGCCTGATGGGGGTGCTGGGGGTCAAGCTGGCCCAGGAAGATGATTACACCTCCCAGCAGCACCGGCTGCTGCTGGATGCCTTCGCCGGGCAGACCGCCATGGCTCTTGAGCGGGTGAATCTTACCCAGCAGGCCGGGCAGGCCCAGATTCTGGCTACCCGGGAAAATCTTGAGCGGGCGCTACTCAACTCCATCTCCCACGACCTGCGTAGCCCGCTTGCCTCGATCACTGGTATTCTTACCACTCTTCGGGAGCAGGGAACCGCCCTGAGTGAACAGGCCCAAGACGAGCTTCTGGCCACGGCCTGCGGCGAGGCTGCGCGCTTGAATCGCTTTGTCGGCAACCTGCTCGATATGACCCGCATCGAGGCGGGCGGGGTGAAGCTAAAGTGGGAGCCCTGCGACCTCCAGGACCTGGTCGGTTGCGCCCTGGCCCATCTTGAAACGCGATTGGCCGGGCGACCGGTCAACATCGGGGTGCCGGGCGATTTGCCCGTGGTCCTGCTGGATATGGTGCTGATGAACCAGGTGCTGGTTAATCTGTTGGAGAATAGTATCAAGTTTTCCCCGCCGGGCAGTGCCATCGATCTGGCGGTCAGGGTTGAGCGCCGTCACCTGCTCATCGAGATTGGTGACCGTGGGCAGGGGCTGCCTGAGCCGGAACTCAAGAAGATCTTCGACAAGTTTTACATGGTGCCGATGCCGGAGGGTGGCGGCGGCACTGGCTTGGGGCTGTCCATCTGCAAGGGGATCATCGAGGCCCATGGCGGCACGATTAAGGCGGAAAACCGGGACGGCGGCGGACTCAAGATCATTGTCCGGTTGCCCCTAAAACTGGCGCCAGAGGAGGGTGAATCACATGGACAAACCTAGTGGGGCTGCGACCGTAGCCAAGATCCTGGTGGTGGATGACGAGGTGGCGATTCAGCGTTTCTTGAAGACCGTGCTGGAGAGCGAGGGCTTTTGCGTCCACCAGGCCGAGACCGGCAATCTCGCCCTGGTGGCGGCGACCGTGGTGCGGCCGGAGCTGATCCTTCTTGATCTTGGCTTGCCTGACTTGGACGGGGTGGAGGTGATTCGCCGGATCCGCGAGTGGTCGCCGGTGCCGATCATCGTTCTTTCCGTGCGGGATCAGGAGGAGGCCAAGGTCAAGGCCTTGGACGCCGGCGCCGATGACTATTTGACCAAGCCTTTCGGGAGCAGCGAACTTCTGGCCCGGATCCGGGTGGCCCTGCGCCGGGCCGTCCAGGATGCCCCCGAGCCGGTCTATAAAATCGGTGAGCTGGAGGTTGATCTTGGTCATCGCCGGGTAACAGTCGAGGGACGCGGGGTACAGCTCACCCCCACCGAATACGATCTATTGCGCCTCCTGGTCAGCCATGCTGGAAAGGTCCTCACCCATCGCCAGATACTCAAGCAGATTTGGGGCAACGGCTACCTGGAGCAGCCACATCTCCTGCGGGTCAATATAAGCAACCTGCGCCACAAGATCGAAAGCGACTCTTCCCGCCCCCGTTACATCCTTACCGAGGCCGGGGTTGGCTACCGCTTGAAGAGTGACTACTGAAACAACTAGAAGAGGGAGGCCGGTTTCCCGACCTCCCGCAATTGATTAACTGTCATTGCCTCTGTAGGGAATAAGTCCTAACATAGCGCCCACCTCCGTTTGCATTTGATTTGTCACTTGAACTACCCCTCGCCTCCCACCTAAAAGGTAATCCCGGTCAAGGGTGACGACAAGGTGTTGTGTTTGTTTGGTTCAGGGCGGGCAGCGGTATTTTTCATGGTTGTGAATTGACGGCAACGAGGCGTACATAGGGGGCAGAAGCCGGAAAAGACAACTGGAGGGAAAAATTTGGGGAAATTCTTTGCCAACCGTATGAATGGAGGCGGGGCCTGTTAACGGTGCTCCTTATGTTTCTTGACCTTGGCGGCGGTTTTCTTAACCGTAGGCGCGGGTGAATGCTTCTTGTGCTTGTCCGAAGCTGAAGAAGTTGGCTTGGTGACCGCTGACTCAAAGGGCTTGGTTGGCCAAATTTGCTCAATGCTTACCCAGCCTTCGGTTCCGTCCTCATAGCGAACCTTGAGCCATTCTCCGCGGCTTTCCAAAGGGGTGAAGGTTACGCCATATCTGGCGATGACTACGACCGGATTGTCTTTATCAGAATTGGGGGCTTCGTGCAGGCTGATGTTTTTGCCTTTTACAATCACCGATTTTTTTGGAGAGATCAGCGTATTGCTGACCCAACCCTTGTCGCCTTCGAAATCCACGACCTCAGACCATTCTCCTTTGTTGTTAATGATCTGAAGGGGGAAGCCGGCAAAAACTTCTCCGCGAACCTCGCCCTTATCGGATGGAGTGGCACGGATAGTGGTCCCATCCTTAATTACGCTTACATAGCCGTTTTTTGCCAAAGTGGTATGGGCAGACAGCAGAAAGAAACTCAAAGCCAGACCGGATAGGAGCAGTTGGCGGAAAAAGGATTGCTTGATTTTCATGTTTTCCCCTGTCACGGCTGGGTGATGGTTGTGGTGGCACGTGGAATGGTGTTTCGGTATATAGCACCTACCTCCAGGTTCGTCAACTGGCTGGGTTTAGGTGGTAAGTTAAGAATATGGTCCCTAGTGCTGGTCAGCCGTGATGGTTGCCACCCGAATGGGGCCATAGCAGGCCGAGGCCGTTTCCCCGGTATTGTCGGTATCGGTCATAATGGCAATGGCCCCCACCCGTGGTGGCGGAAAGGCGAAATATTTCAGAAAATCCTCGTAAACATTGCGGCGATAGCTCCGCCATTGGCCGAGGTGGGCCGAGCCGTTTTCCACCGCCACCATCATGGCGTTACTGGTGAAGCTGTTGGGCACGGCGGTGCCTTCAGGTAGATCGGTGGCCCAGACATAGTTGAGGGCCTTGGTTTTCCAGAACAGCGTCGAGGGGAAGACCACATAGATTCGGGCCGGATAATCGTCGCCGGCTTTGGTGTGGGCGTCGCCTTTGGCGATGATATTGTCGACTTTCCAAGACCAGGTGAGGATCGGTTGGTTCACGGCATCGTACTCAATCTTGTAGAATAGCCCTGAAGCGCTGGCCGTGGCCACTGCGCGCAGGCAGGGAATGGAATCCTCAACTGCCGGGAAGTAGCGAGTTTCGCCCTTAAACGACTTGCTTTCCCAGCCTGGTCCGGCACCGTGGCGGAAATCGTCGATCAATTGGCTTCCAGCCCGGGAATCTATGCCAGAGAGGAACAGAATTAGGAGTAGCAGGAAGATGGTTCGGGGCATGGATAGGTTCTCGGAAAAGTTTTCTTGCAGGCCGGTTTCGTTTATGCTGGTTGTTACCTAATTCTAATGGTAACTGATGCGAGAAGATTTACAATCGATATCCAGCCCGCCGTAGGTGGGGCATAAGCATAGCGAGGTGCCTATGAATTCAGGACTGATCGAGCAATGGTTACAAACGTCAGCGGTTTTGCTGGGTATGCCGGAGGAGGTGCGCAACGCAGTCAGGAGCTTTGCTGAGGCCCAGGTGGCCAGGATTCAAGAACTGGTCAAGATCGGTATGGCCTTGTCCGCTGAAAAAAACCTGGACCGGTTGCTGGAGATGATTGTCAGCGAGGCCCGCCGTTTCACCCATGCCGATGGTGGCACCCTCTACATCAAAAATGAACGTGGGGAACTGGAGTTCATGATTGTCCAGAATGATTCCCTGGGAATCAAGATGGGGGGGACCGGAGAAAAGATCAGTTGGCCACCGGTGCTTTTGCACAGTGAGACCGGTTTGGAAAACCATCGGAATGTCTCGGCCCATTGTGCACTTAAGGGTGAGCCGGTTAACATCGACGATGTCTATGGTGCCGATTTCGATTTTCAGGGCACCCGTGAATTCGATGCCCGAACTGGCTACCGCTCCAAATCAATGTTGTTGATTCCCATGCGTAATCACGAAGATGAGGTGATCGGGGTATTGCAGCTATTGAATGCCAAGAATCCGGAAACCGGGGGGACCGTGGGCTTTCCTGACCACGAAATTGCCGACATAACCAGCCTGGCCTCCCAGGCGGCTCTAGCCATCACCAATGTCAGTTTGGTCAGGGAGCTTGAGCACCTCTTGGACGCTTTTCTCCGCGCCATCGCAGCCGCCATCGACGAAAAGTCTCCCTACACTGGCGGCCATGTGGCCAATGTCGCCGAATTGACGGTGCGCCTTGCCAGGGCCATCAATCTGTCTGACTCCGGCCCATTTGCCGGGATAAACTTTACCGACGAAGAATTGGATGAGTTGCGGATGGCCGCCTGGATGCATGATGTTGGCAAGGTTACCACGCCTGAGTACGTGGTGGATAAAGCCACCAAGCTACAAACCATCTATGACCGGATTGAGGTAGTCAAGACCAGGCTAGAGGTTTTGAAACGCGACGCCGAAATCGCCAAACTAAAAGGCAATAGTGGGGCAGATGGTGATCTGCTTCGGTACGCTGAGATGGCCGACTTTCTTGAACAGGTCAATGCTGGTGGGGAATTCCTTGATGATGATAAAATAGAGAAAATTCGTGAAATCGGCCGATTGGAATTCGAAATGAATGGTGCACGACGGCCATTGCTCTCCGCCGAGGAGATCGAGAACCTTTCCATTCGCCGTGGCACCTTGACTGGGGCGGAGCGGGTAATCATCAATAACCATGTCGCCCTGACCATCAAGATGTTGGAAAAGCTGCCCTTCCCGCGAAAGCTCCAGCGAGTACCGGAATTTGCTGGCATGCACCACGAGAAACTCGATGGCAGCGGTTACCCCAGGGGGATTTGCGCCGAAATGATCCCCTTGCAGGCAAGAATTCTGGCGGTGGCCGATGTCTTTGAGGCCCTTACCGCAGCCGATCGCCCATATTCTCATGGTAAAAAACTTTCCGAGGCCATGCGGATCATCGGCTTCATGGTCAAGGACCACCATTTGGATAAAGAGCTCTGTGATTTGCTGGTCCGCTCCGGCTTGGTGCAGGATTATTGCCGTGAGAAACTATCTGACCGCCAACGTGATTTCCTTGAGTGGGGTGGGGAGAAACTCGAGTTTTGATCAATTATTATCTGATAGTTGCCTTGACAGCAACTGCACGGCTTTCCTTAAGGAATAGAGAAAATAAATTGCAATATGAAAAGGGCCTTTACGCCGGGCGACTATTGGTGATATTTTAGGGGCCAATATTAAATTTTGGCGGGGTGTGGCCAGGAGCTGGTGTTTTCCGTCATGGAAATTAGCACATGTCGCTGCGTTGATGGTCAGGTTCGTCGGTGGGTGTCCGGGTTTGCCGGTTAGGCTCAACAAAAGGAGGTTTTCACTGTTATGAAATCAAGACATTCTACTGCCCGGGTTGCTCTCCTGGCCGGGCTGGCATTGGTGGCCGGGATTCCCGCGACGCTGACTGCAGCCGAAATTCGATTGCAATCGGATACCCTTGTTAGGGGCATGGCGCGGGATACTGGGACCGGTAAAAATCAGACCGTTGCGCCAGGTTATGAATATTTACAAATTGATGCCGGGCAACTCAATGAGAAGGGGGTCTCTTTTCACTCCTATGGCTGGGGCCGTTTCGATTTTGCCGACGATCAGTTTTTCGAAGATCGCAGTGAGGGCGAATTGCTTTATGGATACCTCCAATACGCTGATCCTGCCACGGGTCTTGACCTGCGTGTAGGCCGTCAGAACATCGTCGCTGGCGTTGGTAATGATGCGATTGACGGACTCCAGCTCAGTAGTGATCTGGGGCCATGGTTCGTGGTCAGCGCTTACGGTGGGCAACCTGTAGGGTATGACGCGTCGGCCGGGCGTACCGGGGACAGTATTTACGGAGGTCGCCTCGGGGTCCACCAGGGGCAGTACGGTGAAGTCGGTGCTTCTTACAAAATGCTCGATAACAACGACATCACCGTCGAAAAAACGCTGGGCCTGGACCTTGCGCTCTTTCTTCCCGCAGATATCAGTTTCTATGGATTCTCCAGCCGTAATCTTGAAAGCAAAGGTTGGGCAGAGCATTCTTACGAGTTGCGCATCCCCGTTGCGGCCGTAAATTTTCGGCCCTATTTCGGGCAGTATGATTACGCACATTATTTCGGTACCGGGGTCAATACTGTCAACCCCTTCCGGGCCTTGGCCATCAGTGGGGAAAAGCTGCGGGTAGTCGGTCTTGATACAACGGTCAAAGTTTCCGATGCGGTTGATCTTGGGGTGAAATTGAAGGGTAACGATTATGACCAGATGAACGCCTCCCGGTATGCCTCAGGATTTGCCGCCTGGCACGCTGCCGATCTTACTACGGTAGGGGTGGAGATTGGGTATATGAAAGGCGATCTCGATCGGCAGAAATATTTGCTGACCCGCGTGTTTGGCTATCTGGATGGTGTGGCTGGCCCAGGGTTTATTTCGGGTGATTTGGTCTGGGCCCGATACGATCAGCCCATATATGGCCGGGATAATTCCTTATTCGTTTCGCTTGGTACGGGTAGAACCTTTCTGGAGAAGGCTCTTGAATTGAAACTTTCCGGTGATTACAGTCGCGATCCCTACTTCAATTCCGATGTGCGTGGGTTGCTTGCTGTAACTTATCGTTACGATCACAAACTGTGATGCGCCGCTTACTTTTGATAGGAGATATTAAGATGCAAAAAAAAATAGCCATGGTGTTACCGCTTTTGTTGTCACTGCTGGCGCTGACGGCTTGCGTTTCTCACCGCGCCGATTGGGCGCCGCCTCTTCAGCACCCTGCCGATGCTGGTCTCACTAAACGACCACCGATCTGTACGGATTGCCACAAGGCAAAAGACGAAAATTTTAATTGGCAACGGTTTAACCACGATCCCTACTTTGGCGATAATCACCGCCAGCAGGCTAGTCAGTCCAGGGTCTGCAACATGTGTCATCAGCAGAGTTATTGCAACGATTGCCATGCCACGCGGGTTGAACTGAAGCCATCGGATAAGGACCAGACAGCGACTTACCGCCGTACTCCCCATCGTGGAGATTGGTTGGCCCGACACCGGATCGAGGGGAGCCTTGATCCGACGTCATGTATCCGTTGCCACCGCAACCCCAAAACATCCGCTACCTGTGTTCCTTGCCACGGATAGTTAAGAGAGGAAATAATATGCGAAATATGCTCCGATGTACCTTTTTGAGCCTTTCTGCGGCAGTGTTGGTTGCCGGGTGTTCGACCAGTAACAGTGAGGCACCGGCGGGAATCCATCCGTCTGACTGGTACCAACTTCATCGTGCAACTACCACAACGAGTGCTTTTGTTAACGAATGTGGGGGCTGTCATGTGGTCATCAATTCGTCTAGCCCGGCCAGCCCGCCGCGATGTTTCTCCGCCAATTTTGACGGTCGGGGTTGTCATCCCAATGGACCTGGTTTGGCCCCGCATGCCTTGGATGGCTCATTTCTCCAGGGCAGCGTTCATGGTAAAATTGCCAAGGCTGATCTGACATTTTGCCAGGGTTGCCACTCCAGTAACCCCACGGGTGGGCCCGGCAGTAATCCCCGTTTCAACGTCGGGATCAATAACCACTCGGCGCCAGCACCAGGAACAGGATGTGAACAGTGTCACGGGGCAAAGCTAGCCCACCCAAGTCCTACAGAAGGGGCAGGCATCCACTGGGCCGGTCCCAATAGTGCCAAAACCTACCATTATTCAGCCGGTAAGACCCAGGCCGCCTGCACACTTTGTCACGGTGTTGCCCTGGATGGGGTTGGCGGAGTTGGCGTTAGTTGTAAAACCTGCCATGCCGAAACCACGGATTTTACCCTTAATTGTACGTATTGCCACGGTTTTGCCCCGGATGGGAGTGCTGAACCAGTGGTTGGTGGAACCCCGGTAAACCACGCTTCGGTGCCGCTTTCCAGCCATGATCAGTGTGCCACCTGCCACGGGGTGAAAATTACCAATGCCGGTCCTACCGGGCTCACCGGTAAGCTGAATGCCTCCGCCAATTACCAGGCCTTCAACAAGAGCACTGATACTATTGGTGACCATTGGAACGGCAAGCTTAATATGAACGGGCCAGCCGGTACCGGGGCCGGTTATAACTCTACGAATTTCGGTTGCGATTCCGCCTGCCACGCCAACAATACTGGGCATCGCTTGACCGGTTCCGGTATTACCCTTGCCTATGGTAATTATGGCTCCGGTGGTGGGGCCGGAGCACCCCATGAAGTGGGTAATAATTGGTTGTTGAAATCCCAGCATGCCACCCAGGCTGTTAACGGAACTCTCAATTGTTTAAACTGTCACAAGCAGACCCGCGCTGAAGGCGGTACGTCACCGGCCTGTCAGGACTGCCATAAGGTAGCCCCGAAAATGGATTTGACCAACAACGGCTGTACTTCCTGTCACAGCGCTCCTCCCAACGGTGTCACCCCGGGGGCGGCGCAGCCCAATCGGATCGGCAAGCATGGCGAGCATGGCGGGCTTACCGCCACCACCACTGACTGTAGTTCCTGCCACCTGGGCGGCGGCAGCAATTCGTTGACTCATTATGACCGGACTGGGACCACTCCCAATTACCCGGCTGACGTCAGTTTCCTGGCGACATACAACGCCAAGAGCGGCGGGGCGACCTACAGCGCTGCTGCCCAGACCTGTTCCAAGGTTAGCTGCCACGGTGGGATTACAACACCTAACTGGTATACCGGCACGCTTCCGACCACGCCACCAGCCACCAGCAACGCCTATTGTTTGAGTTGTCATACCTTTGGGACAACTGAATACAATGGATACTCATCCGGACAACATAATGTACACGTCAATGAGGAGAAATTGATGTGTGTATATTGTCATAACGTTACTGTCCTGCAAAATGGGGTTGGTGGAAGCGGCCCCACCCATTGGAGTAACTTAGATACCTCCAACTTTGAACTTGATCCACAAGAGACGGTAAGCGGGGCCGGTACCAGGGTGACAAGTTTTAACGGAACTAGCTGTGCCAACGTTTGTCATGGAACGAGGAGTTGGTGATAAATCTCGATTCAAGGAAGTATATATAAATTTGAAATTGGCGATCCTTAGGGGTCGCCAATTTTTTTGCATTTTAATGAGGAGGCTTTTGGTGTGTGCGCGATCCAACTGTCAGATTGCTCAATGAACACGAAGAATTTATAAGGTAACTTTTGGGGTAAGAAGTCTGGAATTTTACTGCCAAATTGTGAATAAAATATGGATCGCAGGCGCCTTGAGAAGGTCGAGCTGGCAAAAGGCCCCCCCGATTCTTTCGGCACAAGGCGAACTGTCTAAAGCCGGTAGCTGGAATTATATATCGAAGTGATGGGTTGTTTTGGGAAGACAGCAATGTTTACGAGCGCTGGTGTGTATTGAGTCGGCGCGTTAAATAACTGGAAACTTTTGCCCTGGTGAGGGAACCAGCGATTGGGCTACAGAAATTCCGCAATGTCTATCGGTTATCTTAGCGCATAACCGTAACTCATCGAACCGCTGGCTGCCGGGTGGAGGGGCAGCCATTTTCGATACCTCCCCACTCCTCCAAGCCGCAGTTGATTCACTGGAGTTTTCTGTAACTAACTTCCTGAATCCGTTTCAAGTCTGTTGCCAAACTGTTGGCGGGAACGCCATTGGGAGCAAGATTGTCATCCATTCCAGTCTGGAGTGGGGCTCCTCGACTCAATCCAAGTGGGTTGCCAACACGCTGGATAAAAAAAACCCGCTTCCGAAGAAGCGGGTCTGGATCAATTTGTTTGGCCGACATTAAGGGCCGACCAAACAAGTTTTAGGATGCGTCAGTTCTCATCAATTCTAGAACTTTGCACCGTTCTGTACCATATGGCCGGTCTTGGCGTCATCATCGCCATGGCAACCAACGCAGGGTGAGGCGTAGGAGTTTGTTTTGTATGTACCCGAGCTATTGGTATGGCAGACCACGCAGACTTGCGTGCTCTTGGTACCGGAAAGGTTCGGGTCAATGGCGCCGATCGGGAAGGTGACATCTTTCCAGTCGCGGCTCGGTAAGCCGGTGGTGGCGCTTACGGTGTATACACCATTGGTGAAGTTGGTCAGATCGCCCTTAGAATTAGCGGCATGGATTGCGTGAACCCGATTGCCAATGTAGTCGGCATGGCCACCTGAACGGTCATGACAAGCGGCACATTGATCGGTATCGAAAGGCGCGGCGTGGTCATTAAGATGCATCAGGGTAGCGCCATGGCAATTGACGCAGGCGTCACCGTCGATTTTCTTCTCAACCGTAGCAGTGCCAATCTGGATGGGAATCATTTTGAATGATTCTGTTTTGTAAGCAGCTTGGCTAGCCGGGGCTGGAGAGCTCCGATTGTAAGAATAATCGCCAAACCGGGTGCGGACCATGTAGGTACCGGCAGCAGTGTTGGCTGGTACGGTTACAGCATAGTGGAAGCCGGTTGCATCACCTTTACCAAAGAGGCTGTTGGACTGCGCGGCCAACAACGGCTTCTGGTAATTGCGAGGACCATATACGTAGAGGCTTGCGCTGTAGAGCCCACCCCCACTGACGTAAGCAGCATCCTGGGCCGTGGTATAGACGGCAGGATCAACATCGGCGCCGGTAGCGTGGTTCTTCAAGGTAGCGTTCACGGTAAAGGTCTCGCCGGCCGCGTAATATTGGCCGTTCGCAGGGGCGGTCGTAGATAAAGTTACGTCAAATTCCGGGGCGTCAGCACCGGCGTAAGTGGTGTCATGGGCGGTAACGATGTCCGTCATGTCGCCAGCGGTCCCAGCGCTACCATGGCAACCACCGCATTGAGCATCAGTTTTTGCCGAGGATGGTTCACTGTGCGTGCGGGCTGGGTCATGATTCATGCTGCCGTCGGCATTGAGGGTGTTCTTGGTATGGCAGGAGGCGCATACCCGGCCGCTAGGATTGGTTTTCCAGTTGTTAAGCCCGCTTAAATCGCCAGGGGCCTTGCCGCTGGGGTCGATGTGGCAGACCACGCAGTTTTTAATATTCTGCGGGAAGGTAACAGGACTGTCAGCATCACCTTCAACGGCCACCGGTCCGGTGTAGTTTGAATTGTGGATCTGGTGAATGAATATCGGCAGGTCGGCGTTGTCCGTTGCCATGAAGCCCACGTCATGGCTGGGCTGTGAGGCGTACAGCGGGCTATGGCAGAAGACGCACTCACGCATGTCGTTGCGGCTATTGGCATGGGCTGCTCCATCCATCAGCGGGCCGTGACATTTCCGGCAGGCCTCGATGGTGACGAACTGACGCTGCGAGTCGATCGTGGTAGCGGTAGCACCAGCAGCAGGCGCTGCCGCAATGTCGACGATTCCGACCGATCGGTTGTAGCCGGAGGCAGGTTTGTTGAACTCGATCGCTACGCGTTTTTTGTTAGCGGCGGCGTAGCCGGCTTTGTTGTAGCCCGGCCAGGAGCTACCGAAGGCAGTGGTAAAAGTGTAGCTGTAATCGCCATCAGTGGCACCGGGGACAAGGGCAGGGGTAGCAGGGGTGGCAAGAGAGCCAAGCGACGAGGCGTTGGCTGAGCCGCCAAGGCAGGTGTTATAGGTTGCACTCGTAGATTTTGTATCTAATTTGGTTCCTGCTGCACATGCCGGATGGGCATCTTGCGCAGGGGTCTCTGAAGTCCACATTTCGTAATAAGCGGTGGAATAGATGTTGTCGCCGGTCTTGGCGGGGATCAGGTCGGCAATCTTTATGCTTAATGCAACAGTGCTGTCTTTTTTGATCGTGGTGCCAAGGCCGGTAATGCCCGTAGATCCACTGGCGACGTGGAAGTTAACCACGGGGAACCCGCCAGCGTTCGTTACGGAATTAATAGTAACGGCCAGGTTTTTGTTAGTCGGGTCTGGGTGAACTACTGCGATATCTTCAATCTTGGCAGTAGCGTGGCAGACCATGCATGATTCATCACCGACAGGGGCATTCGTCCCGTTGGTGCCGTTGGTGCCGTTCAGGCCGGCTGCGCCGTCCGAGCCGCTGCAAGCTGATAGTCCGGTCAACAGGACCGGGGTCAGGGCGAGCAACATCGCCTTGTTTAACAAGCCATGAGTCGGTAATTTGGTTTTTCTTGCCATCACGTGATCTCCTCTTAGTTGGGATTGCTGCAACAACGGTTAATAAAAGCACTTGCCAACAGCTATTGGTACTTTCCGAAGTCTATCACACCAGGACGCCTGTAAGGAAGATAATAATTATGCACCCTCTAACTTTTTTACGGCAGTTTCTGGTAAAATATAATTGGTGAAAATTGATTAGTAATTTTAGATAGATATGCCCAGATGTATGAGAAATTCCCGGTTTCCTTTAGGGCCAAGAAGCTGGGAAGGACAACACCCATTGATTGATAGTTTTAAGCTGCGGCTGAACGCCTCAATTCTGGCGATGGCGGCATCGTGCAGTTCCGGGTCACGGACGACACCGCCTTTGCCGACCAAGCCTTTGCCGACCTCGAATTGCGGTTTGATCAGGGCGAGGATGGAGCCGCCGGGTTTGACCAAGGCCATGACCGGCTTGAGGAGGATTTCCAGGGAGATGAAAGAGGCGTCGATTACCGCTAAGTCGAAGGGTTCCGGTAAATCACCGGACGTGAGATGGCGGGCATTAGTGCGTTCCATCACCACCACGCGGGGGTCACTGCGAAGCTTCCAGGCTAGCTGGCCGTACCCGACGTCGATGGCATATACCCGAGCGGCGCCGCGTTGCAGTAGGCAATCACTAAAGCCGCCGGTGGAGGCGCCGATGTCCCCGCAGATCAGTCCGGTGGGATCAATGCCGAAATGATCAAGGCCACCCGCAAGTTTCAGCCCGCCCCGGCTGACATAGGGGCAATCGTTACCCTTGATCTCTATCCGGCAATCTTCCGGAAACTGCGTCCCGGGCTTGTCGGCTAAGTGGTCATCGACGCAAACCTGGCCGGCAACGATCAGCGCCTGGGCCTTTTGCCGGGTGGGGGCAAGGTTGCGCAGCAGTAATAATTTGTCCAGGCGTAGCTTCATGCGGGGGGGCAGTTAGCTGGGGCGACTAATTGGTGTCAGCCTGGACAATCAGGTCACAGAGCTCGGCGGCAATGGCCTCGATCTGCCCGGAGTCGGATCCTTCGACCATCACCCGGATCACCGGTTCGGTGCCGGAGGAGCGGACCAGGATGCGGCCCGAACCGCCGAGGTCCTTTTCCAGGACGGCGACCTTGGCTGAGAAACCTTTGATCTCAGCCGGGTTGAGTTTGCGGGTGGTGCGGACGTTTTTCAACACCTGGGGGCAGGCCTCCATGATGGCGGCCAGTTGCGAAAGGGGGCGGTCTCGCCTGATCATGATGGCCAGCAGTTGGAGGGCGGCGAGGATGCCGTCACCGGTGGTGTTATGGTCGAGGAAGATCAGGTGTCCCGACTGTTCCCCCCCGAAGTTGTAACCACCGCGCCGCATTTCTTCGACTACGCAGCGGTCACCCACCCCGGTCCGGACCAGCTTGGCGCCAAGTTTGGTCATGGCCAGCTCCAGCCCCAGATTACTCATCACCGTGGCCACCAGGGTCTTTTTGCGCAGGTGGCGCTGGCTCAAAAGCTCGGCGGCGCAGATCGCCATAATGTGGTCACCATCGACAATATTGCCTTTCTCGTCGGCGACAATGAGCCGGTCACCGTCACCGTCCAGGGCGATACCGATATCCGCTCCCAGCTCCCGGACCTTATCGGCCATCAGCCTGGGGTGGAGGGCGCCGCACTGGTGGTTGATGTTGCGGCCGTTGGGGGAAACCCCCAACGCGGTAACCTGGGCCCCCAATTCTTCGAAGACATGGGGGGCAACGCCGTAGGTGGCGCCATGGGCGCAGTCCAGCACGATGTGAATGCCGTCCAGGGTGAAAGTCTTGGGGAAGGTGTTCTTGAGGAAAACTATGTAGCGGCCCTTGGCATCATCAATCCGGAAGGCCTTGCCGACTTCTTCGGCCACCGGCCCCAGGGCGTTCATTTTCTGGGAAAAGATCAACTCTTCGATTTCCAGTTCCAGGCGATCGGGGAGCTTGTAGCCGTCCCTGGCGAAAATCTTGATGCCGTTGTCCTGAAAGGGGTTGTGCGAGGCGGAGATCACTACCCCGGCGTCGGCCCGCATGGAGGTGGTGATGAAGGAAATGCCCGGGGTGGGCAGGGGGCCAACCAGCAAAACATCGACACCCATTGAACAGATTCCTGAGGCCAGGGCGTTCTCAAGCATATAGCCGGAGAGCCGGGTGTCCTTGCCGATGACAATGCGGTGGTCGTGTTTCATGTCCTTGACCAGATAGGCCAGACCCCGGCCGATCTGCATGGCGATCTCGGTGGTCATCGGATAGACGTTGGCCACCCCGCGCACCCCGTCGGTGCCGAACAGTCGTCTCACGGTTTTTCCTCCTGGGTTAACTTGGGGTAAGGGGAAAGGTTGCGCTTTGGAATTGGCCCGGCCGGGCTGATATCAACGGTAACTGTGGGCGGGATGACCTCGACCACCGTCACCCCAGGAGTGTCGGGGGTGACGGTAACCGGAAGCTCATGGCGTCCGGGGGGCAGGCTGCCGGCGTCAACAGTGGCGGTTACTCTGGGCGTCTTGGTTCTGGTCTGGGACAGGCGGTAAAGGAGCTCGGCCTTGACGGTAACCTGTCGGGGGCTGAGCCGATAGGCCGAAGATTTACCGGCGTGGTTGAATTCGATGGGAATACCCACGAACTCGCGGGGAATCATCTTCTCCTTGACCACAACATTGACGGTAATTACCGATTCTCCCACCAATTCCTCGATCTCCGGAATGACATCCAGGGTCACCTGTTTGCTGAGGCTGGTGGTAATTCCGCTGATATCCACCGGCTTGGTGGAAAGGAAGTCGGTAACCTTGAGGGTTTCGGCCGGAGCCTTCAGACTAAGGGAAGATGGCTTGGTGGTAATCGTTACCACCCTGAAGCCGACGGCGGGTTCGCCGGTAGTCACAGCATTGATGGGTAGTTCTCTTTCCAGAAGATTGTCGATGGTCAGGGTGATGTTGGCCGGTTGAATTCGTTGGACGGCTATCCCGCGCGGGAAGTGAATAGATTCCGGCCGGTTGGGGAAAATCTGGGTGCCGGGTTTGGCATCGGTGAGATCAATCGGCCGGGTAATTCTCTGGTTGCTGATGGTCCGGACCAGTCCCCGTGGGCCGCTGACTGCCACTTCTAGTTGTTTTTTGTACTGATTGGCAATCACCAGATTCTGCGGGAGATTGGTGATCTCAATTGGCACATAAACAGTCATGTCGATCTTGTCTTCGCCGACCACGAAATACCACATAAATAGCGCAAAAAGCAGGGAAACGAGTTTGTATCCCCAGTCCTTGGCCCATCTCTGGCTGCTGAACCAGCGGGATTTCTTTATGGTTTCGCTAGCCAATTTTTCCATATATTGCCTTGGTCCTCCTGGGGGACAAAGATTGCCTCCAGGCGTTTGCGGACAGCGGATTCGTCAAGATCCGAGGTGATGGCCCCGTGTTGCACCAGGGAGATTTTTCCCCGTTCCTCCGAAACGACTATGATAACCGCATCGGTCTCCTCGGACAGGCCGATGGCGGCGCGGTGTCTGGTTCCTAGTCGCTTGCTGATGTAAGGATTTTTGGTCAACGGCAAAACACACCCGGCAGTCAGGATGCGGTCTTTGCGGACGATGACCCCGCCGTCATGGAGGGGGGATTCGTGCTGAAAAAGGCTCATCAAAAGCTCGCGGCTAAGGTGGGCGTCGATGTCATGGCCTGACTCGATATAATCCTTGAGGCCGGTTTCCCTTTCCAGAATGATCAGTGCCCCGATGCGTTTTCTGGCCATCTGGCTGGTGGCCCCGATAAGCTCATCAATGGAATGGACCATCGCCTCGTGGGTCCTGGTAAAAGGGGTCCGCCCAACCTGGGTCAGGGCCCGGCGGATGTCGCGCTGGAAGACGATGATCACGATCAGAAAGAAGGAGCTTAGGAAGGAACTGAGCAACCAGTAAAGGGTGAGGAGTTCAAGCTGGCGGGCGGCGAAATAGGCAAAAATAATGATGGCGATGCCCGCCAGCATTTGCGCGGCCCGGGTTCCTCTGATGATCAGCATCACCCGGTAAACGATGAACCAGACGATCAAGATATCGAAGAAATCCTGCACTCGCAGTGATTTTAGAAGTTCAAACATTTACTTGCGGTGGTCGGAAATCTGGTTGACGGCTAGGCCTGATGGCGTCGCAGTTATGCGAAATTGCGAAACTTCGAAATGCACTGTCTGCTCTGGCGCGGCGGGGTGTGCTCGACACCGGTTGCGCTACCGCTGAAAGAAAATCGGGCGGCGCAGTCAGGAGGCGGCTTACTTCTTACTAGATAACCCATGAAAAGTTTGGAGGGCAAGAATAAACTGCCGATCCCAAAAAAAGAATCGTACTTCGGTTAGAGTTTCACCGGTGGGTAAGGTTGCTCCGTTAAATAGAGCGGCTGGGCTTTAGCCGCTTGACATTTATCAACAGATCATTTATGTTCGCCTTTTTTCGCAGGATAAGTGGATAACCGTTGTCCGATAATCCGTTTCCGGCTTTGGGCCGCGGCATGTTGGGTAATCAAATAGAGAAATAAGCAGGAGGCCAAATTGGCTAATCATAAGTCAGCAAGCAAACGGTATCGCCAAAGCGTGAATCGTCGTGCCCGTAATCGGGTGGTGAAATCTCAGATTAAGGGCGCCGTCAGAGGTGTCCAGGCAGCCATCGACCAAAATGGTGATCCCGAGGCCTTGCGCACCGCGCTTAAGGCGGCCAGTTCGATGTTGAGTCGGGCCGGTGTGAAAGGCACCATCCACAAGCGGAATGCCTCTCGCAGGGTTTCCCGGTTGACCCGCCGGGTCAACGCAGTCGTCTCTGCCCAGTAACCTGTTGCTGGTCTGGCGGCCCGGCGCTTAATCTGCGCCGGAGCCGGTTGCGGGTTGAGCATGGAGCATTTTGATGAATCTGTTCCCCGCAGGAAAAAGCCATGGTGCCCCATCGCGGGAGCCCATGGCTTTTTTTGTTGGCATTCATGCCATTATTGGCAGTGATGTGGAGTTGCTATGTATCGACCATCTCTGAGCGTCTTCACCGAACTAGCTGGAGAGGCCGGGTTGATCCCGGTTCACCGCGAGATTATCGCCGATCTTGATACTCCCCTGACCATCTTTGCCAAATTGGCCGAAGATGAGTCACATTCCTTCCTTTTTGAAAGCCTGGAAGGTGGCGAGAAATGGGGCCGTTACTCGTTTGTCGGGTTTGATCCCCTGGTGATTTTTGAAAGCCACGGCGAAACTGTTACAACTACTAGGGCAGCAATAACCGCCAGAACAACCGGTAATCCATTGGACTTGCTCAAGGAGCTCCTCTCCTCCTATCAGGTCAGCGCGCAGTCCGAATATCTGCCCCGGTTTTTCGGGGGGGCGGTGGGGTTTCTCGGCTATGATATGGTTCGTTTCATGGAAAAGCTGCCGGAGGTGAATCCTCCCATGGCCGGGTTCCCCGATAGCTCCTTCATGATCCCCCGTATGGTTTTGATCTACGACAACCTTAAGCAGGTTCTGACCATCGTCAACTGTGTAGCGGTTGACCGGGACCGCTCCCTGGACGAACAATACGCCGAGGCGGTTGGTCGAATTGAGGGGGTGGTCGCGCGATTACGGGAATACCTTCCCCACACCCCGGCGGTCAACGAGGGCGTAGAGCACCACTTCACCGCCAATATGAGTGAACCTGCCTTTAGGGCAATGGTTGCCAAGGCCAAGGAGTACATTTTGGCCGGGGACATCATCCAGGTGGTCCTATCCCAGCGTTTTCACACCGAAACCGATCTGGCCCCTTTCCAGCTTTATCGTGCCTTGCGCCATATCAACCCCAGTCCTTACCTCTTTTATCTTAAACAGGGCGACTTGGTGCATATCGGCTCCTCCCCAGAGATCCTGGTTCGCCTGGAGCAGGGCGAGATCGAGTTGCGGCCCATTGCCGGCACCCGTCGCCGAGGTAAAAATTCGGTAGAAGATCTGGCCTTGGAGCGTGAATTACTGGCCGATCCCAAGGAGCGGGCCGAACACCTGATGTTGGTCGATCTTGGGCGTAACGATGTAGGTCGGGTGGCGGTGCATGGCCAGGTCGAAACCAGGGACCTGATGGTGATTGAGCGTTACAGCCATGTGATGCACATCGTTTCCGGGGTCCATGGCCGGTTGGCTCCGGGATTGGATCAGTTCGACGTGCTCCGCGCCTGTTTTCCTGCTGGAACGGTGAGTGGCGCACCCAAGATCCGGGCCATGGAGATCATCGAAGAGCTAGAGCCGGAGCGGCGCGGACCCTACGCCGGGGCCGTGGGCTATTTCGGCTTTTCCGGCAACATGGATTTCTGCATCACCATCCGCACCTTCATCGTGCGGGGGCGCGATTTGTGGATCCAAGCCGGGGCCGGGATTGTTGCCGATTCCGACCCGCAGACTGAATACGAGGAGACCATCAACAAGTCGATGGGCCTGCGGCGGGCGGTGGCAATGGCGGAGAAGTGGGAAGGATAAATTATGATCGTCATCATCGATAATTACGACTCCTTTACCTACAACATCGTCCAGACTTTGGGCGGGTTGGGGGCGAAGATGGAGATCTTCCGAAACGACCGGATCGACGTGGCCGGCATTGCCGCACTTAATCCCGACCGGCTGCTGATCTCACCCGGTCCTTGTGACCCGGCTCAAGCTGGAGTTTCCATTGCCGCCATCCGCCATTTTGCCGGCAAGATTCCCGTGCTGGGGGTCTGTCTGGGCCATCAAGCCATCGGCGAGGCCTTTGGCGGCAAGGTCGTGCGGGCTGGGCGCCTAATGCACGGTAAGACCAGCCCGATCTTCCATGATGGCCGCGGGGTGTTTACCGGTCTGCCCAGTCCCTTTGAGGCCATGCGCTACCATTCACTGGTGGTGGAGCGGGAGAGTCTCCCAGACTGTCTGGAGATCACCGCCCGTACCGATCAAGACGAGTTGATGGGCCTGCGCCACAAAACTTTGGTGGTGGAAGGGGTGCAATTCCATCCCGAGTCGATCATGACCCCGGATGGTGTCCAGCTACTGAAAAATTTCATTGCTCCGGGGTATCCGGAGATGCTGCGAAACTAAGGAGATTGCCATGATCCGGGAGGCCATTGCCAAGGTGGTTGCCAAGGTTGATCTTGACGAGGCCGAGATGGTTGAGGTGATGAATGAGATCATGGGTGGTGAATCTACCCCGGCCCAGATCGGCGCCTTTATCACGGCTCTGCGGATGAAGGGAGAGACGGTGGCCGAGATCACCGGCGCCGCCCGGGTCATGCGGGCCAAGGCAACCCCGGTCGAGGCCCGGGTCGGTTCCGGGGTGCTGGTCGATACCTGCGGTACAGGCGGTGACGGTTCTGGGACCTTCAATGTCTCCACTGCGGCTGCCTTTGTGGTGGCGGGGGCAGGAGTCCCGGTGGCCAAACACGGCAACAGCTCGGTCTCCAGCAAGTGCGGCAGCGCCGATGTCCTGGAAGCCCTGGGTGTCAATCTTGCACTAAGCGCCGCCGAGGTGGGTCGGGCGATCCGTGAGGTCGGTATCGGCTTCATGTTTGCCCCGGCCTTGCATGGGGCCATGAAGCATGCCATCGGCCCGCGCCGCGAGATCGGCATCCGCACTATATTTAATATCCTCGGGCCGTTGACCAACCCCGCTGGGGCCAATGTCCAGGTGATGGGGGTGTTTGCCCCGGAACTGACCGAAAAGCTCGCCCAGGTGCTGGGGCAGCTCGGTACCCGCCGGGCCCTGGTGGTCTGCGGTGAGGGCAATCTGGACGAGCTGACCATTACCGGTGCTACCGAAGTGGCCGAGTGGGCGGATGGGCAGCTCCGCTCCTACCGGGTTACTCCGGAGTCAGTCGGTTTGAAGCGCGCCACCTTGGCCGAGATCAAGGGTGAGGAAAACGCCACGGCTGCGGCCGCCCATCTCCGCCGGATTCTGGCTGGGGAGCCCGGACCTTGTCTGGACATGGTGTTGCTCAATGCCGGCGCGGCTTTGATGGCCGCCGACGAATCCGCGGATCTGCGGGGCGGGGTCGAACTGGCCAGACAAACCGTGGCCAATGGGGCCGCCCTGGCCAAGCTTGAGGCGCTGGTTGATTTCTGCCGGACGTGATTTCTCAGGCGAAAGACCAAAGGCTGAAGGGCGTCTCCTTGGCTGGCGGGACTTCCATCTTCCACTCATTCACCATACCTGATACATGCATATCCTTGATCGCATAGTCCTCCGCAAGAAAGAGGAAGTGACCGCCCAGCTAAAGGCCGGTCGCTATCCCCAGCGGGATTTGGTGCCACCGCCGCGCGGTTTCATGCGTGCCCTGGTGGATTACGTCGGCATGGCGGTGATCGCCGAGGCGAAGAAGGCCTCTCCCTCCAAGGGGGTGATCTGTGCTGATTTTGATCCGGTGGCCATCGCCGCAAGCTATCAGGAAGGCGGTGCCCAGGCCCTGTCAGTTCTCACCGATGTCGATTTTTTTCAAGGTTCCCTGGACTACATCCCGGCGGTGCGGGCAGCAGTAGCGTTGCCAGTGCTGCGTAAGGATTTCATTATCCACGAGTGCCAGGTAGCTCAAGCCCGTGACTACGGTGCCGATGCCATCCTGCTGATTGTCGCCATCCTCGATAAATTTCAGCTCCGGGATTACCGGGAGCTGGCGGCTGGTCTGGGTATGGACAGTCTGGTCGAGGTCCACGACGAGTGGGAAGCGGAAAGGGCGCTGGAATCAGGCGCCGAGTTGATTGGCGTCAATAACCGCGACCTGCGCGATTTCACCCTGGATCTCAATACTACTCTGAAGGTGAAGAAGGAGATCCCGTCAGAGATTCCGGTGGTCAGCGAGTCCGGAATCAAGACCAACGAAGACGTCCGGTTGCTGGCCGCCCACGGGGTCAAGGCGGTGCTGGTGGGCGAGACCCTGATGCGGGCGGAGGACCGGGGAACTGCGCTACGTGAATTGCTGGGGCGGGAAGGATGAGCATCCGCACACGCATCAAGCTCTGCGGTATCACCAGGGCGGAAGACGCTCATTCCGCGGTGTCCGCCGGGGTGGATGCTCTGGGCTTCATCTTTGCCGAGAAAAGCCAGCGTAAGGTCGATCCCGATCAGGCCCGCAGGATCATCCGTGACCTGCCGCCGTTTGTTGATGCGGTGGGGGTTTTTGTCAACAGTGATCCGGCCAGAGTCCGCGAGCTGGTTGAGTATTGCGGGTTGACTCTGGTCCAGCTACATGGTCAGGAAAGCGTCGAATATTGCCGGACCATGCCGGTTCGGGTGGTCAAGGCCTTTTCGGTCCGGCCCGACACCAACGACCGGGAGTTTGCCCCCTATGCCGGGGTGGTCACCGGCTTCCTTTTCGATACCTGGCACGAAAAGCTGGCTGGCGGCACCGGCCAGGTCTTTGACTGGTCGATGCTGGCGAAGTTCGCCATCCTTAGGCCGCTGGTTTTAGCCGGTGGCCTGGGACCGGACAATATCGGCGCGGCAGTACGCCAGGTGCGGCCTTTCGCGGTAGACGTTAATTCCGGGGTGGAGGTGGCGGCGCCTGGAGTCAAGGAGCATGGGCTGATTATGGCGGTGGTCCGGGCGGTGCGTCGAGTTGACTTGGAGATTTATGGTGAAGAGGGTAATCCTGCCTGATCATCCTTGATCTCCCCAAAAACTGGCAATGATAAAGCCCCGCTCGGATGTTGCTCCGACCGGGGCTTTTTGCCTTCTGATACTCGGCCGGGGGCTGGGGGCTCAAGCCTCAAGGAGGTCTGATCGGTATATTTACTGTGTCAACGCAGGAGTAAACACGCCCTGGAAAAGGGTAATTATTGCCGGGGAGAGCTCCGGCAATCTCATCTTCTTCTCCTGCCAATCGTTATCTGACCACTGGCCTGTCTTGCGGTAATTCGCGGAACCACTGCCACTGGCGAGTATCTCTTCCCCGATGTAGGCGAATTCCTCCACGCCTGGTTCCGCCCTTCGATATCTTTCCACGTAGTGCATGTTCTGCCAACTCTCATCCCGTGGGACATCGCGTAACCCCTGATAATTGTATAACTGATGCCATAGGACGTATTTCATCCGATTGGTTGCACTGGTAACCGGACGGCTGGCATTGGTCGTATCTGGTCTGAATATCCCATCCGAATTTGGGCGGCCATACTCCGGGTCCAAATACCATTTTTTAATCGCCTCGTAACACGAGCGGCGATCAATCCCTTGGTGTGCTTGGAGGATGTGCAGGTATTCGTGGATCAATAAATTTGTTTTGAAACGATGAATAAAGACAGGCTCCTCGGGCTTCATACCCCTCTGTTCATACGTGGCCTGGTATTTTGATTTCATCACAGGATTGTCCCAATCGGGACTGACGCCAATATATCCCTTTGCCGGATAAGCCCTTGCCGTGCTAGCCGAAGAATCTAAAATGATCGGTACTGATGTGAGAAAGGGTCGCAGGGATGGGTCGAACACTTCTAGGACATTCTTCAATAGGGCACTATTGCCTTCACGCGAGATCGGCACACCCCAGCGGTTGAGACACCATCTGGGTAAAAAAGAAAATATGGGCATCTCAACAAGACGGCTGCTTAGCCAGTAAGAGCCAGGATCAGCGTTTTCCTGATTTTGGATATTTTCCATCCTGATATATTGGTATTTGTGTGCAAATAACCCGCTGGCCATCAAGAACATTGCAAGCAAAAGTGCAGATCCCAGCCAATGGGGTTTACTGGTCTTCATGGCGATCCTTGCACCAATGCCGAGGCAGGCATCGGTGAAATGAAAAGCCCCGGCGGAACGACTATCCGGCGGGGCTTGTTGGTTCTTCTGGTTGGGGTGCTCAGGGGGAGGTTAGATTAATCACCACCGCCCGTTGGTCATTGTACCCGAAGGTCAGTGACAGTCGAAGTTCCCGGGCGCTGTTGGCCTCTTCGCCAGGGGTCCCGGGGAAGAACAGGGTGCCATAGGCGATCTGGCCCGGCTGGATCGGTTTGTTCTTCATGTTCTTTTCGGTCAGGTCTTGCTTGATCTGGCGGGTGGATTTGGCGAAGGCGCCTGCGCCCCCGCCAATGGCCCCGGCGGCGGCGCCGATGGCCGCGCCCTTGCCCATGGATTCACCGATGTTGTTCCCGCTGACGATGCCGATGGCCAACCCTGCCACTGCTCCGGCGGCGCCCAGGAGCAGCGCCGGGGTGACTGCTCCCTTGGCGGTTTCTCCGATTTCCACATACTTGTGGGTCCGTTCGTAGGTCTTTTCCAGGGAGAGGATTGGCCAGGCGTTCTGCTGGTTATCGACCAGGAAGGTCTGCTCGGCATTCACCGAGACCTGGCCGCGGCTGTCATTCTGAAAGGTCACCTGCACCGGCAGTACTCCGGCCTTGCGGGCATCAAATCCATAAGTGGCCTGGGCTGCCGCAGGTTCGGTGTAGGCTTGGGCCGAGATTTTCAACCCGTCAATTTCGACCATATTGCTGGCGCTTTCCGGCAGCCGGATCGGGGCCACCCGGTCGCTGTAGGAGCAGCTAGGTAGGATGGCGGCCAGGAAAGCCAGGAGCAGAAGTGCCCCTCCCGGGCGGCGCTTTGAGGTAAAAGCTGATGATTTCATGACCTGTCTCCGGTTGATTTTTGGCGTCCCTGCGCAGCTTCGGTCACCCGTCGATCCGTTGAGTGGCGGGTGACCGAAGACTTGCGTTATTTGGTCTTGTACTTAATCACCACGAAGCGGGTGTGGTCACCCTCTTTCACCAAGAGGAGCAAGTTGTCGCCATCCTTGGCCTTCTTGATGATCTCGGTGAACTCAGCCAGTTTCTGGACCGATTTTTGGTTGATCTCCATGATAATGGCGCCCCGCTTGATGCCGTTCATGGCGGCGGCGCTGCCGGGAGCCACATCGGACACGATCAGTCCTTTGTCCTCCTTGATGTTCATGGTTTTGGCCAGTTCCGGGGTGAGTTCCTGGACGGTCAAGCCAAGCTTTTCATTGATCTGGCTCTTGCTTTCGTTGCTGCCCAGCAGTTCCTCGTCGAGCTTGCCGATCTTGACGGTAACGACCTTTTTCTCGCCTTTGCGCATGATGGTCAAGGTGGCGGAGGTGCCGATCTTGGTCTGGGCCACCTGGGCGGGCAGCTCGCTCATCTGGTTGATCTCCTTGCCCATGAAGGCGATGATCACATCGCCTTGCTTGACCCCCGCTTCCTCAGCCGGGCTGCCCTTGACAACCTCGCCCACCAGGGCGCCATACGGGTGCTCAAGACCAAATTCCTTGGCGAGGTCGGCGGTGACGTGCTGGATCATGACGCCCAGCCAGCCGCGGGTGACCTTGCCGCTTTCCTTGAGCTGATCGACCACATTCTTGACCATATTGGCGGGAATGGCGAAGCCCAGACCGATGCTGCCGCCGCTACGGCTGTAAATGGCGGTGTTGATGCCGACCAGATCTCCTTTGACATTGAAGAGGGGGCCACCGGAATTGCCCATGTTGATGGAGGCATCAGTCTGAATGAAGTTCTCGTAGGGGTTCTCACCGATGGAGCGGCCCTTGCCGCTGACGATGCCGGCGGTGACCGTGTTTTCCAGGCCGAAGGGGTTGCCGACTGCCACTACCCAGTCGCCCACCCGCAGGGTATCGGAGTTACCGAAGGTTACGAAGGTCAGACCATTCTTGGGAACGATCTTGATCAGGGCCACATCGGTCTTGGGGTCGCGGCCGATGATCTTGGCGTCGTATTCTTCATGGTTGGTGCAACGGACCTTGATCTCCTCGGAGTCGTCCACCACGTGGTTGTTGGTGACAATGTAGCCGTCGGCGGAAACGATCACCCCGGAGCCAAGGCTCTGGGCCTTCATATCCGGTTCGGGCTGGCCTTCGTCCTGGTCGGGCATGTCGAAGAATTTCTTGAAGAAGTCGGGCATTTCTTGTCGGCCTTTGTTCTGGCCGTTGTTCTGACCATTGTTCTGGTCGTCGTTGTGGAAGGGGAGTTGAAAACCCTGGTGACCCTTGAGCACCTTGGTGGTGTACACGTTGACCACTGCCGGCCCTTTTTTCTCCACCAGATCGGCGAAGCTGCTCGGCAGGTCACTGAGATTTGCCGGTATTTCAGCGGCTACGGCCAGTGAGGTTTGGACCAGGAGCACGGCCAGGAGGAATTTCATGGTTAAGAAAAGCTGCCCGTAGTTTATCTTGCTGGTTTTCATTGATCGGTTCTCCGTGGGGATGGAAAGAAAAATGAGCTGTAACGAACTCGCCAGATTCTAATCACTGCCCAGGGCTTTTGCCAAGGTCAATCGGCAAATTTCATTTACAGCCTTTTCCCGCCGGGGTACAGATGCTGAGTCCCGGCGAGATACCTGATTAATGTGACGAAATGGCGGTGGAGGCTTGCATGAAGAAGGAAGTGGATATGGAGCAAATGGTCAAGGAATTGCAGAAGCTGGTCAAGTTCAAAGAAACCACTTCGGTTGGCGACCTGGTTTTGGTGGTTATGGAGACGCCACTGTCTTGTCTTTATGCCCTGGTCCGGTCGTTTGAACGGGATCCGAAAAAACAGGGCGAGTGGTGGACGATTTCCTTGCATCTGCTCTCCCTGCCGCCCCAGGAGATTAGCTGGATCTTGCGCCCGGAGCAGTTTACCGGCAAGGAAATATTTACCATGGGAGGCGATAAGAGGTTTGTCAAGGCGGTGGACCTTGGGCCGATGCCGGTTCCCGAGGACCAGGATAGCGATGATGACATTCTGGAAGCTAAGTTGGCCGAAAAGCTGGAGACGAAGAAAAAGCGTCCGGCCCTGCGGTTGATAAAATAGGTAGAACATGAGGAAGTCGGAAAAGGAAATAATCGCCATGATTCGTGCTAGCTGCGTCGTCGGTGCGGGCAGTCTTTTGCGCGGAATCGGCGATGATTGTGCCGTGATCCGCCGGGGTGAGGGTCTGGTTGAGCTGGTCACCACCGATGCCTTGGTCGAGGGGGGGCATTTTGATACCGCCTGGCATTCACCACGGCTCTTGGGGCGAAAGACGGCGGCGGTGAATTTGAGTGACATTGCCGCCATGGGTGGCCGACCACGTTACGCCTTGCTTTCTCTGGGATTGCCCGGCGGTTATGAGGAGTCATGGTTGAAGGAATTCATGGCCGGTTTCCTGGACCGGTTGGGGGAATTCGATACCATCTTGATCGGTGGCGATACGGTGCGCACTGCTGCCGGGATTGTGCTGTCGGTGACGGTTTTGGGTGAGGCGGCGGAGAATGAGGTGCTGCTGCGCTCCACCGCCAGGATTGGTGATCTGATTCTGGTCAGCGGCCCTCTGGGTGAGGCGGGGGCCGGGTTGGAACTGTGTCGGCAAGGGCATTGTGCTGGAACTGATGGGCGCTGGTCGCGTCTGCTGGCCGCCCATCTCGACCCGCAGCCGGAGGTCACTCTGGGCTTGGTATTGGCCAGGAGTGGCCTGGTTTCGGCTATGATGGACCTTTCCGACGGGCTGGCCACCGATCTGGCCAATCTCTGCCGGGAGAGCGGGGTGGGGGCGGAGGTGGATGGCGCGGCCTTGCCGATTTCTGAGGAGACCAGGCAGGCCGCCGAATTTCTGCACGCGGATGCCCTGAGCTGGGCGCTTGGGGGCGGGGAGGATTACCGGTTGTTGTTCACCGTGGCCTTCGATCAACTAGAAACCTTGCAGGCCTTGGCCAGTCGTGAATTGGGACGGGAACTTTACCCAGTCGGTCGGATCGTGGCCGAGCCCGGGGTCCGCTTGCTTGCTGGCGCCACCAGCCGGGAAATTTCCGATCTTGGCTACGATCATTTCCGGGACTGAGCCATGCCACCCGTAAACTTCGATCTGGTCACCTCCTTCGAGGCGGCTGGCGATCAGCCCCAGGCGGTGGCCGCCCTTTGCCGGGGGCTGGCCGAGGGCGCCCGGGAGCAGGTGTTGCTGGGGGTCACCGGCAGCGGCAAGACCTTCACCATGGCCAAGGTCATCGCCGCGACCAACCGGCCCGCCCTGATCCTGGCCCCCAACAAGACCCTGGCGGCCCAGCTTTACTCCGAGTTCAAGGAACTCTTCCCCCACAATGCCGTCGAGTACTTCGTCAGCTACTACGACTACTACCAGCCCGAGGCCTACATTGCCGCCTCCGATACCTATATCGAGAAGGATTCGGCCATCAACGACGCCATCGACAAGATGCGCCACTCGGCCACCCGCTCGCTGCTGACCCGCCACGATGTATTGATTGTCGCCTCGGTCTCCTGCATCTACGGCTTGGGCTCGCCGGAAGAGTACACCAATATGCGGCTGGAGCTGACCGTGGGCCAGGAGTACCCGCTGGAGGAGATCAAGCGGCGGCTGGTCTACATGCTCTACGAGCGCAACGATATCTCCTTCCACCGGGGCACCTTCCGGGTGCGGGGCGATGTGGTCGAGGTCTTCCCGGCCTACGAGGAGGAGCGGGCGGTGCGGATCGAGCTGTTCGGCGACACCATCGAGGCGATCCGGATGGTCGATCCCCTGCGCGGTAAGGTGTTGGATGAGCTAAGCGAGCTAACCCTCTTTGCCTCCAGTCATTTCGTTACCTCCATGGAGCGGCTGCTGACCGCCCAGGCGACCATCAAGGCGGAGCTGGCCGAGCGGCTCACCGAGTTTGAAGCTGAGCGCCGCCTGGTTGAGGCTCAGCGCTTGGAGCAACGGACCAGCTACGACCTGGAGATGATCCAGGAGCTGGGCTACTGCAACGGCATCGAGAACTACAGCCGCCACCTGACCGGCCGCAAGCCCGGGGAGCCGCCCCCGACCCTGCTGGACTATTTCCCCGAGGATTTCCTCCTCTTCATCGACGAGAGCCATATCGCCGTCTCCCAGGTGCGGGGCATGTACCGGGGCGACCGCTCGCGCAAGGAGACCCTGGTCAATTTCGGCTTCCGGTTGCCCTCGGCCCTGGACAATCGGCCCCTGCAATTTGAGGAGTTCGACGCTCGACTGAAACAAATAATCTACGTCTCGGCCACCCCCGGCGACTTCGAGTACGAGCGGGCCCAAGGGCGGGTGGCCGAGCAGATCATCCGCCCCACCGGCTTGATCGACCCGGAGATCGAGGTGCGCCCGGCCCGGGGCCAGGTGGATGACCTGCTGGAGGAGATTCGCCTCCGCGAGGAACGCGGCGAGGCGGTGCTGGTCACCACCCTGACCAAGCGGATGGCCGAAGACCTGACCGATTATTACGCCAAACTGGGGGTCAAGGTGCGTTACATGCACTCCGACATCAAGACCCTGGAGCGGATGAACCTGATCCGCGACCTGCGCCTCAAGGAATACCAGGTGCTGGTCGGTATTAACCTCCTGCGCGAGGGGTTAGACATCCCCGAGGTCTCGCTGGTGGCCATCCTCGACGCCGATAAAGAGGGCTTCCTGCGCAGCCGCCGCTCGCTGATCCAGACCTGCGGCCGGGCCGCCCGGAATATCGACGGCAAGGTGATCATGTACGGCGATAAAATCACCGACTCCATGGCCTTCACCATCTCCGAGACCGGCCGACGGCGGGAGATCCAGAGCGCCTATAACCTGGAACACGGGATCACCCCGGAGACGGTACGCTCCAAGATCAAGGACATCATGGAGACGGTTTACGAGCAGGACTATGCCGAGGCGCCGTTGCTGGCCGCCGCCGAGCCGGAAGCGGTTTATGCCAACATCGAGGAACTGCGCCGGGAGATCGCGGCGGTGGAGAAGGGGATGTACCGGGCCGCCGAGGAGCTGGCCTTTGAGGAGGCCGCCCGGTTGCGCGACCGCTTGAAGGCCCTGAAGGAGAAGGAGTTGCGATGTCTGTGAGGAAGAAACTGCTCTATCGTCTGAGCCTGGCCGTGGGGCCGGTAATCTTCGGCCTGCTCACCCGGCTGCTCTTCGCCACCTGCCGGATTACCTGGGTGGGGCGGGAGCATCTGCAGAGACTGGATCGAGAGAAGCGGCCGTTGATCGCCGCCTTCTGGCATTACGGGGTCTTTCTGATCCTGCACCTCTCCCGGGGCAAGCGCAAATGGGTGGCCATGGTCAGCAGCAGCAAGGATGGCGAGTATGTGGCCCGGATTGTCGAAAGTTTTGGCTTTGAGACGGTGCGCGGCTCCCGCAACAGGGGCGGCATCGGGGCGCTGAAGGGCTTGGTCAAGGCGGTAAAGGAGCGGGGGCTCTCGGCGGCCATCGTTGCCGATGGCTCCCAGGGGCCGCCGCTGCTGGCCCAGCCGGGGGCGGTGCTGTTGGCCAGCCACAGCGGGGCAGCGGTGGTGCCGGTGGGCTGGGCCGCCGATCGTTACTGGTCTTTCCGTAGCTGGGATCGGACGGTGTTACCCAAGCCCTTCGCCCGGGTGCTGGTGGAAGTGGGCGAACCGCTGGTGGTGCCGGGTGGGTTGGATAGCGCGGGGCTGGAGCAGTACCGCCAGGAACTAGGCCGGCGGCTGCAGGCGATCTACCTGCGTACCTGGGCGGGGTTTGGCCGGGAAGGTCACTAGATCACACTCACTCCTTGACGATGCAGACATGGACCTCATTGGGTTTGGGCGGATAAGGCTGGATTCTGACCTGGATATCCCCACTCTTCTCAAACACCGTTGCTGGCGATTCCACCCCTGCTGGCGGGATGAGCGGCTTGAGCCCCGCCTGCTTTTTGTAAAAGCCGACCACTTTAGCCAGCGGATCGCTGGTCTGATAACAGGTGCCGTCACTGCCAAGCTGCTTGATAATCCCGGTGGCCTCGGCGTTGACCTTGGCGCCCGGGTAAACGGCCACTCCCAGTTTCTCCTCGGCCCTGGCGAGGTTGGTTAAGAGTAAAACAGCACCAGCCAGCCAGACGATTTCTTTGTTTACGCGCATTTTCCCACCTTATTCTGGATGTTATTTCAGGACGATTCGGTCACATTTGCTCGCCCAGCCTCAAACTACATCTCCGCCTCCAAATTTTTGATGTCCTTATGGTTGCCGAGAACCACCAGAATATCGGAGGTGACCAGCAGGGTGTTGGGGCTGGGGTTGAACTGCATCTCGCCGCCTTGCCGCTTGATGGCCACCACAATCAGGTCGTACTTTTTCCGGATCTCCGAATCCATCAGGGTTGAGCCGGCCAACTTCGAACTGGCCGAAACCACCATCTCCTCCAGGCGCAACCCCAGCTCGCCGCCGTGGACTGCCAGATCAATAAAGTCGATGACTGTCGGCCGCACCAACTGCTGGGCCATACGGGTGGCCCCGATGTAATAGGGCGAGAGCACCTTGTTGGCCCCGGCCCGGATCAGCTTGGTATCGGCGCCTTCCTCGCCGCTGGAGCGGGCCATGATAAAGAGGTCCGGGTTGATTCCCCGGGCCGATAGGGTGATGTAAACGGTATCGGCATCGGTGGAGACCACGGCGATCAACCCTCGGGCATGCATGATCCCGGCATCTTTGAGGATTTGATCGTCGGCGGCCTCACCTTCCAGGACGAAATAGCCCTGCTCGATAATGGTCGGGATCCGGTGGGCGCTCTTTTCGACGACCACGAAGGGCCGCCCGTTTTCCTCAAGAATCTTACAGATCACCTTACCGATCCGGCCAAAGCCGCAGACGATATAGTGGTTGCGCAGTCTCGCGACATCTTTTTTCATTCTCAATCTCCCAATGGTTGCCCGCAGTCCGCCTTCCACCACGTCCTCGGTAATCTTGCTGAACATGTACAATACAAAGGCCACCCCGATCATGATCAGAAACATGTTGAATACCCGGCCCGCCGCGCTTAAGTGGACCACCTCGCCATAGCCGACGGTGGTGATGGTGATCACCGTCATATACAGGCTGTCCAGGAAGCTGGCGCCTTCAATGAGCATGAAGCCGACGGTCCCGAAGGTCAGGATAGTCACCAGCAGCACCGCCCGGCCGGCAAAACGCCTGGTCATTTGATGGCCCGGAGAGCGAAGAAATAGGTCGAACATGGATTTGAGTTTTCCTTTGGGTGAAAATAGCGCCGCGAAAAGTGTTTCACACATCAGTAATTAGCATGAAATGGGAAAGCTTGTCCGCAAGAAAACTACCCGTGGTGCCAGTAATCCAGCTTTGTGTCGGCAACTTGAATGTTGGGGCCTTTGCTTAACGGTCAGGATAATTTCTGGACGACGGCATAAATATTGGCAGCCCGAAAGATTTATTTTATAGTCCGCCGACCGCTTTGAAACCGGCCACGTTTATTCGCCCACTGAAAGTCCGGTGGGACGAAAAAGTCATATTTCCCTTAATCCCATGCAAAAGAAGGAGTAGTCATGAACATCCTGGTATTCGGACCGAACGGCAGCGGCAAAGGCACCCAGGGCGCCATCGTCCAGAAAAAGTACAACCTCCCCCACATCGAATCCGGCGCCATATTTCGCCTGAACATCGGCGGCGGCACCGAACTGGGCAAGCAGGCCAAGGAATACATCGACCGTGGCGATCTGGTGCCCGATGGTATCACCATCCCGATGATCCTGGATCGTCTCAAGGCCGACGACTGCAAGCCAGGCTGGATCCTGGACGGCTTCCCCCGCAACAAGGTGCAGGCCGAAACCCTGGCCAAGGCCCTGAGCGACGCCAACATCAAGCTTGACTACGTGGTCGAAATCGTCCTGCCCCGCGACGTTGCTAAGCTGCGCATCACCGGCCGCCGCCTCTGTGTCAACGACAACAACCATCCCAACCACGTGGCCTTCGAGGCCATCAAGCCGGTGGAAAAAGACGGCAAGATCATCTGCCGCGTCTGCGGCGGCGAGCTGAAAACGCGCGCCGACGACCAGGATGACGCCGCCATCGACAAACGGCACGACATCTACTACGACGACCAGACCGGCACCATGGCCGCCGTTAATTACTTCAAGGGGTTGGGGACGGCCAAGGTCATTTCCGTGGATGGCCGCTCCGGGATTTCCGAGGTCAGCGAAGCGATCATGTCGAAGCTGGCTTAAATAGCTTTTAGCAGGTAATAAAAAAGCCCGGGGGAGCACTTGCTCCCCCGGGCTTTTTTATCTGATTATCGCTAAGCCTCAGCCAATTCTGTGCACACGCAAGGTCTGAAGCAGCAGCTATTTGCCATAAACTGAATGTAGAATTGCTATGATATTGGGCCGTCCATCGACAAGCTCAGGAAGATAGGTGTTACTGTTTAATGGAGCAATAACAGGAAGATATA
>Ga0334722_10001019_pt1 | contig 37185 bp, 37 predicted proteins | sample C3_bottom_MG_FD_207210 | JGI IMG/M metagenome (GOLD analysis project Ga0334722, IMG submission 207210) | Sediment microbial communities from Yellowstone Lake, YNP, Wyoming, USA - C3_bottom | ecosystem: Environmental > Aquatic > Freshwater > Lake > Sediment | place: USA: Wyoming | collected... | reverse complement strand
CCCTGGGAGCTCAAGCGTCCCGCGGGCGGCCTTGATGGCGATTTCGTACGCCGAGACGACGCTGACCAAGCCGTCCGTCGTGCCGTCCTCAAGCATTTCGCGCGCTCGGGCGGAGAGTCTCGAGCCCTGGCTCGAGTTCCACCAGAGGAACGCGTGCGTATCGAGCAACACCCTCACTTCAGGAGCTCGCGCATCGGATCGCCCGGATGCATGTAGTCCGGATCCCACTCGGGGATCGGATCATCGAAATCCGGATGTATCACGATCCGATCGTTGCCGGGCTTGCGCTGTCGACGCACCATCTCAACTCGTTCGAGGCGCGCGATCGGCCGGCCGGCGCGCGCGATGATGATTTCCTCGCCTGATTCGACCCTCGCAAGCAGTCGGGACAGGTGTGTCTTCGCCTCGTGGATATTGACAGTCGCCATGCGCCGAGTATGGACTTAGTCGAGAGACTTAGTCAACCATCCCCGGGCCAACCGTGCACCGCAGTCGATGAGGGGTGCGGCGCCGGCAGCGATGGCCTCCGCGAGCGGGACCCGTTGTTCCCAGACGGGCACCACTTCGACGCCCAGCCGGCCCAGCGCCTCGACGCCCTCAGGCTCCACGCCACCGCCGACGGCGATGCATCGGACGCCCGCTTCACGGGCAAGCCGGGCTACCCCGAGCGCGGTCTTCCCGTAGGCGGTCTGGGCATCGATCCGGCCCTCCCCGGTGATCACGATGTCGGACGCTCGCAGGCGCGCCTCGAAGGCGACGGCTTCCATGATCAGGCCGATGCCGGGTCGGAGCGCGAAGCGCTCGAAGCGCGAAGCGACGGCAAGCAGCGCGAACCCGACCCCGCCCGCGGCGCCGGCCCCGGCAGCGTTTCGCACCGAGCTTCCGGCGGCCGCCTCCAGGACATCCGCCCAGGCGGCGTTGCGCGCGTCGAGCTCCTGGACCTGGGTCACCGATGCCCCCTTCTGCGGCCCATAGGTGGCAGCGGCACCGTGCGGCCCGAGCAAGGGGTTCGTCACATCGCAGGCGACGGCCAACGTCGCGGCGGCAAGGCGAGGGTCCAGGCCCGCGAGATCCACGGAGCCGTCGCCGCGGACCACCGCGCCCAGCCCCTCCAGGAGTCCTCGCCCGCCGTCCGTCGTCGCGCTGCCGCCGATGCCCAGGACCAGATCCCGGCACCCGGCCTCGAGGGCGGCTCGCAGCAGCTCCCCCGTGCCGCGCGACGTTGCAGCGAGGGCATCGCGCTCGTCCGCGCGAACGCGTGAGAGGCCCGACGCGGCCGCCATCTCGACGACCGCGCGGTTGCCGTCACGGAGCCAGTCGGCAGTGATGGGCCGGCCGAGCGGATCCGCGACGATCGCGGACTGGCGCATCCAACCACCCGCCGCCTCGATGGCCGCGAGGGTGCCCTCGCCCCCGTCTGCCAGGGGCGCCAGGACGATCTCGTCGCTCGGGCGGACGCTGCGCCAGCCCGCGGCGAGCGCCTCTGCAACTTCGACCGACGTGAGCGAGCCTTTGAACGAATCGGGCGCGACAAGCAGCCTCATCCAACGCCGATCGTACCGGTCGTCGGCCCGCGCCGTTCCAGGTACTCCGGGATTCGAATCATCGGCGGGCGCTCCTGGTCGGCGAGCTCGATGACCTCGAGGCTGAGTCGACCCCGCCCGGAGCGCGGCAGCTTCATGGTGGAGCCGAGCTCCGCGAAGAGGCGTGCCTTGCGTCGCTCTTCCAGTCGCTTCATGACGGCCTGGAGGATGACGAAGCTCATCCGCGACAGCCCCTCAAGCTCCTGGTTGCGGTGCACCCGCCGCTCCAGGTCCACCTGCCCGAGGCCCTCGATCCCGATCCGCTCGGCGATGTCGATGAGGTGTCCGATCTCGACCGCATAACCGGTGAAGAACGGGAGCTGCTCCAGCATGGCTCGGCGCCCCGCATATTCCCCGGAAAGCGGCTGGATGAACCCGGAAAGCTCCGGGTAGAAGAGGTTGATCAGCGGCCGGGCCACGAGCTCCGTGACGCGCCCACCACCACCCTCGCGGAGCATTCCGTCCTCAACGATCGGCCGCTGGTAGTAGCCCTTCACGTACTGGAGCCGCGGCTCGTGGAGGAGCGGACCCAGGGTCCCGTACACCATTCGCGGGTGCCAGTTCCGGACATCCGTGTCGGCCCAGACGATGATGTCGCCGCTTGTTTCGTACAGCGACTTCCAGAGCGCCTCGCCCTTGCCGCGGAAGGACCCGTAGCGAGTCAGGACGTCGGGGTGCTGGACGACCCGAGCCCCCTCGGCCTCGGCGATCTCGCGCGTTCGGTCAGACGACGCCGAGTCGATCACGAGGATCTCATCAAGCAGTGGAACCCGGCCCATCATCTCGCGGATCGCGCGGCGGACGATGGGCCCGATCGTCTCCTCCTCATCGAGCGTCGGCAGGACCAGGCTGACCGTGAGCCCCTGCTTCTCCTTCAGCTGGACGAGCCGCCGGAGGTCCCCGAACTCCCCGTGGTGGAAGTTCGATTCGCCAAACCAGCGGTCCACCCGAGCCGGCACCGCCCGCGCTTCCTCGGCAGCCCGGTCGGCCGCGGCCAGCGTCTCCGCGCGGGCGGCGAGCTGCTCGAACGTCTGCCGGCCGATCGCCTCGCGGGTCTTGACGACCACGACGGTCGATTTCGAGCGGGTCGCGATCGCCTCAGGCATCGCCCCGAAGAGGTGGGGCGACGCCTCACCCGAGGTCGGCGCGGCCGCGGCGCCCATGACCACGAGATCGGAGCGGTCGGCCTCCCGGAGGATCGCGTTCCGAACGTTGGCTGCCTCGCGCACGATGGTCTCCACGGGCGCATTCGCGTGCTGGCGGACGAAGGCTGCAAGGGCCCGCTCGGCCTGGGAGCGGACGGCGATGGTGATCCCCGGCGGCACGATATGCAGCGCGACCAGGCTCGCGCCGTGTCGCAGGGCGAGCGCGTCCGCGAAGCGCATCGCCAGCTCGGCATGGGGACCGCCACGAACGGGCACCACGATCCTCCGGATCTGGCGCGCCCCGCGCTGTTTCACGACTGCGATGTCGCAGGGAGCCTCGCGAACGACTTCGTCGATCGTCGCGGAAAACGTCGAGTTCAGTCCGTCCCGACTCGCCGGCGTCTTGCCGCCCCAGCCGAAGACGACCAGGTCGGCGTCGAGCTCTGCCGCCGCCTCGATGATCCCTTCCGCGGCATGACGCCCGATCCGCACGATGGGGTGGATGGGCGTCCCCTCCGGCGCGAAGTCGAGCACGCGCTGCAGGAGGCGCCGCGCGTGCCTGGCGCGAGTCGCGCCCTCGGACAGGGGCATGCCTTCCGGGACCTCCACGATCCCGAGCGCGGTGAGCTCGCCCGAGCGCGGCTCCAGGAGATCGCTACCGAGTCGAACCAGCTCCTCGGCGGTGGCCGGGTTGGCGACGGGAATGACGATCCGGACCGGGAGGGGCAGGCTCACGGGACGGCGACCTCGCCCACAGCCTCCGCCGCGGCTCCGCCTCCGCCGCGAGCCATGCCGCCGCCCGCCCTGCCGCCCTCGTCCCAGCGTCCGACGAGGTACGGCTTCAAGCGCTCGAACTCCAGGGCCTGCCGCTCGACCAGCTCCTCCGACTCGTCGGACGCGCGGTCGCGGTTCTCCTCGACGAAGCTCGCCACGCGGCCGAAGTAGATCGGCACGAGCGCGGCGACGTTCCTGTCGATCGACGCCGGGTCCCGCCGAGCAGCCACCACGAGGTCGTAGATCACCCGCGCCCACAGCTCGTCCGGGAAGGTGAGCGCCGCGTCCCCTGCCGGGACGGCCCGGGCCGCGAGCTCGAGCACACCGTCCGCCGTGTCGCCCGCGAGCATGCGCCGCCACGCCTTCACCATGCTCGAGGCTCCGGCGACGAACTCGGTCCGAAGGCGCGCGACGTCGATGTCGAGCGGCGGCGGGTCGGCGAGGCGCTCGAAGCCATAGGCCGGGATGGCCCGGCTGGCGTGGACATCGCGCCAGCGGTCGACGTTCGCGACGGCGAGCCGGAGGGTCGTCGCGACGACCTGGCGGAACATCGGACCGAGGTCGGCGCCGGGGTCTTTCGGATCGTGGACCTTGGCGCCCAGCCGGGCCTCGCAGATCGCGAATCCACCGGCCAGGGCGGTCGTCGTCATCCAGATGTCGATCCCGAACTTCGAAACGTCAGGCGTCCACCCCGGGGCGTCGAGGTACCTCCTGACGAGGTCGCCCGAGACGCCGAAGTCCCCGCCGATCGGCTGGCGGATGCGCCGTCCGTAGAGTGCCCTGGTCAGGGGGTACGTGACCGTGTTCGTGATCGTGCCGTCGTGCTTGTGACGGCTGTACAGCGGAGCGACGAAGTCGTAGCCGCCCTTGAGGATCGGCCCTGCCAGAAGCTCGATCCACTCCGGCAGGATGCTCCGCAGATCCGAGTCGACGACCACGAGTGCCTGCACCTCCAGGGCAGCCGCGATCTCGAAGATCATCCGCAGGGCCGCGCCCTTGCCGCCGCTGCCGTCCACCTCGGGGTAGGTGAGCGAGACCCGGGCGAGCCGGTTCTTCGGCCGGACGAGCAGGATCCGCTCCACGTAGTCGGGCGGCTCGGTGTCCACCACGATGCGGCCTGTCCCATCGGGAGAGCCCGCATCCGAATTGACGACGACAGGTCGCAGGTCGGGGAAGTACTGGACCAACCCGGCCTGCGCGGCACGCACGACGTAGCCGATCGTGGCCGCGTTCCTGAAGCTCGGAATGCCGACCATGATGTCCGCCCGTCCCAGTCGGGCGATCTCCTCGCGGATGGCCGGCGTCAGCACGGTCTCGGGCACCACGTCACCGTACCACCGCAGCGGGACTGGCCGGGGCGCCTACGATTGGCGGCATGACCGTAGTGGCGCCGCCGACGATCCTCGTCCTGTTCGTGGCCTTCCTCGCCGCGATGCCGGTGGTGGCGATCGTGGCCGGCCGGCTCCGGTTGCCGTACACGGTGGGGCTCGTGGTCGTGGGGCTCATTGTCTCGGCGCTGCCGTTCCGCAAGGACCTCGACCTGTCTCCCGGGCTGATCGTCACGATCCTGTTGCCGGGCCTCGTCTTCGAGGCCGCCTTCCGACTCGACGGTGACGAGCTGCGGCGCACGTTCGGCGGCGTCGCTCTCCTGGCCGTGCCGGGAGTCCTCATCAGCGCGGCCGTCGTGGCCTTCATCCTCCACGCCGCGACGGGGCTGCCGTCGGGCGAGGCGTTCCTGGTCGGGGCGATCGTCTCGGCAACCGATCCAGTCGCGGTCGTCAGCACGATGCGCCGCCTCGCCGCTCCGCGACGCCTGGTCACGCTCGTCGACGCGGAGAGCCTGTTCAACGACGGCACGGCCGCGCTCGCGTTCGTCGTGGCGCTCGCGGCGCTCGGATCGAACCCGCCGACGCTCGCCCAGAACGCCGTCCAGTTCGGGGCCGCCCTCGTCGGGAGCGTCATCGTGGGAGGGCTCGCGGGATTCCTTGTCTCCCGAGCGCTCAAGGGGACGAGCGACCACCTCATCGAGCTCACCCTTACCGTCCTCGCCGCCTACGGCACATACCTCGTCGCCGATCTGCTGCACCTGTCGGGGATCATCGCCAGCGTGGTGGCGGGCATCGTCCTCGGAAACTACGGCCGGCGGGTCGGACTCAGCCGCCACGCGCAGGGCGTGATCGACGATGTCTGGGAGTTCTTCGCGTTCATCCTCACCGGCGCGGCGTTCCTGCTCATCGGCATCGCGATCCCGCTCGGGGCGCTCGCCGCAGCCACCGTGCCGATCGCCTGGGGAGTCCTGGCGGTGCTGATCGCCCGCGCCATTGTCGTCTACGGCCTGCTCGGCGGAGCGGCTCGCCTGGAGCGGCGGTTCGGGATCATTCCCGCCCTGCCGATCTCATGGCTGCACGTGCTGAACTGGACGGGGCTGCGCGGCGCCGTGGCGACGGCACTGGCGCTGTCCATCCCGGAGGGCACGCCGGATCGCGAACAGCTCCAGGGGATCATCTTCGGGATCGTCCTCTTCACCCTCATCGTCCAGGGCTCGACCGCGGAACGCGTCCTGCGCTGGGCCGGGCTGCGGGCCGACCACGACGCACCTGATGGAGCTGGTCCGGCCGCGGGCGTCGAGGTGAAGACCTAGCGCCTCCGGACGAGGACCTAGCGTTTCGGGATGAAGGCGATGGCCCACTCTCCGTTCGGGGTCCCGGGCGTGTAGCGGCTGTTTGCCGCCTTGACGGCGACCTCGCGAAAGCCGAGGGCGCGCCACTGCGCGTACCACGTCTCGACCGGGTATCGGACTGCGACCGTCCGACGGACCACGTCGGTCTCTCGGAGGACGCCGTCGAGCAGGCGCTTCCGCTCTGCGAGGGGCACGTCGATGATCGGCTCGCCGTCCAGCCAGAGGAGATCGATCGCCACGAAGGCGCTGGCTGACGCGGACGGCACCAGGACCTGTCTCGCCGCAGCGGCCTCGAGGGCCTCGCGGCGCTCCCGTCCGCCTCCGCCGAGCAGGAGCTGACGGCTCATCTCGCCCACCGAGATCACCGAATCGAGGCCGATCACTGCCTCCGCCCCGGTCGTGTCGCGGAGCGGAGCCGGGAGGACGTATCCATCCAGGACGAGCTCGTCGGCCAGGGCGGCATCGCGGATCGCATCACGCAGCAGGTCGTGCCCCTCGAGGGGATCACCATGCTCGTCGCGTATTCCGATCTCGCTCCCGAACACGTCGATCAGGGCGCGCCGGCCACCCCACAGGGGTTCCCAGATCCCGTCCCTGACATTGCGGATGCTGGCGCGGCCGTACGGCATCGGTCGCAGGTCGGCAGGTCGGATGGGTCCCGATTTCGTGCGCATGACGGTCATCCTATCGCCCACGGCTGCGTCTATGATCCGGCCGAGGCGATCGCTCGGCCGAAGCGAAACGCCCGCGTCTCGATCGGCCCAACGATCTGGGGAGACCCGCCGATGCAGCGCCTCGCGGCCCTCACGCCGTCCGGCCAGGCCCGCGTCCCGGCGGCCTGGGCGATGTACGACTTCGCCAACACGATCTTCAGCTTCGCGGTCGTGTCGGGCGCGATCGGGCTGTGGTTGACCGAGGAGGCCCAGTTCGGCGAGCGCGACGGCAATTTCCTGCTGAGCCTCGGGATCGTCGTGAGCGTGGGGTTGAACGCGATCGTATCGCCGGTCCTGGGCGCGCTCTCGGATCGCGGCGGCCAGCGCCTGCCGTTCCTGCTCGCATTCACGGTCCTGTGCGTTGGCGCCTGCGCGTTCGTCGCGGACATCGGCGCGACGGGCGGGCTCGTCCTGTTCATCGTCGCGAACTTCGCCTACCAGGCCTCGCTCATCTATTACGACGCGACGCTCAAGACAGTCAGCCGCTTCGAGAGCCGCGGGACGCTGTCGGGGATCGGGGTGGCGGTCGGCTATCTCGGCACGATCGTGGTCGGCCTCGCGATCTTCCTGCTCGATGTCCCTGTCGCAGACCGGTTCCGGTTGTCGGCCGTGCTGTTCGCATTGTTCGCGATCCCGATCTTCGTGTTCGTCAGGGAAGCTGGCGACCGGGTGCGAATCTCGCTGGCCGACGTCGCGAGCTCGTTCGGGCAGATCTTCCAGACGATCGAGCACGCGCGGGGCGTGCCCGGGCTCGGCCGCTTCCTGCTGGGGCGGTTCTTCTACTCGGATGCGGTCAACACCGTGATCGTGGTGATGAGTGTGGTGACCGTGCACGCGATGGGCATGTCCCCGAAGATCGCCAACGTCGTGCTGCTCGGCCTGACCGTGGTCGCGGTCCTGGCGAGCTTCGGGTGGGGCCAGCTGGTGGACCGCTTGGGCCCCAAGCGGACGCTGATGACGGTTCTCTGGTCGTGGGCCGTGGGACTCGTCCTCGGCGGCATCTCGATCGGGATCGGCGGGGCGGCGGGGATCGGCATGTTCCTGATCGCCGGGGCAATCCTAGGGAGCGGGCTCGGCGGGGTCCAGGTTGCGGACCGCGTGTTCATGATCCGGCTCTCCCCGCCGGCGCGACTCGGCGAATTCTTCGGCCTGTACGGGCTGGTCGGGAAGGGCTCGCAGGTGATCGGCCAGATGCTGTACGGACTGATCCTTCTCTGGACCTTCGATACCCTCGGCAACGGGGCGTACCAGCTTGCGGTCCTCAGCCTGCTCGTCACGATGCTCATCGGGGCCTGGTTGCTCCGGCCGGTGTCCGACACGTGGACGGGCTCCGGTGAGGTCGACGACCGGGCGAAGCCGCCGCCGGATCGGCTCGCGCCGGCGGTCTCGCCGATGGAGCCGCGCTAGGCCCGCCCTCGCGCGGGGCGGTGCGCCGGGCGAGATTGACAGATCAGGTTGCGTCAGCCGGCCGCGGGTTCGTGTCCGGCCGCCGCTCCGTACCCAGCCGGGTGCGCCTGACGCCACGTCCAGGCCGACCCGATCATCTCCTCCAGCGTTGACCGCCGCGGGTGCCACCCGAGAATCTCGGCTGCCCGGTCGATGGCCGCCACGAGGGCCGGCGGATCGCCTGCGCGGCGCGGTCCCACCGCGTGCGGCACGGGCATCCGGACGACCCGCTCGGCGGCGGCCAGCACGTCGCGGACGCTGAACCCGCCGCCGCTCCCGAGGTTGCAGACGAGCGCCGTGTCCGTCCGCGGGTCGCCGGGGGCGGTGGCCTCGAGCGCCGCAAGGTGAGCGTCGGCCAGGTCCACGACGTGGATGTAGTCCCGGATCGGCGTGCCGTCCGGAGTCGGGTAGTCGTCCCCGAAGAGGGTGAGCGGCGCTCCGCCGTCGACCGCACCCAGCATGTTGGGGATGAGGTGGGTCTCCGGGTCGTGGCGCTCCCCGTTGCGCTCGGTCGCACCGGCGACGTTGAAGTAGCGAAGGGTCACGCTCCGAAGGCCATAGGCGGACCCGTACAGGGCCATCGCCGTCTCGAACGTGCGCTTTGTCTCCCCGTAGGGGTTGATCGGCCGGAGGGCGGCATCCTCCTGGATCGGCGACACATCCGGGATCCCGTAGACGGCGGCGGTGGACGAGAAGACGATCCGCTCGATGCCCGCGTCCCGCATGGCGTCCAGGAGGGCGACGCCACCGACCACGTTCTGGCGGTAGTAGAGCGCCGGTTCGCGCATCGATTCGCCGACCAGCGACTTCGCCGCGCAGTGGAGCACGGCATCGACCTTCCCGTCCCGGAGCGTCCTCGCGACCAGGTCGCGATCCCCGAACGATCCCTGGACGAGACGGGCGCCCGGGACCACCGACGCGGCGTGACCGGTCGAAATGTCGTCGAGGACGGTGACTTCGTGTCCGGCGGCGAGCAGCCTCTCGACCGAGACCGACCCGACATACCCGGCGCCGCCGGTGACCAGGATCCGCATGCGAGCAGGGTACGCGGCAGGCTCGCGTGCTGTGACGCCCGGGTCACCGCCGGCGCAGGAACCCCAGGATCCGGTCCTTCCAAGAACGCCGGGAAGGAGTCGGCGCAGGCTCGGCGATGGCTGTCATCGCGGGCTGCTCGAGGCGGCCGACCAGCCGCCGGGCGGCGGCCTCGTCCGGGTCGATCTCCAGTGCACGCCGGGCGATTGCGAGGGCGCCCGCCTCATCGCCCCGCTCGAGCGCGACCCGGGCCAGTCCCACCACGGCGATGGCATTCCGCGGATCGGCCCCGGCGACCTGTCCGAACAGCTTCTCGGCGCGGTCGAGCGAGCCCGCCGCGAGCAGCCGGTCGGCGACGAGCAGCACCTCGATCATCGATCCTCCGTGAGCATCGCCTGGGCCATCAGCAGGAGCGCCGGCCGCTCGTTGACCTCGGGGTCGGCGATCGCCCGCTCCAGGAGCTCGTCGAGGATCGAACCGAGGATGGGGCCCTCCGCCAGGCCCAGCTCGGCCATGAGATCGGAGCCGTCGACGGCGAGGTCGGCCCGCTCCAGGACTACGTGCCCGGAGAGCTGCTCCGCAACACGGGCGCGAAGCTCATCCAGCCCATGGCTGCCGGCCGCCTGGCCGCTCCCAAGGTTGTCCGCCGCCCGGAGCTCGAAGAGCGGTTCCAGGGCATCGCGGCCGATCCGCCGGATAAACCGGCGGACACCCGAATCGCCCCACGTCGGTTCGTAGGTGAACATGTGGTTCCTGACGAGTTCGACAACCCGCTCCGCGACGGCGCGAGGTGTGCGAAGCCGGTCGAGCAAGGCCGCGGCGAGCTCCGCCCCGGCGACGTCGTGCCCGCGGAAGTGGCCGTCGGCCATCGTCTTGGGCTTGCCGATGTCGTGGAGCAGGGCGGCCAGCCGGACGACCGGCCGGTCGGCAGGCACGGCGTCGACCGTGCGCATCGTGTGGTCCCAGAGGTCGTCGTCGGGGATCTTGTTCTGCCCGATCCCACGCTGCGCGGCGAGCTCCGGCGAGAGGACGGAAAGGATCCCCGTCGAGGCCATCAGCCGAAGCCCGACCGACGGCCGCTCCGCCCCGAGCAACCTGTCCAGCTCTGCCGCCAGGCGCTCGCCCGACAGGTGGGCGATCAAGGGGGCACAAGCCTCGATCGCGACCAGCGTCTCTGGCTCCACGCCGAAGTCGAGGGTCGCCGCAAGCCGGACCGCTCGGACCATTCGGAGCGCGTCCTCCTCGAACCGCGTCCGTGGAACGCCAACGGCCCGGATCGTTCGAGACTCCAGGTCGGCCAGGCCGCCGTGGAGGTCGACGAGCGTGCGTTCGACGCGACCGCCCCCCTGATCGCCGGGTGCGTTCGCCCCCCAGGCCATCGCGTTGACCGTGAAGTCGCGACGCGCGAGGTCCAGCTCGATGCTGTCGCCGAACTCGATCCGATGGGGCCGGCGGAAGTCGGCATATTCGTGATCGGAGCGGAAGGTGGTGATCTCGTGAAGGGCGCCGCCTTCACGGACGGCCACCGTTCCGAACCGGTTCTCATACGCCGCACCCGGAAAGAGCTCGAGCAGCCGCTCCGGCCGAGCGTCCGAAGCCAGGTCCCAATCCGCCGGCTCACGCCCGAGGAGCACATCCCGGAGCGACCCGCCCACGATGTAGCCGGCATGGCCCGACGACCGGAGGCGCTCGAGGATCAGGAGGACTGAGTCGGGCGGATGGATCTCCACGGCCGGCTCCGGCCGGTCAGTTCCGGCCCAGGAACAGGTAGGTTCGCCAGGCCTCGTTGCGCTCATCCGCGAGATACGGCGTGAACAGGGAGTACAGGTCGCTGCGCGGCTCGAAGGGCGTTCGCACGAGTCGCAGGCGCGCCTCGTCGAGTGTCTTTGAGCCCTTCCGATGGTTGCACTGTTTGCATGCCGCCACGAGGTTGTCCCAGGTGTGGCTGCCACCACGGTGGCGCGGGATGACATGGTCGAGGGTCAGGTCGTGGGCGATACGGCCGCAGTACTGGCAGGTGTGGCGATCGCGGGCGAACACTTCCCGCCGGGTCAGCTTGACCCGCGGCCGCGGCCGCCGGATGTGGTGCTGCAGCCGGATCACCGACGGCGCCCGGAATTCCGTCCGGGGCGTCCGGATCATCTGGTGGTCGTACTCAAGCACCTCGGCCTTCTCGCCGAAGACGAGCCTGAACGCACGAGGCAGGTTCGTGACGTTCAGCGGCTCGTAATCCTGGTTCAGGACGAGCACGTTGCCGTTCATTCGCGCGATCCTAGCAACGGCGTCCCGGTCACGCTCTGCCCACGGGTGCACCCGTCCCCGGATTCCATCCGCCCGCCTGTCCAACGTTCGATCCCAGCGGCTTGCCAAGCGCCTCCGCCGCGAGGCGCGCGGCCGCCAGGACGCCCCCTAGATCCACGCCGTGCTCGTATCCGGAGGCGTCGAGGAAGTAGACAAGATCCTCCGTGGCGAGATTGCCAGCGGCACCCGGCGCATACGGGCAGCCACCGGTGCCACCGGCCGCGGAATCGAAGCACCGGACTCCCGCTTCGAGGCCGGCGGCGACGTTTGCAAGCGCGGTTCCGCGGGTGTCATGGAAGTGGAGGGCGATCCTGTCCAGCGGCACGCCGGCGGCTGTCGCGGCGCCGATCAGCGCCCGGATCTGTCGAGGCACCCCGACCCCGATCGTGTCCCCGAAGCAAACCTCGTCCACGCCCAGCTCCAACAGGCGGAGAGCCACCTCGACGACCCTCGCCGGCGCCACCGCGCCCGTGAACGGGCAGCCGAAGGCGGTCGACACGTAGCCGCGCCGCCACCAGCCCAGGTCGCCGGCGCGCCGGAGGACCGGCGCAAACGCGGCGAAGGACTCCGCCACGGTCATCCCGATGTTGCGTTCGGTGAAGGCATCCGTCGCGGCGGTGAAGACCGCGAGGGCCCGCGCTCCGGCCGCCTCGGCGCGTTCCATCCCGCGCATGTTCGGGACGAGGACGGGGAAGCGCACGCCGGCTGCGGGAGGCAGGCGCCGGACGAGCGTGTCCGCATCGGCAAGCTGCGGGACCGCAAGTGGCGAAACGAAGCTCGTGACCTCGATCTCCCGGAGTCCGGCCGCGACGAGGAGCTCGATGTAGCGCACTTTCGCAGCGAGCGGGACTGTCGTCGCCTCGTTCTGGAGCCCGTCACGAGGTCCGACTTCGTAGATGCGAACGCGGTCGGGCATGCGAGTGGGCGGGGCTTGGCGGGTCGTCGAGACGTCGTCGATGCCGGGTCGCTCGTCAGACGAGCGGCGGGTCCATCGCCCGCTCGATGCGGGCGATCTGGATTTCGATGCGAGCCAGCTCCTCCGAGGCGGCGGCGCGTTCCTCGCTCAGCAAGGCCGCGGCGTCCCGACGGCCGCGCGCCGCGCGGTGCAGCACGAGGAGGGCCTCCCGGCTCTCCGGGAGCGCGGCGGTCTCGCGGGTCGTGGTGGCCTTCGCCATGGTCGGTTTGGTCGCTCCGGTCGGCGCGATCGAGTTCGGCGCGGAGAGCGTACCCCTACGGCTCGACGACCGCGAGCAGCTGCCCGCGGGCGACCTGGTCGGTGGGTCGGACACTCACCTCCATGACCGTGCCAGCGATCGGTGCGGCGACGATGTGCTCCATCTTCATCGCCTCGAGGGTCACGATCGGATCGCCGGCCTCGACGGCCTCGCCAACCACGCGGTGCACCGCGAGGACGTTGCCCGGCATCGGCGCGGTCACCTCGGCCGGACCGGCGCGGTGGTGCAAGACGGCCGCCCGGGCCGCCCGATCGACGTCGGGAGGCGGCGCGATGCGGAACGCAACGCTTCGTCCGCCGACGTCGATGTGGACCGTGTCGTCGCTGCGAACGCTCACCGGGGACTCGGGGAGATCTCTCGGCGACGCGTCACCGACCTCCACGACTCGTTCTGACGCGTCGTCGGCTGCCAGGCGGATGCGTGCCGGACCGTTCAGGCGCCAGCCGCCGGCACGGAGGGCATGGGCCGCGCCGATCCAGGCCGCGTTGGGGATCGCCTTGCGCTCTTCCCAGTCGTCGGGCGGCCAGATCCGCTCGAGGGTATCGATACGGGCCAGCCCATCGCGGACGGCCGGCTGACGCAGGAGCCAGCGCAGGAACCGAAGGTTCGTCGTCAGGCCGAGGACGACGGTGTTGTCCAGCGCCTCGGCGAGCCTGGCAAGCGCCTCGGGGCGATCATGGCCGTGGGCCACGATCTTGGCCAGCATCGGATCGAAGCGGCCGGTAACGTCATCGCCCTCGTCGATCCCGGCGTCCACGCGGATGCCCTCGCCTCTTGGCCACCGGACGTGCTCGACGCGACCCGCCGCCGGGAGGAACCGGTCCTCCGCGTCCTCGGCATAAAGCCGAACCTCCACCGCGTGCCCGCCCGTGCGGAGCGCGGCGTCGACGTCGGCCTGCGTCACGCCAAGTTCCGCGCCGCCGGCGATCCGGAGCTGGTCGGCGACGAGGTCGCGACCGGTCACCGCCTCGGTCACGGGGTGCTCCACCTGGAGGCGGGCGTTCATCTCGAGGAAGAACATCTCGCCGCGCTCGGTCAGCAGGAACTCGCAGGTCCCGGCGCTCGCGTAACCGACGGCGCGGGCCAGTCGGAGCGCCGCTGCACCCAGGTCCCGGCGGACCTCGCGGGTGAGGGCCGGCGCCGGCGCTTCCTCGAGGATCTTCTGGTGGCGCCGTTGGATGGAGCAATCGCGCTCTCCGAAGTGGACGCCATTGCCAACGGCATCGAAGAGGACCTGGACCTCGACATGGCGGGCACCTTCGATGAGCCGTTCCAGGATGAGGCGCTGGTCGCCGAAGGCGGCAGCCGCCTCGCGGCGAGCCGAGACGAGGGCGTCGCGGAGCGCGGACGGGTCACGGACGATTCGCATCCCCTTGCCGCCGCCGCCCGCCGCGGGCTTCGCGAGGATCGGGTAGCCGATCCTCGCCGCGGCGGCCTTCAAGGTGGCGTCCGACTGGCCGGCGCCGTCGTAGCCGGGGATGACGGGGACGCCGAGCCGGGTCGCCAGCCGTCGCGCCGAGGCCTTGTCGCCCATCGCTCGAATGGCAGCCGGCGGCGGCCCGACCCAGCGGATCCCCGCGGCCTCGACGGCCTCGGCGAAGTCCGCGTTCTCGGCCAGGAAGCCGAACCCGGGATGCACGGCGTCGGCGCCCGCGGCGACCGCCGCGGCGACCACCGCCTCAATGTCCGGGAGATCAAGGGCCCGCGGGCCGACCGCATCCGGCACCGTCACGCGGATGCCGAGCCGCTCGCACGTCCTGCGGATCCGGCGGACGATCTCGCCGCGGTTCGCGATGAACAGGTGACGAACGGGGTTGACCATCGCCACCGCCGCGGGGGCTCGCGTCCGAGATGCGTCGGAGACAACCGTATCGGCGACGAACGCGTCTAACACGTCAGACGCGACACGCCATCGTCCACCAACGCGTCGCGCAGGCAGTCGCCCAGCGCCGATCCAGCGCTGAACGGATCGCGTCGAGGTGCCGATGCGGCGGGCGGCCTCACTGGGGCTGAGTTCCGGGGCCAACTCTGGCGCGATTGTCGCATACGGCTCCAAGGTACCGCCCGGCGCGCGCCTAGATGTGATTCCCAGATACATTCTCGCCACCCGCCGCGGCCGGTCGTCCACGGACCAGGGATCGAGCGAACCGACGACCGCGAACGAGCGAACCGGCGACCGTAATCGAGCTCGCTCATCAGATTCGACGCATCTGAGCGTGGCCGGACACGGTTCCCGTCGAATCCGGAGCTCGGCCGAGCGTGGCCGGGGCCGATCTGATGAACTACATCGATCAGCCCGCCCGAGCCTGCCTCGCAACAGCCTCAGTGGAAATCACCGCTCGTCGGGCCGCCCGGGATCCCAGGCGACTCGCCAGTCGTCGGGCCTGGGGTCCCAGGCGCGTTGCCTAGTCTTGGCCCTCGGGATCCCAGGCCGGTCGCCGCTTCTCGCTGAACGCACGGAACCCCTCCTGGGCTTCCGGACTGGTCCGGTGCCGGGCGATGACCCGCGCGGTGTGCCACTTGGAAGAGCCGTGCCCCAGCCCGCGGATCTCGCGGACGATCGCCTTGGCGGCACGGGCCGCGGTGGGACCGGCGGCGAGCACATCCGCGATGGCTGTTTCGACCGCGCCATCGAGCGCCGTATCGCCCTCGACGACCTCGTGCACCAGGCCGATCCGCTGGGCTCGAAGTGCGTCGAACCGGCGTCCGCCGGGGAAGAGCGCCCGCGCGTTCGTCTCTCCGATCTTGGCGATCACGAAGGGAGCGATGGTCGCCGGCAGGATCCCGAGGCGTGTCTCGGTGAACCCGAAACGCGCCCCGGATTCCGCGATGACGAGGTCCGCCACCGCGCACAGGCCCATACCGCCACCCAGCGTGGCGCCGTGGACCCGGGCGATCACCGGGACTGGACACGTGTCGATCGTCTCGAACATGTCGGCCATCGCCATGGCGTCCTGCTCGTTTCCCTCGACATCGAGCTGCATTGCCGCGCGCATCCAGGCGACATCCGCACCAGCGCAGAACGACGGCCCCTCGCCGGCGAGAACGACGGCGCGGAGTGTGGCCGGACCCTCCTTGGCGAACCCGGCGAAGGCCGCCGCGAGCTCGGCGATCATCGAGGCGTCGAACGAGTTGTGAACCTCGGGCCGGGCCAGGATGACCCGCGCGACCATGCCTTCGGGCCCGGAACGCGAAAGTCGAAGCGCAGGCGTCATCGATCTGCGGCCGCGATCTCCACCCGATCGCCCGGTGCCGCCCTTCCCTCCACCAGAACGCGCGCGTACCAGCGCGCGTCCTCGGGGTGCGCCTTGGGCGAGATCCTCGCGATGCCGCGCTCGACGAACCAATGGGCAATCGTCTGGCAGGGCGCCGCATAGCTCACCAGCTCCAGGGTCGGCCCGGCCTCTCCGATCACGAGGACGTTGCCTGCGCGGAGACTTCCCCAGTCGATCCCCTCGAGCGTCAGGTTCTCGCCGTAGGCGCCGGGGAACGCCTGGTGTCCGTCAGCCGCAACCCGTTCGATGGCCTCAATCGAGTAGAGGCAGACCGCCTGATCCGGTCCCCCGTGCATGGGCTCCGGCTCGTTGTGGCGGTCGGCGTCGAGGCCGAGGCGCCCGACCCATGCATCCGGCACGGGCTTCTTGGGAACACCGCCGGCGGAGATGTTGACGGAGGCGATGCGGCCGGTCATGTGGGGGATCCTATCCGGTTACTGAGCCGTCCAACGTGCCGTGCCGAGCGCGATCGGGCCTCCCCGACTACATTCGGAAGATCCCGAACTTCGTCTCCGGGATCGGGGCGTGGACAGCGGCCTCGATTCCCATCGAGATGACACGCCGAGTGTCGAGCGGGTCGATGACCCCGTCGTCCCACAGCCTGGCCGTCGCGAAATACGGGTTTCCCTCCCGCTCGTAGGCGTCGAGGATCGGCGCCTCGAAAACGTCACGCTCGGCATCGCTCGCGAACTCGCCGCGCACGATTGACAACACGCGGGCGGCCTGCGCCCCGCCCATCACGCTGATCCGGGCGTTCGGCCATGTCCACAGGAAGCGCGGCCCGTACGCCCGGCCAGCCATCGCGTAATTGCCAGCCCCGAAGCTCCCCCCGATGAGGACCGTGAACTTCGGCACGGCCGCCGTCGCGACGGCTGTCACGAGCTTCGCCCCGTCCTTGGCGATGCCGCCGGCCTCGTATTCCCGGCCGACCATGAACCCGGTGATGTTCTGGAGAAAGACGAGCGGGATCCGGCGCTGGCAGGCGAGCTCGATGAAATGGGCGCCCTTGAGCGCCGACTTGCTGAACAGGATCCCGTCGTTGGCGAGGATCGCGACGGGCCACCCGTCGAGATGGGCGAAGCCGCACGCGAGCGTCTCGCCGTAGAGCGGCTTGAACTCGTGGAATCGTGAGGCATCCACGAAGCGGGCGATGAGCTCGCGGACCGGCACCGCGCGACGCGCGTCCGCCGAGATCGCTGCGTAGAGGTGGGCGCCGCCGTCCTTTCCGCCGGGATCGACAGCGGGCGCCCCGGGTTCGCGCCGGTCCCAGGGGGTAGCGGTGGGTTTGCGCTCGAGGTGCCGGACGATTGACCGCCCGAGGGCCAGCGCATGCTCGTCGTCGAGCGCCTCGTGATCCGCCACGCCGCTCAGCCGCGCGTGGACCTCGGCCCCGCCGAGCGACTCGGCATCGACGTCCTCGCCCGTGGCGGCCTTCACCAACGGCGGCCCGCCCAGGAAGATCGTGCCCGTTCCTTTGACGATGACCGTCTCGTCGGACATGGCCGGGACGTACGCCCCGCCGGCGGTCGAGGAGCCCATGACCAGCGCAACCTGCGGGATGCCCTCGGCAGACATCCGGGCCTGGTTGTAGAAGATCCGCCCGAAGTGCTCCCGATCCGGGAAGACATCGGCCTGGAGCGGCAGGAACGCGCCGCCGCTGTCCACGAGGTACACGCACGGCAGCCGATTCTCGAGGGCAATCTCCTGGGCCCGCAGGTGCTTCTTGACGGTCATCGGGTAATACGTGCCGCCCTTGACCGTCGCGTCGTTGGCGACGATGACGCACAGCGTCCCTTCAATCCGCCCGATCCCGGTGACGATGCCCGCGCTCGGTGCCTCGTCTTCGTACATGCCGTTCGCGGCGAGCGCGCTCAGCTCCAGGAACGATGCCCCCGGATCCAGGATCCGGTCGATCCGCTCGCGGACGGGGAGCTTCCCGCGCTCGCGGTGGCGCGCGATCGAGCGTTGGTCGCCGCCCGCCCCGCGTTGGGCGACGGCGGCGGTTCGGGCGCGCAGATCCGCGACGAGGGCCGACATTGCCCCCACGTTCGCGTGCGCCTCCGGGCTCGCGGGATCAATCCGGCTGCGCAGGACGGGCATGGCCGCAGTCTAGGACGCGGGTCTTGCTCGAGTTCCGCTCGAACCTCAGGCGGTCTGACACGGCCCGTCCGCTGATGCGCCGCGGATGCCGCCGCTCGATACGCAGACGCTGCACGCCGGGGCCGTCTCCACCCTGAATACGCAGTACTGCCGCATCGACCTGCTGGCGAATCCAGATCCCGGACTGCCGTACGAACGGCTGTAAGGGTCCGCCGAGGCCCGTGATCTCCTCGGGACACGCCTGTTCGTGGCCGGCCTTGACGACCTCATCGCGATGAAGCACGCGGCTGGTCGACCGAAGGATCGAGTGGAGCTCGAAATCCTCGGTGCGCTTCGGGAAGAAATTGACCGAGAGGCAGGCTAGGCCGCGGCTAAGCCGTGCGCCCTGCGCGGATCCGGCCCCCCGCTGGCACTATTTGTCTGGTTCATCAGAATCGCTGCGAGCGAGCGTGGCGGTGCATGACTTCTGTCGATTGCGGTGCTCGGCCGAGCGTGGACGGGTCCAGTGTGATGCGCCAGCTCGATCAGCCCACGGGAGGTCCCTGTCAACAACGTCCGTGGGAATCGCAACTAGGCCGCGGCTGAGGGGCCGAGCACCTCCTGGAGCGCCATCTCGAGGTTGATGAACCGGAAGGAGAACCCCGCTTCGAGGAGGCGGGCCGGGACCACGCGCCTCGACCCGAGCAGCAGCGTCGACTCCTCGCGAAGCATCAGGCGCAGCACCGATGCCGGAAGCGGCAGCCAGTTCGGACGATGCAGGACGTGGGCAAGGGCGGCGGCGAGCTCGCGCTGGCGGACCGGATGCGGGGTCGCCGCGATCAGCGGTCCGGCGATGCCTGCGTCGGCGATCGCGAGCCGGTAGGTGGCTACCAGATCGTCCAGGTGGATCCAGCTGAACCACTGGTCGCCGGAGCCGTATCGCCCGCCAAGGCCGAGTCGAACCGGGAGCGCGAGCAGCTGCATGAGGCCGCTGCCCCGAGCCAGGACGAACGAGGTCCGGACCATGACCGTGCGCACGCCGAGCGCGGTCGCTCGATCCGCGGACGACTCCCACGCCCGGCCAACGTCGGCAAGGAAGCCCGTGGTCGCACCGATGTCGGTCGTCTCCGTGGCATGGGTCGCGTCGAGGTCCGTGTAACCATCGATACCCGAGGCGCACACGAAGGCTCCCGGGCGTGCCGACGGCCCGAGCCTGGCCATCGCCTCAACGAGCCGGACCGTCGAGATCACACGGCTATCGAAGATGGCCCTCCGCCGGCCGGCCGTCCAGGGCAGCGGGCCAACGGGCATGCCGCAGAGGTTCACGACGGCGTCGGCGCCCTCGAGGGCAGCGGCGAGGCGAGCAACGGTTGCCGGGTCGGATGGAACCCAGCCCACGAGGCGCGTGGAGTCCGCCACGGATCCGGCGCGACGACGCGGGTCCCGGCTCAGGACATCGACGTCAAGCCCATCGGCGAGCAGGGAGCTCGTCAGCGCGCGGCCGATCAGCCCCGAGCCGCCGGCGATCACGACGCGCGTCACGCAACATCCTCCAGCCGGCTCGGCCGGGCTTCTGTGGGCCGGTTCGGGAGCGCAGAATTGACGTGTCCCAGGGCCGCCCGGATCGTCGTGTCAGGCCGCCTTTGTGCTACTGTCACCTAGCAAGTTATGACCGAAGAATACGCTACTGTCAAGTCGCACGTTTCGGACGGGTCTTCGCCGATCGCCGAAGAAATTCGCCTGCGCCTGGTGGACGCGTGGGGGGAGATGGGGGCGGCCTGGGGTGTTGCGCCCGCGATCGCCCGCGTGCACGCCTACCTGATGACCCGGCAGGCGCCGCTGACCGAACGCGAGGTGCGCGAAGCACTCGGCCTGTCGCATCGGGCGGCCAGCCTGGCCCTCGCCGACGCGGAGGCCTGGGGCCTCGTCGAGAGGGTCTCTGAGCCGCGCCGGGTCGGTCGTCGCGGCCCCGCGGGCGCGGCCTTCCAGGCGATCGGGGACCATTGGCGCTGGTTCGGCCGGGTGGTCGCCGAGCGGAAGGTTCGCGAGGGTGACCCGATCCTCGACGTTCTCGAAAAGACGGCCAGGGAAGTTTCGACTGCAGCCGCCTTGAGCCCGATGGATCGCGATCTCGCGGCCCTTCATGAATGGCTCTCGACCTTCCTCGTCTTCGTCCGGCTCTTCGATCGGGCGGTCGGCCTCGTACCGCGCCTGGAACCCCGAGAGCTCGAACGGGCCCTCCGCCTCCTCGGCGAGGTTCCCGACGACACGGTCCTCCGCCTCGTTCGGCTCCTGGGCGGGCTGCCGGACGACGACGTCCTGGGCCTCGTCGAGGCCCTCAGCCGCCTCTCGCCGACGGCAGCCCGGCGGGCCACCAAGCTCATGTCTGGGGTCGTGCGCACCGTCGGACGATAGGTTCCCCGGCAGGCCGCCGGCCGGTATTTCGTGCACCCGTGCGATAATCGCGCCGCGTTGCGGCGACCCGGGCCGGCCCGAACGGGCGAGGACCCCGAGGCAGGCAGGCCGGCGGACCGCGGCAGGATCTAAGAGGAAGCAGTCCCGACATGACCGTCGAAACCTCCACCTGGGCGACCAAGAAGGGTCTCGCCCAGATGCTCAAGGGCGGCGTCATCATGGACGTCGTCACAGCGGACCACGCGAGGATCGCCGAGGATGCCGGCGCGGTTGCCGTCATGGCCCTCGAGCGCGTCCCCGCGGATATTCGCGCCGCCGGCGGCGTCGCCCGAATGTCCGATCCGTCGATGATCCAGGGGATCATGGACGCCGTCACGATCCCGGTGATGGCCAAGGCCCGGATCGGCCACTTCGTCGAGGCCCAGATCCTCGAAGCACTCGGCGTGGACTACATCGACGAGTCCGAGGTCCTGACCCCAGCCGACGAGGCCAACCACATCGACAAGCACGCCTTCAAGGTCCCGTTCGTGTGCGGCTGCCGGAACCTCGGCGAGGCGCTCCGCCGGATCAACGAAGGCGCGGCGATGATGCGGACGAAGGGCGAGGCCGGGACCGGCAACGTCGTCGAAGCGGTCCGCCAGCTGCGTGATGTCCTTGCCGAGATGCGGCGCCTCCAGGGCATGCGCGACGACGAGCTGTTCGTCGCTGCCAAGGAGCTCCAGGCACCGTACGAGCTCGTCAAGCAGGTCGCGAAGGACGGCAAATTGCCAGTCGTGAACTTCGTCGCTGGCGGTATTTCGACGCCGGCTGATGCCGCGCTCGTCATGCAGCTCGGGGCCGAGGGCGTCTTTGTGGGCTCCGGCATCTTCAAGAGCGAGGATCCGGCCCGGATGGCCAATGCAATCGTCCAGGCCACCACCCACTTCGACGACCCCAAGATCCTGGCCGAGGTCAGCAAGGGCCTCGGCGCCCCGATGCGCGGGATCGCCATGGAACAGCTCGCCGAGTCGGATCGGCTGGCAATCCGGGGTTGGTAACCCGCCGCGCCGGCGACGGCGAAGGGCGGCCGATGCGAATCGGGGTTCTCGCCGTCCAGGGGGCGTTTGCCGAACACATGACCACCCTTGACGCGATCGGGGTCAAGGGCGTGGAAGTGCGACTGCCGGCCGATCTCGAGGACATCAGCGGCCTGATCCTGCCCGGCGGCGAATCCACGGCCCAGCGGCGATTGATCGACCGTTGGGGGCTTCGCGAGCCGATCCTCGACCTGGCCCGCTCCGGCGCCCCGCTCTTCGGAACCTGTGCCGGGATGATCCTCCTGTCCCGCGACATCGTTGACGGCGACGAGCCCGTCTTCCCGCTCCTCGACGTCGGCATTCGGCGAAACGCGTTCGGGCGCCAGCTCGACTCGTTCGAAACCGAACTGCACGTTCCGATGCTCGGCGAGCGCCCCATGCACGGCGTGTTCATTCGGGCCCCGGTTGTCGAGCGTGTCGGCCCGGGTGTGGATGTCCTTGCCCGGCTCGATGATGGGCGGATCGTGGCCGTCCGCGAGCGCAACGTGGTGGCCACCGCGTTCCACCCGGAGCTCGCGGGCGAGACGCGCTTCCATCGCCTCGTCGCCACGATGGCCGCCGAGCACGACGATCCCGGCGAAGGATCAGGGCGCCGCCCGCATCCCACGCGCCGCACGGGCCTGGCCCGATGACCGCGATGCGGACCGGCCGCCCGACGGGAAAGGTCCGGATCGCCCGAATCACCGACCTTGCCGCGCTGGGCGAGCTATCGCGGCTGTGCGAGGACGATGCCGCCGGCGGCCGGTCGCTGGGCCTGCCCGTGAGCGGCCCGCGGATCGGCGTCTTCTCCCTCTTCCGGCTCCCGCTGGGGGCGTTTCGGCCGAATGACCTCCTGTTCGTGTACGAGGAGGACCGCCGGGTCGCCGGGCTCGTTCGCGTGGAGCGGGAAAGCCACCGCGATGACTGGACGATCGTGGAACTGGACGGCCTCGCGGGCCTGGCGGGCGCGGCCGCCGGCGATATCCGGTTCCGGCTGGTGCAGCAGGTCCTGCGCGAGGGCCAGAAGCGCGGCGCGGCGCGCTTCCACGTGGCCTGCGCCGACGCGGGCGGCAACGTCGAGCTCTTCATGCAGGCGGGCTTCGCCAGGTATGGCGAGGAACGCGTGCTGCACCGGGATGTCTCGGCACCACTGCCGGAGGCATGGTCGGCTGAACGGGTGGCGGACGCCCGTATACGCCCGGCAACGCCGAGGGACGCGGTCGCGCTCATGCAGCTGTACGCCGCGGTGACCCCGCAGCCCGTCCAGCGCCTCGAGGGCTTCCGGATTCCGGATTGGGAGCGTCAGGGCTCCCACTGGCGAGTGCCCCGCAGCAGCCTTGCCCCGCTCCTCCGCTTCGCCGACATCGAGGGCTACGTCGTCGAGGGGGCGGATGGCCTGGCGATCGACGGTTTCATCCAGCTCGGCGTCGCCCGTGAAGATCAGCCCCACTACCTGCGAGTCATGGGCAGGCCGGACGCCGACATCGCAGCCCTGATCGCATTCGGGCTCGGCGACATCCGGGCCCGCACCTCGAAGGGCGGCGAGCACGCGGGCGCGAACGGCGTCATCGCCCCGGTGCGAACCTATGAAGCGCCGCTTGATCGCCGCCTGGAAGAAGCCGGCTTCAGCACGATCTCGATGGTCACGCTGCTCATGAAGGAGACGCTCGTCCGTGTCGCGGAGCCGGTCCTCGTGCCGGCGGGCGTCCGCCCCTGGGAGGTGACCCGTGGCTCCTGAACGGATCGACCGTCGCGAGACCATCGACGACCTCGATGTCCTGCTGGCGGCGCTTCCGCCCGAGATCGTGGCCGCGATTCACGGGCTCGCCGACCGGGAGGCCGTCATCGAGGTCGTGCTGGACCTCGGCCGCCGGCCCGAGGCGCGCTTCCCGGACTCGGAGGTGACGCTTCTCGAGCGCGAGATCAGCGAGGCGGACATCGCCCATGTCGTCGACCACATCGGTACGTTCGGCGACGACAACAGGGCGGGGATCGAGCGCACGCTGCACCGGATCAGTGCGATCCGGAATCGGAACGGCAAGATCGTCGGCCTGACCTGCCGCATCGGGCGTGCCGTGTACGGCACGATCGAGATCATCGCGGACTTCGTCGAGAGCGGGAAATCGATCCTGATCATGGGCCGGCCGGGCATCGGCAAGACCACGATGTTGCGCGAGGCTGCCCGCGTCCTGGCCGACGACTTCGGCAAGCGAGTAGTCGTGGTCGACACCTCCAACGAGATCGCCGGGGACGGCGACATCCCCCATCCGGCGATCGGCAAGGCTCGCCGCATGCAGGTCCGGACCCCCTCGATGCAGCACCAGGTAATGATCGAGGCGGTCGAGAATCACATGCCCCAGGTCATCGTGATCGATGAGATCGGGACGGAGCTCGAGGCCGCGGCTGCCCGGACGATCGCCGAGCGAGGGGTTCAGCTGATCGGTACGGCGCACGGCAACAATCTCGACAACCTGATGCTCAACCCCACCCTGTCCGACCTCATCGGGGGGATCCAGAGCGTGACCCTCGGCGATGAGGAGGCCCGCCGGCGGCGGACCCAGAAGAGCGTCCTCGAGCGCAAGGCCCCGCCGACCTTCGACGTCATCATCGAGATCCAGGATCGGGAGAAAGTGCTCGTCCACGGCGATGTCGCCGAAACCGTCGATGCTCTCCTGCGCGGCGACGCGGTGGCCGGGGAGCAGCGCTGGCGAGACGAGGAGGGCGTCCATCGGTCCCAGTCCCGCCCAAAGCCCTCGCCCCGCGAACAGCTCGGTGTGGATCGATTCGCGGGCGTCGTGGGTTCGGGCGCGTCTTGGCGCATGGAGCCGGGCTGGCGGGGCGATGGAGGCCATCGACCCGGGCTGGGTGGGCTGGCCGGGGCCGGGGCGTTTCCCGGGTCTGAGCGAGGACCTCGGTCGAGCTACCGCCCCGGCGCATCGGGCTCCTGGCGACCGTTGCGCCCCGGACCGAACCAGGGGCGTGGAGGCGGATCCACCGAACCGGAGGGGGCGGCCGATACCGTGGGGTCGGGCACGCCGGAGGCTCCGTTCGTTGCCGGCGCGATCGCGGACCGCGGTCCGCTCGAACGCGGCAGCGTGCCGGTCCCCGAGCCTCGAGCCCGCGAAGCGCGCGAGCTGAGCCGCCAGCGAGAGTGGCGCGATTCCGCGACCCGGGCGATCGGCGCCCTGCGCGCCGATGAAGGGACCGCCCCGGCCAATGCGGCGGACCTCGAGGCCGACGACGAGGCGCTTGCCGATCGGGCGATCGCCGGCGCGGCCGCCGAGTCGGGCGAGGACGGCGGCCCTCGGGCAGATGGTGCCGACACGCTGCCGACCCTGCGGGTGCTGCCCCAGGGAATCAGCCGCCGCCGCCTGGAGCAGGCAATCCGGGAGCTGCAACTGCCGGTCATCATCGCTCGCGATGCCGATGAGGCCGACGTCGTGATGACGATTCGGACGGAATACAAGCAGAAGACGCCGTTGATCCGGGAAGCCGAGGAGCGGGCGCTGCCGATCTACGTCCTCAAGACCAACACGATCATCCAGATGCAGGCCTCGCTGACATCGATCTTTGCCCTCGAGATCGATCCCAGGGACGCGGCCCTGCGCGAGACCGAGGAAGCCATCGGCATGGTCCTGCAGCGATCCGAGCCGGTGGAGCTCTCGCCCCAGAACGCCTACATCCGGCGCCTCCAGCACCAGATGGCCGAGCGCGCGAACGTGGTTTCTCGATCTCGCGGGCGCGAACCGTATCGTCGGGTCCGACTGTATCCGGACGTTGCCCGCAACGCCTGGCGCTAGGCGGATGAGCCTTCGCCAGGGCGATATCGTCATCGACTGCGCGGACCATGACGTCGTCGTCCCGTTCTGGCAGGCCGCGCTCGGCTGGGAGCGACGGGACGTGAACGAGCAGTTCGTGTCGCTCGTGCCGCCGGCGCATCAGCGGGAGGGTTCCGGCCCTCGGCCGTTGCCGCTGCTCTTCCAGAAGGTTCCGGAGCCCAAGATGATCAAGAACCGGACCCACATCGACTGGCGCTCCGACGATCGCCTCGCCGAGGTGTCCCGGCTCAGGGATCTTGGCGCGACCGAGATCGCCACCCGCAGCCTGGGCGACTTCACCTGGACCGTGATGGCAGATCCCGAGGGCAACGAGTTCTGCGTGTCGTGACCGCAGCGGACTGACCTACGGAGCGCCGGTCCCGTAGCTGGCCACAATCTCGCTCAGCCGCCTGTGCTTGATCGGTTCGATCACGACCTCGATGTCGGTGAGCGCGAAGTCGCGGCCCGTGAACAACAGCGGTTCGCCGAGCTCCCGAGCCAGGGCATAGGAGAAGCAGTCGCCCATGTTCAGGCGTGCCGGGTGCCCGCTCCCACGCCCGAAGCGCTCGTATGCCGAGCGGGCCAGTCTCGCCTGCGACGACGTGAACGGCTCGATCCGGATCCGGTAGGCCACGAGCGCTTCGTCGAGGGCGGCGCTCGCGATCGGGTTCCGGGCGCCATCGATGACGACGGCGAGCTCGAGGTAGCTCGCCGCGGAGATCCGCACGTCCTGTGATCCGCGGAGCAGGCCCTCGAGCTGGTCCGCTTCGGGTTCGCCGCGGATCATCGCGACGAGGGCGGACGTATCGATGATCACTTCGGCAGCCCGCGCTCGTCGTAGAGGAGCTCGTCGAAGTCCTGATCCCAATACCCGGCGGGCGCCTGATTCCGAATCTCCGCGAGCAGCGCATGGGCTCGCTGCATCCGCGCGTCGACCTCCGCCTCGGACTCGCCGCGCTCGGCGCGGAGCCGATCGAGCTGGGCACGGACTGCCTCGGTCACGGCCGCCGTCATGGATTGCCCGGTCTCGTCAGCGAGTTCCTTGACGAGGCGGTAGGTCGTCGGGTTCTTGATATTGAGGCTCATGGTAGAAGTCTACCATCTGATGGTAGACGGACACCACCCGGACTCAGTGCTCCGTGGCGCCGGTGAAGGTCCACCCGTCGATGCGCAGCGCCGGCACGACCGCAGTGCCCAGGAAGCCCTTGAGCGTCTTGCGCTCGCGTCCCACCGCCGTGACTCCGGCCAGGGCATCGAGGTAGGACTGGGTGAATCGAAGATTCCGAACAGGTCCGACGATCCTGCCGCCTTCGACCAGGAAGCTTCCGTCGCGGGTCATCCCCGTGACGATCGCCAGCTTCGGGTGAATCGGGTTCGTGTAGTGGAAGCGGGTGACGAGCAGGCCCCGATCCAGCCCGCCGATGAGATCGTCTCGCGGGGTGGTCCCCGCCGTCATCACCATGTTCAACGGGAACGGGCCGTACTGGTTCGGAGCGGGCAGGCCGTGCCCGGTGGACCGCCGCCCGGCACGGGCCGCGGTCTGCGTGTCGTAGACCACCTCCCTGCACACGCCGCGCTCGACGAGGACGACCCGCTGCTTTCGGACACCCTCGTAGTCGAAGGCCATCGGCATGCCGGCCGGGTTGGCCGCGTCGTCCACGATCGTGATCAGGTCGGACCCGATCCGCCTTCCCGGCTCGGCGAATGATCGTTCCTCCTGGACCGCGAGCGCAGAGAACCCGAGGTATCCGAGGGTATCCACGATGTCGACGACGGCGTATTCCTCGAGTACGACGGGGTAGTCGCCGGGCGGCAGCGAGATGGGTCGGGCGGTCGAGCGGGCCTTGGCGGCCGCCTCGCGCCCGACCGCGGCAGCGTCGATGGTGCTGGCGTCGGTGGCTGCCGCTTCGGCGTAACCGGAGCCGCCCTCCGGCGACATCGAAACCGTCAGGAGCTGCGAGCTCGTACGCTCCTCCTCGGCGCGGATCCCGGTCGAGCTGGCAACGGCGACCTGCTCGCGGGACGTGGCGAACGAGCCGTATGCGAGCACGCCCTGTGCGTCGGCGGCGGCGATGACCGCCCGCACCGCCTCGGCGCGGAACTCCGGGCTGGCCTCGGCCGTGGCGCGGGCCCAGGCTGCCGGCAGCCCCCTGATCGGGCCGTCGTCGGGGCCAGCCAGCCCGCCCCAGTCCTCGAGCTCCTCGCAGGTCCGGGCAATCGCCGATGCTCGCTTGACCAGCGCCTTGAGCCCCTCCTGGTCGGTTCGGCCCGAGGCCGTGACGGCGATCCGGCGACCGCTCACGAAGCGCAGTCCCACGTTGACGTTGGTCTCCGAGACGTTCTGATGGATCTCGCTGTTGGCGAACCGTGTGAGCGCGGAATCATCGGTGGAGACCAGGACCTCGGCCTCAGAGGCTCCGGCGGCGAGGGCCCGGCGGAGGACGTCCTCGGCCAGCCTGAGCGGGCCCGCGTGGGCGACGCTGGTCACCATTTGCCCACGCCCACCTGGACGCCGCGGAAGCGCGCGCCGGAGACACCGTGGCCCACATGCATTCCCTGGACCGGCTCGCCCTTTCCGCAGTTGGGCGCCCCGAGCATCACGTAGCTGCTGGCATCGCCGACGGCATCGCAGGATCGCCAGAACTCGTAGGTGATCCCCGTGTAGGTCGGGTTCTTGAAGATCCGGCCGCGCTTGCCACCCTTGACTTCATACGCGATCTCCGTCGCGAACTGGAAGTTCAGGCGTCGGTCGTCAATCGACCAGCTTCGGTTATGGCTCAAGTACAGCCCATCGTCGGTGTCCGCGACGATGTCGTCGAGGGTCATGCCCGGGACGGGCAGGAGGTTGACGTTGGTCATGCGGATTAACGGGATCCGGTTCCAGCCCTCGGCGCGCATCGCCCCGCCAGAACGGCGCCCGATTCGCGGAGCCGTCTCACGGGAGCTCAGATAGCCCACAAAGACCCCGTTCTGGACGAGCGGGACGGCCTGGGCGGCGACCCCCTCGTCGTCCCAGCCGAACGTGCCCATGCCCTGGGGCGAGGTCGCGTCGGCCACGATCGTGACGAGGTCCGAGCCGTACCGGAACCCGGCGCCGAGCTTGTCCGTGGTCAGGAAGCTCGTGCCGGCGTAGGAAGCCTCCGTCCCAAAGACACGGTCGAGCTCGGTCGGGTGGCCGCAGCTCTCATGGACCTGCATGTAGAGCTGGCTTGGGTCGAGGATGATCGTCATCGCCCCCGACGGGCACTGCGGCGCGCTGAGCAGCGCCACCGACTCTTCGGCGGGTCGCTGGACGTTGCCGGCCAGGTCGAGCTCCCGGATGTGTTCCCAGCCCGCGGCCCGCCAGCCTCCGCCCTGATCCGGGTAGCTCCGACGCTGGTGATCGTCGCCCTCGATCGCATTGGCCTCGACCGCCGCACCGACGTGGGTGATCACCTGCTCCGTATAGCTTCCGTCGGTGGCCGCGAAGGTCTTCTCCTCGCGCTGGGCGCCGTACGACGACTCGGTGAATGTGACCCCGGCGACCGCTCCGGCCACGCGATCCGCCTCGAGGAGATGCCCGATCTTCCGCTCGATCGGGATCTTGAACGGATCCTCCCGGACCGGCGTCTCGTAGCGACCCTGGGCGGGCGGGCGATCGTCGAGGGCGACGCGCGTGCGGAGGCCCGTGGCCGACGCCCGGGCGATGCGAACGGCCAGCACCGCTACGCGGTCGGCCTCGTCCAGCTCGAGCTGGTGCGACGCGGCAAAGCCCCAGGCGCCGTCGACCAGAACCCGAAGGCCGAAGCCCTCTGACTCCCCGGAGATGACGCCCTCCAGGCGGCCGGATTTGACGGAGACCCCCTCGTTTCGGTGGTGGACGACACGAACGTCCGCATACGAGGCGCCAAGGCCGGAGGCGGTATCGAGGGCGCGCTCGGTCAGCTGTCGCATATCGGTCGCGGAGACTAGCACGGACCGCGGGGCCGCGGCCGTCGCCGGGACGACCCGATGCCCGACCTCAGTAGACCGTGGCTCCGCTCAGTGCCTGGGCAGTCAGCCAGAGCCCGATTCCCAGGACGGCGACGGAAGCCAAAAGGGGCGCCTGTCGGGCAGCCCGGCCGAGCGCCGTCGCCGAGGGAAGCAGCTCCATCCGCCGGCGCGCAACGATCATGAGCACACCGACACCACTCAGCACCACGGCCATCCCGAGCCCGAAGGCAATCACGAGGATGATCCCGAAGGCGGTACGGCCGGCGACGATCGTGCCGAGAAGGATGATCAGGGCGTTGGTCGAGGGGATGATCCCGCCGGCCAGACCGAGCGCGAAGAGGCTGCGCCAGCTCAGCTTCGGATCGTCCGCCGGCAGGTGACTGTGGCTGACCCCGCCGTGGCTGTGCCGGCCGGCGACCGCCGGAACGGCGACCACCTGGTCATGGGCGTGCACCGTGTCATCGGCATCGTCATGCCCATGGTCGTGGTCCCGGGCGCCGTGATGGTCGTGGCCCGGGGCGCCGTCGTGGAAGTGGGCGATCCTCTCGAACCGGGAGACCCGACGGCGGCGTCGCACCTCGGCGCTCAGCATCGTGGCCCCGATCGCCACGAAGGCCGCTGCCGCGATCACCGGAATCGTCCGGACGACAACATCGGCCGGCAGGAGCGACTCCGCGCCGGTGATCAGCAGCGCCAGGGCGAGGATGCCCAGGGTGTGCGAGACCGTGACCGCCAGGCCGAGGCCCGCGGCGTGGCGAACCGTGCCCCGGGTTCCGACCAGGTAGGCCGCCATGAGCGTCTTGCCGTGCCCGGGCGTCAAGGCGTGGCCGGCCCCAAGCGCCATGGCCAGGACAATGGAGGCGATGCCGACGAAGAGCGTCAAGTCGGCTGTCCGAAAGAGGTCCGGTATCTCGGCTCCTACGCCTCCCGGCACGATCGCGGGCCCTGCGCCGACCGCCGGGCCGACTGCCGGGCCGCCATCCGCGGCGCCGGCATCGAGGGCCGCCGCGTCGGGGGCGAGATAGGCGGCGAGCGCGGGACCGCCCCCCTCGACCACGAAGGCCACGGACCTGACGTCCAACGGCTGTGCCAGGAGGTCCTTTGGGTAGGCCGTGAGACGACCCGAGACATCCGCACCGGCCGGTGTCAGGGCGCCTGGCGCACCGGCGATCGTCACCCCGTCACCGAGCACGAGGATCTCGCGCCAGCCGATCCGCTCGACATGGGACAGGTCCTCGAAGGTGACGGTGCGCCCGTCCGTGAGCGACCCGTCCGGCAGGCCTACGTATTCACAGACCACACGCATCGTGGGCACGCCCCCGGCGCCCGCCGGAAACGCGAGGCCCGCAGCCGTGAGCCTGAGATCCACGGGAGTCCCGCCGCCGCGGAGCTCCAGGCTCTGCGTAAGCGCCATGCATTCGGAGATGCGGGCCAGGTCCGTTTCCTCGTTCGTCACCTCGCCGTCGCCGTCCGAGTCGATCCGGATTCGCTCCTGGAAGGCGGGGATCTCGGCGTAGTCGATAACCACGTCGAGCGAGATCCTGTCATCGCCGACGCGCAGCGCGGCGTAGTGGTTGATCGTGAAGTTGCCGAGGGGGTGGGCCAGGGTCGTGGTCGGCAGCGCCAGCCCGAGCAGGGCAAGGAACGCAACGAGGACCGGGCGCAGGATGGTGGGGGAGCGCATGGCACCGAGGGTACGCCGGGTCACCGCTGCCGGATCACCTCCTGATACGGGCGTTTTGGCGGCTCGAAGGTGCCCGTCGGCTACACTCCGGCCGTGACGCTCCCGGATCGGCGCGCGGGCCGCTTCATCACGATCGAGGGGCCGGACGGGGCCGGCAAGACGCTTCAGGCGACGCTGCTCGCGGATGCCCTCGGCGCGCGGGGCCATGACGTCCTGCTCACCCATGAGCCTGGCGGAACCCGCCTCGGGGACCAGCTCTACGAGCTGCTCATGGCCAACGGCGGCGAGCCGATCGACCCGGTCGCGGATGCGCTCCTGTTCAACGCTGCAAGGGCCCAGCACGTGGCGATGGCCATTCGCCCTGCCCTCGAAGCCGGGCGTGTCGTCGTGTGCGCACGCTACGCAGATTCGACGCTGGCCTACCAGGGCTATGGCGGCGGCGTCGACCTCGACACCCTCAGGCGGATCATCGCCATCGCAACGGGCGGGCTCGTACCGGATCGGACGGTACTCCTCGACCTCCGGGCCGAGGCCGGACTGCGCCGGAAGACGCCCGACAGCCACACTCGTTTCGAGACGTCCTTCGATCTCGCCTTTCACCTGCGGGTCCGGGCCGGGTTTCTCGAGATGGCCGCGGCCGATGCCGACAGATGGGTCGTCGTCGACGCCGGCCGGGATGCGGCGTCGGTGCACGCGTCCGTGCTCGAGGCGGTGCTCGAGACGGTTGATCGATCGGTCGCGGTCGGACGTGGTCCCTCCGCCGGTGAACCGGCGAAGGTCGCGGCGCGCATTCACAGATGACCGACGAGCCTGGATCCGGTGCCCTCCGGGTGGCCTCGCCGGTCGATGATGCCGACCGGCAGGTCCTCGTCGATCTCGGCGAGGGGCGCCTCGATGCACTGGAAGAGCTGTACGACCGCTACCGAACCATGGCCTACGCAATCGCCCTCCGTATCACCGCCGACGCGGCGCTCGCCGAGGATGTCGTCCAGGACGCCTTCCTGGGCATGTGGCGCCACGCCGAGCGCTATGTCGAAGGACGGGGCAGCGTGAAGACCTGGCTCCTCTCGATCGTCCATCACCGGGCGATCGATGCGGTGCGCCGAAGGAAGCCGGCGACGGACCTCCCCGACGTCGATCTTCCACCGCCACCCCAGCTGATTTCCGGCGATGTCTGGCCCGAGGTGGCCGGGCGCCTGGATGCCATCGAGATCCGGGCGGCAATGGGCACCCTGTCCGATGTACAGCGCGAGGCGATCCAACTCGCGTACTGGGGCGGCCTGAGCCAGTCCGAGATTGCCGAGCGGACCGGCGCTCCACTCGGGACGGTGAAGTCGCGGATGCGCCTGGGCCTGCTCGTGATGCGCCGGGCGTTGACGGGGGCGACCGGCGAGGCCGACGCCTTCGAGGGGACGAATGGCATGAGCGAGGCCCACCCGTGACGCTGTCGTGCGCCGAGGTCCGCGATCTTGCCGCCGGGTTCGTGCTCGGCGCGCTGCAGCCGGACGAGGATTCCGCCGTCCGGGAGCACCTCGCGACCTGCCAGGACGCCCACGCCGAGGTGGCGGCGCTCGGCGGCGTGGTGCCGTACCTCGCCGAATCCCTGGAGCCCGTGGAACCGCCGGCGGGCCTCAGGGCACGCCTTCTCGCCGCGGCAGCGGCAGAGCGGCCGGCCGAGAGCGCCGAGGGGGTGCACGTCGGCGCGCAGGAACCGGCCGGGGCCTCGGAGCCCGTCGCGTTCCCATCGCCCGGCGAGCGCGAGGCCCGGCAGGCCCTGCGCGGGCCCGGCTGGGGCACGTGGGCTCTTCGGCTCGCCGCTGTCTTCGTGATCGCCGCCCTCGGGACTTGGAACATCCAGCTCCAGGCGCGACTATCCGGCGTTTCGGACGATCTCGCCGCGGCCCAGGCGTACCAGGCCGGCGTGGCCGCCGTGCTCGAGGTTGCCACCCGGTCGGGTGCCCAGACGGCGTTCCTCGCGGCGGCAGATCCCGCCACGACGGCCGCCGGCGTCGCCGCGGCCGCGCCCGACGGCACGGTGGTCCTGGCGATGCACGATCTGGCCCGGACGACCGGGAACCAGGTCTACGAGGCCTGGGTGATCATCGGGGAAGCTGCTCCCGTGCCGCTCGGAGGGTTCACCGTCGGCGCCGGCGGCACCGGGACCTTCCATGCCTCGACCGGGCTGGCCCAGCCCGGGGCGATCCTCGCCCTGACGCTCGAACCTGCCCCCGGGGCAACGACGCCGACACTCCCGGTCCTGACTCTCGGCTCGCTGGCGGTCGCCGGGACGTAAGGCCCGCGGCGGTGCGGATCGGTGTGGGGCGGCCTGGAGGTCAGGCCGCGCCGGCCTCCGCGAGCGCCCCCGGACCCGAGCCCTTGGCGGTCTGGAGCGCCGCCTGAGCGGCGGCGAGCAGTTCGTCGGCCGATGCGCCGTCAGCGGGGAAGCGGGCCACGCCGGCCGACACGGAGATGCGGCGCCCATCAACCGCGGGCCGGGCAGTGACCGCTTCGAGCACGCGCCGGGCGACGGTCATCCCTGCGGCGCCCGGTGCGACGAGCAGGAACTCATCCCCGCCCCAGCGCCCGATGGTGTCCACCAGGCGGATCGACTCGGCCAGGATCGCGGCGACTTCCCGCAGGATGTCATCACCCATGGCCGGGCCGCCGGCGGCATTGGCACCCGCGAGCCCGTCCACGTCGAACAACGCCACCGAGAGATCGGTCCGGTGACGGCTCGCCCTGGCCACCTCCAGTTCCAGCACGCGCGACAGGGTGCGCGCGTTGGCGAGTCCCGTGAGCGCATCCGTGTGGGACATCCGCTCCGACCAGTCGGTTCGTTCGTTGGCCGTCGCGGTCAGGCGAGCCCGATCAACGGTGATGGCGATCAGGTCCGCGAACGCCGCGAGGAGCGCCGTCTCATGGCCCTTCATCGTCCAGGCGCCTGCGCGGCTGATGGCGAGGACGCCGATCGGTTCTTCCACCCCGTCGTGGGCGACGCGCAGCGGCCAGGTCGCTCCGGTCCTCTGGGTGCCGTCGGGGGCAACCCCCTCGGTGGCGACGTTCCCGGCCCGGCCATGGGCGGTCCGGGCGATCGGATGCTCGGAATCGCCGGCGACGGCCGCCTCGAGAATCCCCGCGGCACCCGCGGCGAAACCGAACGAGCCGGCCATGGCGAGCCCGCCGCGCTCGACATCCCACACGAACACGGACCCTCGCTCGCCACCGACGGCGTCGACGGCGAGCTCGAGGAGCGCGGCGAGGTCCGCCTCCGGCGTTCCGCCCCGGGCGACGATCGATACCCCAGTGACGAGCTTCGAATCGAGGGTGCTCTCAAGCCTGGCGCGATCGGCCACGACGTCGGTGCTCCTGCGTGTGGGCGGGGTGTCGGACCCGGGCGCGCGGCCCCTGCGCGCGCAGCGAGGCCGCATCGTACACCCCCGCCATCGGGCGGGCGGGAGGCGGCGTGACATGGCTGCCTATACTCGGGCGGTGAAGCTCATCGTTGCGATCGTCCACAACGAGGACGCCGGCGAGCTCGTCGACGCTCTCCTCGAGGGCGACCACCGGGCCACCCGTCTCCATTCGTCCGGAGGGTTCCTGAAGCAGTCGAACGCGACCGTCGTGGTCGGTGCCGAGGACGACCGGGTCGAGGCCGTGCTCGAGATCATCCGGGCCAACTGCACGTCCCGCTCGCAGGTCGTGAATCCGATGCCGCCGATCATGGAGCCGGGCGAGTTCTTCATGCCCTACCCGCTCGAGGTCGAGGTCGGCGGCGCCACGGTCTTCGTTCTTCCGGTCGAACGCTTCGAGCGCATCTGAGGCACCCGGCGATGGCCCCGGAGCCAGACCGCGATCGCGAGCTCGAGGCGGCCGGCCGCCTGCGAGACCTGGCTCGCAGGTTCCAGGAGCGAAGCGAGGCCGCCGAAGCGGCCCTGGTCCGGGACTTCGAGACGCAGGCCGGGGTCCTGGCGGGGGATCTCGGGCTGATCATCATGATCGAGGACGACGACGATGAGCAGCTCTGGCTGACCGACCGGGGCGAGTTCCGTGGCGAAGTCCTGACGGAAGTGGCGCCCGACGAGCCGACGTCGGGGCGGAGCTGGAAACCGCTGGGCTCACCCGAGGATATCGTCGATTTCTACGATCCCGTGGATCTCTTCGGCGACCTCATCGACGCCCTCGAGGATGAGTTCCCGGTACTACAGGACGTTGAAGGCGACCGGGATATGGACGACGAGGCGTCGGCCGGGCCGGCCGACATGGACGCAGAGCCCCCTCGGCCCGTCGACACCGATCCGTGGTTCGCCCGATCGGCGGCGCTCAGGGGCGGGGCCACGGTCCACGACGACGAGGCCACCCCGGCGGGGTCCGACCTGGCCGCCCCGTCGGACGGGGACGGCGAGACGTTCGAGACCGCGACGATGAAGGCGCTCCGCGACCTGCACGCCGCCGGCGTCTACACGGACGCGGAATTCGCCGCCAAGAAGGCCGAGCTCGGGCAACGGTGACGGGCGTGCCGCGCTGGCTCGACGACCTCGAGCCCGATGCCCCCGACGCGGTCGCCGCGTTCCGCGGGATCGAGGCCGGCAGGTTCATCTCGGTGCGTCGCGAGGTCAGGCGAAGGGCCGGCACGGGGAGCGCCGAGCGCGTGGTCGCGGAGCTCGCGGCGATCGCCGCGGCCCTGGTCGTTATGGTCGAGACCCTCCCGGAGGCGGCGTTCGAGGCGCCCGGCGGGGAGGGTGACTGGAACGTCGCCGAGGCGATCGGCCACGCCGCGGACTCGCGCGCGGGGCTGTCCATGGCCGGCGCCCTCGCGGCCACCGGCCGTTTCCCGGCCGACGCGCCGCGGGTCGTCCCCGGCGTCGCCGGTGAGCGAAGTGTCGGCCGGGAGGCGCTGGTTCGCAGGATCGGCGCCAGCCAGCGGATCGTCGAGAGGGCAACGCGGTCGATCGCCGGGCATGAAGAGGATCCGTGCCCCCTCGAGCACCCGCAGGTCGGCCGGCTGCGCTGCGGGGAGTGGCTGCTGTTCGCGGGCGTCCACGACCTGATGCATCTGGAGCAGTTGCACGCGATCGGCGAGATGTTCACAACCGAGCGGGCGCCCGCGCGGTGAGCGCCCGCCCGGACCTCGTGGCGTGCTGGCTGTTCCGGCAGGATGACGGCGGTCAGCCCGAGATCCTGCTGCTCCGACGCGCCGCCGAGGGCGCCTACGCGGGGATCTGGCAGTGCGTGACCGGTGCCCTCGAACCCGGGGAGCGCATCCTGGACGGTGCCGTCCGCGAGGTGTCTGAGGAGGTGGGCCTGTTGCGGCTGGACCTCGACGCCCTGTTCGAAACCGAGATCGTGAACTGGTTCCACGAGGCGAGCTGCGACGAGATCCTGTGCGAGGTCGTGTTCGCGGCGCGGGTCCGGCCGGGTGCGGGGATCGTGATCTCCGAGGAGCACGATGACGCCCGCTGGCTGGCACCGGCTGCTGCGAGGGCGCGCGTTACCTGGCCTGCCCATGAACGGGCGATTGAGTTCGTGGAGTGGCTCGTCGCGAACCCTGGCAAGGCGGAGCGGTTTCGACTCGGGTAAGGCACTCGGCGATCCCCTGAGGTTGCCGTTTCCCGGCCAGCGTGGGGAACCCTGGCGCCCCGCCCCAACTGGCACCCCACGATCTCGGAGCTCCCGGGCTTGACCCGGCACGTGATGGCCCCACCGTCAAAGTGGGGGCATCAGCGGCGATAAGCGGGCCGATGGAGGGGCTCAGCCGGTCGAATGAAGCCAAGGGCCGTGCCTTTGGCCCGGCGCGACCTTCCGAACCCGAACACTCGAGCACAAGTTCGCGAAGCGGTGCGAGCGCATACGGCCCTGCGCCCCGTGGGCCACAGCTAGCCAAGCCCCTTGCCGCCGAAATGCTGACCCCAGCGTCACGAGCGGGGTTATGGCCGCACACCGCCCGCGAAGGATCGCCGCACGCCGCCCGCGAGGCCCAG
>Ga0334722_10001018_pt1 | contig 37209 bp, 34 predicted proteins | sample C3_bottom_MG_FD_207210 | JGI IMG/M metagenome (GOLD analysis project Ga0334722, IMG submission 207210) | Sediment microbial communities from Yellowstone Lake, YNP, Wyoming, USA - C3_bottom | ecosystem: Environmental > Aquatic > Freshwater > Lake > Sediment | place: USA: Wyoming | collected... | reverse complement strand
ACGGGCTTCTCTTTTTCGCGCCTCAGGCCCGCTAACGACAAGGTCGCCTCGACGGGCGGCGTGGCCTCCGGGCCGGTGTCCTTCATGCGCGTCTTCAACTCGGCGACCGAGGCGGTAAAGCAGGGCGGGACGAGGCGGGGCGCCAACATGGGCATCCTCAGGGTGGACCACCCGGACATACTGCACTTCATCAACTGCAAGAAAGAGGGCGACCACTACAACAACTTCAATATCTCCGTAGCGCTCACCGAGGAGTTCATGCAGGCGGTCGAGAAGGGCACCGACTACAACCTGCTGAACCCCAGGACGAAGGAACCGGTAAGCAGCATGAACGCGGGCGAGGTGTTCGACCAGATAGTGGACCTCGCGTGGCGGACCGGCGACCCCGGCATAGTGTTCATAGACCGCCTTAACCGGGACAACCCGACCCCGCACATAGGCGAGATAGAGTCCACCAACCCGTGCGGGGAGCAGCCGCTCCTGCCGTACGAGTCCTGCAACCTGGGCTCGGTCAACCTGGCCAACATGGTAACGGGCGGAGCCGTGGACTGGGAGAAGCTGGGCGGCACCGTGCACGACGCGGTGCACTTCCTGGACAACGTCATAGACATGAACCGCTACCCCCTGCCCGAGATAGGCGAGACCACGAGGAGCAACCGCAAGGTCGGCCTGGGCGTGATGGGCTTCTCGGACATGCTGATTAACCTCGGCATCCCCTACAACTCCGAGGAGGCTATATCGGCCGGCCGCGAGGTGATGCGCTTCATCAACACCGAGGCCAAAAAGGCCTCCGTTGAGCTCGCCAGTGAACGCGGCAACTTCCCCAACTTCGCGGGCAGCATATACGACAAGAAGGGCGCGCCGGGCGTCAGGAACGCTACGGTGACCACCATAGCGCCGACGGGCACGCTCTCGATAATAGCGGGCTGCTCGAGCGGCATCGAGCCGCTGTTCGCGGTCTCCTACGTCCGGACCGTGATGGACAAGGACGAGCTCATCGAGGTGAGCCCGGGTTTCGAGTCCGTGGCCCGCGAGCGCGGTTTTTACAGCCCGGAGCTTATGAAGATGATAGCGCACCACGGCACGGTGGCCGACATGGAGCAGGTGCCCGAGGACCTGCGCCGGCTGTACGTCACCGCGCACGACATAAGCCCCGAGTGGCACATAAGGATGCAGGCCGCGTTCCAGGACCACACCGACAACGCGGTGTCCAAGACCGTCAACTTCTCGCACGATGCCAAGCCCGCCGACGTGGCCGAGGTATACCGCCTCGCGTACACAACCGGCTGCAAGGGTGTTACGATATACAGGGACGGCTCCAAGGACGAGCAGGTGCTCTCCACCGGCAAGACCAGGGAGGTCAAGTCCGGAGCAGAGCCCAACGCCGCGCAGGCCGCCGAGACGACGACGATGCAGGCGCCTATGAAGATAACGCCGCGCCCGCGTCCCCTGGCGACCAGGGGCGTGACCAGGCAGATAAACACAGGGTGCGGCAGGCTGTACGTCACGATCAACGAGGACGAGAAGGGGCTGTGCGAGGTCTTCGCCATGATGGGCAAGTCTGGCGGCTGCGCCACTTCCCAGACCGAGGCGACCGGCAGGCTGGTCTCGCTCGCGCTCCGCTCGGGGATGGACCCGTCCTCCATAGTGGACCAGTTGAAGGGGATACGCTGCCCGTCGCCGACATGGGGCGCAGGCTCGGCCGTATACTCCTGCGCCGACGCCATAGCGCGCGCGCTGGAGGAGTACCTGGCGGAGGGCAAGACCAAGTCCGACGGCGGCAAGACGTACGGCGGGGACAACCAGCTTAACGTCTGCCCGGAGTGCCCGGAGTGCGGTGCGATGGTATCGTTCGCCGAGGGCTGTGTCGTATGCCACTCGTGCGGCTTCTCCAAGTGCGGGTAGGCCGGAAACCGCATAACGGTTTTTATGGTAAAATAATGGGTGATAACGCCGTTTGCATCGGGGAGGGTGCGGACTAATGCATCAGCATACCATCAGGGCGTTCATCAAGCGTGAAGGCGTGCAGTATGTGGCGGAGTGCCTCGAAGTGGAGGCCTTTGTCACCGGCTGGACGCTCGACGAGACGGTCGAGAACCTGAGGTCCGAGGTCGCGCGTATGCTGACCGGCGCGGACCTCTCCTCGATGGGCTTCATATCGGAGCCGACCCTGTTCATCACGGTGGAGGACGTGCCGCTCCACAGGCGTCCGGCGGAGTGCTGAAGCGCAGCCGCCCGGCGTGTAAATTTTCCGGGAGGCAGCCATGACCGAAGAGCAGAAACAGGAGATACGGGAGGCGGCGGTAGACAAGAAGCTTTCCTGCCCGAGGGCGTTCCAGCTTTCGGTGGAGCTTAACCTCTCGCTCAAGGAGATAGGGGATTACTGCAACCAGGAAAAGATAAAGGTGGCGCACTGTCAGCTTGGGTGCTTCCCGTAGCATGCAATTGAAATATATCTTGTAGGGGCCGACCGTCGTGTCGGCCCTTTTTTGTTTTTGTTGCCCTTTTTTTCTCTGTACATCACTGTCAAACATCGTTAAAATAAAATCCGCGTTTTCAAATAGATGCGGAAATGCTGTCAAACCGAGCAGGACGCTGGGGAGGAGCAAGCATTATGTCCGGTGCAATGCAGAGGGTTTCGCGGTTTCTTGACGACGACAGAAACAAGGCCCTGCTTGTAATACTGTTCTTCTTTGCCTGGTGGGTGGTCTTCGGGCTACAGTCCTATGAGCTTTACAGCGACGACGACATGGCACACTTCCTGATGGCGCGTTACGCCCTGCATCACCCGATGATCTACCTCGACATGTGGGGGAGGCCGCTCTTCACGCTGCTGTATACCCCCATCGCGCAGGTTGGCCTGCACGCCGCGCGTTTCCAGTCCGCGCTTATATGCGCGTCAGTCTGCTGGCTCAGCTTCGTATACGCGAAGGAACGCGGATACGCAAGGGCATGGCTTGCGCCCCTGATACTTGCCATAATGCCGCGCTTCTACTGGATGTCGTTCAACCTGGACACCGCCCTGCTGCTCTGCCTCGTGTTGACCGGCGCGCTTGTGCTCTATGCAAAAGAGAGGTACGCCCTTGCGGCGGTCGTCATATCGCTTTCGCCCGCCGCCAGGCCGGAGGGCGTTCTTTTTATAATGGTGTTCGCGGCGGCGTTTATCTACAGGAAAAAATGGTCCGCCGTGCCGCTTGCGTTCGCGGGGCCGTTCATATGGAACCTCGTGGGCTTCTTTACGAGCGGCGACCCGCTCTGGCTCATCCACAACCAGCCCTGGACCGTGCCGTACGGCAGGGGCGAGTTCCTGCACTATTTCATCAGGTTCATGGAGATAACCGGGCCGGGCCATGCGGCGCTATTCATAGCGGGCGCGGTCTACTGCGTATGGAAATGGCGGGAGAAGGACAACTTCCTTCTATTCACCATGTGGCTCGTATATTTCCTGTTCCTCGTATTCGCATGGTGGCAGGGCGCGTTCTCTACGCTCGGGCTTACGAGGTACTTCAACGGTACCGCGCCCATCGTCGCAGTTATAACGCTTGCAGGCATAAACCGGCTCCTGGACGGGGAGCGCGGTCTCGTGGATGTCGTCACTGCGGCGGCAATTGCACTGTCCGCAGTATTCTTCGTTGCTTCAGGAGCGTCGTACACGGTGCACTTCATCGTCACGGTCTCCGTTATGGCTGCACTGCGGGCCGCTATACTTTTGAAAGGCTGGACAAGGCCTGCGATGGGGGCAGTTGTTGCCGGCCTGTTCGCGCTCGGGCTGATGTTTTACGTCCCGCTCCACCCACCGGGCCTGAACGCGGAGCACAGCATGAACCAGGCCGCCGCGCAGTGGTACGACACCAACGCCCCGGGCAGGTACGTACTGTGCACAAGCCTGTGGTTTGCGCATTTTGCGAAAATGGACCCATACGACCCGGCCCGTTTCGCGCCCTTGACCCGTTACAACCTGGATAGTGCCCCAGCCGGCACGGTTGTCTTCTGGGAGCCTCACTACGCGGGCGGTGACCGGTACAGCGGGGTGTCCATAGAGGAACTGGCCAACGACCCGTCGTACAAGCTTGCCTGGTCCAACATGGAAGGGTATTATTTTATCTTCGAGAAAGTTGGCGGATAACCCGCCCCCGCCCCACTGAAAAACAACTTTCCTTTTACATTTATCAAACCGCGAGCTAAAATAATAGTAGGACATGCGCAATCAACGGCATTCCTTCCTGTAAATACTGAACTTTGAAAGGCTGACAACAAAATGAGAGTAATAGGCATCCTGGGAAGCGCACGGAGGGGCGGCAACACGGAGACCATGATGAAAGAGGCCTTCAGGGGCGCGGGCTCCACGGTGGAAGGCGCGCTTTTCGTGCTGGAGGAGATGAACATACACGGCTGCCAGGGTTGCCGCGGATGCCGCGTGGAGGGCTCGGACGGCTGCATATTCGAAGACGACATGCAGGAGATGTACGCCGAGATGGGTGCGGCCGACGCCCTGATAATGGGCTCGCCGATATACTACGGAGAGGTGACAGGACAGATGAAGTCTTTCATGGACCGCTGGTACGCTCTCCGGGACAAGGACAGGAAGCTCCGCATCGCGCCTGGCAAGAGGGTGCTCTTCATCGCTGTGCAGGGGGCGGAGGGCACCGGGCGGTACCAGCATACGCTCGACAGGATAAAAAAGACACTAACGAGCTACGAGATGAAGCCCGAGGTGCTGGTCGCGCACGGGGTGGAGAAAAAGGGAGCAGTCAATGACCGCCCGGAACTGCTCGAAGCGGCGTTCAGGGCCGGGGTGGCCCTGTTGTCGGCCGGTTGAGTATACAAGGAGGACGCTATGCCTGGATACAGGGAGCTTAAGCCCGAGGAGTTGACATGGAGACTGGACGAATCGGCCCTTCCTTTCGAGACCACGGCCGGGCTCACGGACACGGGCGTCGTCGTAGGGCAGGAGAGGGCGCTCCGTGCGCTCGAGTTCGGCCTGGGCATAAAAAGCCAGGGCTATAACATATACGTGATGGGCCAGCCCGGCACGGGCAAGAATTCCATTGTGATGAAGGTACTGAAGAAGAAGGCCAAGGAAGGCCCAGGCCCCAAGGACTGGCTCTACATGATGAACTTCAAGGACCCGGACAAGCCCCGCCTTGTGGAGCTTCCGCGCGGCAGGGGCTGCGACCTCGAGGCCGAGATGGACAACCTCGTGGAGCAGTTAAAGAAGACCGTGCCGAAGGTCTTCGAGGGCGAGGAGTTCGAGAAGAAGCGCCAGGAGATATTCGGCGAGCACAACAAGGAGACGTCGGAGATATTCGACCGGCTGAACGGGGAGGCCAGGGAAAACGGCTTTTCGCTCGAGAAGTCGCCCAGGGGGCTGATACTCGTGCCGCTGAAGGAGTCCGGCGAACTCATGACGCACGAGGAGTTCGAGGCGCAGGAGCAGGCCAGAAAGCAGGGGATAGAGGAGAAGGGAAGCCAGCTGCAGGAAAAGCTGAACGAGGTTATACGCCAGGCCAGGGACAAGGAGAAGGACCTTCAGGAGAGGCTCCGCGGGCTGAACCGTGAGTTCGGCATAGCCGCTGTGGGCCACTTGATAGACGAGCTCATGGAGAAGTACGCGGAATTCCCCAAGCTGAAGGAGTATTTCGACGAGGTCAGGGAGGACGTGCTGGATCACCTGGAGGACTTCAAGGCAGAGGTCCAGCAGCAGACTCAGATGCCGTTCATGCCGAAGCAGGAGCCCTCGTTCGACCGATACAAGGTCAACCTCCTCGTCAACAACTGCACCATCGATGGCACCCCGGTCATATACGAGCCGAACCCGACCTACCCTAACCTCTTCGGCAGGATAGAGCAGAGGATGCAGTACGGCATGGCGACCACGAACTTCACCATGATAAAGCCGGGCGCCCTGCACAGGGCCAACGGGGGCTACCTTGTGGTAAACGCCATAGACCTACTGAGGAACCCGTTTGCCTACGACGGCATAAAACGGGCGATAAAGAACAGGTCGGTCGTGATAGAGGACGCGGTCGAGGCATACCGCATGGTGCCGCTGTATACCATAAAGCCTGAGCCGATGCCGCTCGACGTGAAGATAGTGCTCATCGGCGTGCCGTACATATACTACCTGCTCTACTCTCTCGACGAGGAGTACCAGAAGCTCTTCAAGGTGCACGTGGACTTCGACAGCCGTATGGCACGCGCGCCGGGGGTGGTGGACGCGTATGCGGGGTTCATAGCCGCCCGGTGTAGGGAGGAAGGCCTCCCTGCGTTCTCGCGTTCAGGCGTGGCCAGGGTGGTGGAGCACGCGGCGAGGCTCGTATCCGACAAGGAGAAGCTCTCGCTTCGGTTCATGGACGTATCCGACATTATCGACGAGGCCGCGTACTGGGCGAGGGAGGCCGGCTCGGAGACGGTGGACGGCGTCCACGTGGACAGGGCGGCCGAAGAGAAGGTGTTCCGCTCCAGCATGCTTGAGGAGAAGATAAGGGAGGCGATAGCGGAAGGCGTCATCATGGTGGACGTTAAGGGCGAGGCCGCGGGGCAGGTTAACGGGCTGTCAGTGATAGGACTCGGCGGGTACGCGTTCGGCAGGCCGAGCCGCATAACCGCACGCACCTACATGGGCCGCGCCGGCATGGTTAACATAGAGCGCGAGGTCAAGATGTCCGGGCCGATACACGACAAGGGCGTGATGATACTAACCGGCTACATAGGCGACAGGTTCGCGCACGACAAGCCGCTATCGCTTTCGGCCTCCATAGCGTTCGAGCAGTCTTACGAGGGGATAGAAGGAGACTCCGCGTCCTCGACCGAGCTGTACGCCCTGTTGTCGTCTCTGTCCGGGCTGCCGCTCAAACAGTACGTCGCCGTAACGGGCTCGGTCAACCAGGGGGGAGTCGTGCAGCCGATAGGCGGGGTCAACGAAAAGGTGGAGGGCTATTACGCGACGTGCAAGGCGCTCGGCCTGACCGGTGAGCAGGGGGTGATGATACCTGAGTCCAACGTGCGCCACCTGATGCTAAAAGAAGAGGTGGTCCAGGCGGTCAGAGAGGGCAGGTTCCACGTATGGGCGGTCGGCACCATAGACTCTGGCATCGAGCTACTGACAGGGGTGCCGGCCGGTGAGCGCAGGCCCGACGGCACGTACCCGGAGGGCACGGTCAACCGCCTTGTGGACGAGAAGCTGAAGAAACTTGCCAAGGGCTTAAGCGAGTTCGGCAAGAAGGAGAAGGAAGAAGAAAAGGCCGGCTGAGTTTCGCACGTGCGGCTGGGCAAGCCCAGCCGCACGCCCTATCTGTAAGAGAGGGCAGGTTTCTCAGCCCTTGTATTCAATGAGTAGGCCGGCGCGGGGATGAGCCCGGCCCGCTTCTCGAAGGCCTCGAACATGCCCTTGGCGGTGTTTACATAGCTTGCGGTTTCGTTTATCGCCGTGGCGATTTCCGCCTGCCGTGCTATCGTCCCCCTCATAAGGCCGTCGGCCTCGTTCCGCGCCAGCCCGTCCCGTCCTATCTCCTCGTGTATGAAATGCAAAAGCGCTACGTTTATGGCGTCCACGTCGCGGATAAGCATCTTCACCATCTCGCGCTGGTCGGGGGCCAGGGTCCGGTCGGCCGTGCCGGCAAGGTTTGCCAGCACTGCACGCCGGGCGGCTATACGCATCTCTACCTCACGCATGTCGAAGCCGGATAGCTGCCTGTACGAGTCCCACGATACGCTCCCCGAACTGCACGCCTTCCGGAAGTTGGACTCTATAACCTCGCAGTCCCTCTCCGTCGCGGATATCAGGCTCGTAATCCTGCCGTCTTCGGCGGCAAGGGCCGGTAGCGCAAAAAACAATGTTGTCAGTGCCAGAATCAGGATTCCTGCGGCCGTTGTCCTCATCTTTGTCCTCCCTTGGTTTGACCTTTGACTTAATATCGTAACCGGGATATAAAAACTTTAAAGGATTTTGAGTCTGGGGCATGGAAGGGCCAAAAACAAAACGGCCCCTAAATTAAGGGGCCGTCTATAACTCATGGATCTATATGGGAAATACTATTTATGGACCTTTAACGGGATAAGCATTGCGCCGCCGTCCAAGGTCCCCGACACGGCCCTCGTCATCTCGACGCAGCGCCTCGTCTCTATCAGGGCGGAGCGTATGCCCTCCTGCCAGTCGCTGATCCCTTTTACGAGCTCGTCGTCACGGGTCCTGATATAACCCGCGTAACCCTTGTCGCCCCTTATCAGTGCGAGCATCGAGACATTGATATTCCCCAGGTCGCGCGCGAGCATTAATACCACACCCCTCTTCGCAGCAGGGAGCGTGCGGCCGGCTTTATCGATCCTTGCAAGGGCCTGCCTCCTGGCGGCTATCCTCGTCTCCACGGCTATAACATCGAAGCCCGAGGACTTCCTGTACGCGTCCCAGGAAGGACTGCCCTGGTTATATGCAGCCCTGAAATTGGTCTTCAATGTATCGTAGTCCTTCTGCGTTTCTTCGACAAGCCTGTTAAGCTTTGCGCCCTCCGCAAATGCAGGGGACGAAGAAAACAACAGCCCCGCCAGCATCAGTAACATCGCTATGTTTTTCATCATCATAGCCTCCTTTCATCGCCCTCTAAGGCATCCCGACTGCATGGACGCTTCTGGGGCGGACATGGGGCCTCCTGGCTTGGAGTCCCTCTATCAGGTCGGTTAGTTGTCGCTTGTTTCTCTGGGTTGTATGATCTTGAGTGGCCCGGGCATTCCAGTCAAGTACGCGATTTTAAAGCGCTTTCTTTACAAGAATATCCTGGTTTTGTTGGAAAAGAGCATGTTTGGTTTCGTTAATATAGCACAAAATTCAAAGAACGTAAAGCCGGCCGCGATGCTGCGCAATTACGGCCCGGCCCCTCAAAGGGTGCGTCAATATAAACCATATGAATACAAAATGCAAGCTTTTTTAAAAATTATTAACTTGAGGAAACAGCCGATATGTTTTATACTATAAATGCTTAATTCAGGAAAGGTTTTATCTCTTATGTCGTCCAGTGCCCTCAAGGTTGACCTCCACATCCACACCAAGGAAGACCCCCACGACTACATAAACTACGACGCCTACGGCCTCGTGGACATGATGGCGGCAAGGGGCTACGACGCGGTGGCCATAACCAACCACAACCGCTTCACGTACACGGAACGCCTGAAAGACTATGCGAAGGAACGCGGCGTCGTGCTGATAAGGGGGGTGGAGCGCACCATAAGGAACAGGCACGTGCTGCTCATCAACTTCAAGGGGGAGCTGTCGGACTACAGGAGCCTCGCCGACGTCGCTCGGGCGAAGAGGCCGGACAACCTGGTCATAGCGGCGCACCCGTACTTCCCCATGCCGACCGCATCGTGGAAGCTGCTCGACGCGCACCCGGAGCTCTTCGACGCGCTTGAGTACTGCCACTACTACGTGAAGAACATAAACTTCAACAACTGGGCGGTGGTGCGCTCGCAGGACCTGGGCAAGCCGCTCATCGGCAGCTCCGACTCGCACACGGTCCGCCAGATAGGGAGGACCTATTCGCTCGTCGAGTCGGAGAAGGACCCGTTGGCCATAATAGAGGCCATAAAGAACGGGAATGTAGTGGTGGTCTCTAAGCCCTTCAAGGCGCGTACGCTCATACACATATCCTCGCTCATATCCCTCAGGAACTTCCGAGGCCGGATGAAATGCCTCATCAAAAACGGCAAATACGGGGACCGCGGCACTGAGGCCGACGTCGTTTGAGGGTCATATTTTTTTAGAATATTTCGGCTGCCCGCATGCCTCGCACTTCTCCAGCATTACCAGTTTGCCTATATACTCCTGTACTGCTGTAATAAAGGCCGCGTGGCTCCACGTTAGCGGCGACACCGAAAGCGGCTCGTCCGTGTAAGGGTTGACCTGCTCGGCGAGCACCCCGGACGGAAGCGCCCTGTCTGCCACCCACTGGATTACCTCGAGTGCGCGGTCAAGCCCGGCCCTGTCCCTGGCCGCCGCGATGTAGTACTGCGCGAGCCATAGCGTGGTGACGAACCACGGGTTGCCGGGCACGTCCTGGCTTACTCTGTGGTAGGTGTCGCCCTCGTAGCGCGCGAGCCCGCCGACATTCGTCCTGCACCATAGCCTGTCGTATACCTGCTCCATAGTGCTTGTTACCCGGGGGTCGTCGGGCGGGTATGCGCCGAACGCGAATATGCCGTAGAGACTCGCGTCCACCGTGGAGTCTACCTCCCTTTTCCCGAAGGCGCCGAATTTCACCATCCTGGCGAAGCGTTTTTCACCCTCCAGGTACAGGTGGGCGTCCATTGCATCACGCATCTCCGAGGCGCCACGCCTGTACTCCACGGCAAGCCCTGTCTCACCGAACGCCTCGGCGAAGTTGGCGGCCGCAGTCAGCCCACCGTATACCGCGGAGACTGTGAAGGTGTGCACCCCGTGCCGCTCCTCCCACAGGTCGTAGCAGGGAAGGGGTAGGCGGGTATCCATGTCCCTGAAGTTCATCATGAAGTTGGCGGCGTTTATTATCAGGGGCCTGTAAAGCGGCTTAATGAACTCCACGTCCCTGTAGAGGTCGAAATGGTTCCAGAGCGCCCAGACGACGAGCGCGGTCTCGTCTTCCTGTATGGGCAGTTGCGCCTTCCCGTCACTGAACCACGGGTGCCACGAACTGGCAATCGTGCCGGACGGCGTGTACTTGTGCAGGAAATAGCCGCCCTTTTGTATTATGCCGCCGCACAGGCTGAAAAAGCTCCGCGTGAGTTCGGTATACCCTGCGAGGTCGAGCGCATAAGAGGTTAGCGCCCCATCCCGCGGCCACATGTAGCTGTACGTGTTCCGGTTGAAATGCACCACGTCGGAGTCGTTCGCGGCTACGATGCTTCCGCCGTTGTCTATCTGAGTCCTTGCGATGAGCAGGCTCCTTTTGTAGAGCCATGCGATTTTTTCGGGGAGCAGGCCGAAGTTAAGCTCCTCCTTGTTCGCCCACAGCTTCCAGTAATCGAGCGTACGTTTGAGTATGGTATCGGGCCTCTTCCTTATGACCGTAGCGTTTAAGGCTTCGACATCGGACCAGCTTTTTCCCGCGCATATCCAGTAGTAGCACTCCTCAGGCTTGCCGGGCTCCACGTTCATGTGTATGGCGACGGCCGAATCTACCGTGCCCTGGGCTATCGGGCTCCCGGAGAGTACCCCGTCCTCGGCGTCCTTCCAGGTGCCTACGAGGGTGCCCCGCTCCATGTTCCCGGCGGCAAAGTGGTCCACGCCGGGCTTCCTGTTTGCGTATACGTTTATCAGGAAGTACCGTTCGCCCTTGTAGTGGAGGATGCCCTGGACGTCGGGCCTGTATGCCGCGGTGTCGCCTATGTCGTTCCCGTATATGACGAAGGCATGGCAGAAGAAGAGCCGAACCTCCATCGGGGAGCCCGACAGGTTCTCCACCCGTAGCTTCCTCAAGTAAACGTTTTCGTGGAAGTCCACGAGGTCGTTCGACGTAATCTTTACCTTGAGCCGCTCGTTTACGAGCTCCACGTCCGTGACGGGCGAGTCGTCCAGGTAGTCCCGCTTTATCTTCCAGCCGTCGGGCAGCCAGGAGAAGCTGCCGTCCTCCCAGACGCCGAAACGGAACAGCTCGCCCTCGGCGTGGTTCTCCTGCCCTACGTGGGGGAAGTATATCTCCCGTATCAGGTAGTCCTTGTCGAATGATACGAGCAGGTTTCCGTTACCGACCGGTATGTCGCGCGGCATTTTTACCCCTAAAAGTTTTGGGCGACCACCTTTGAGTAGGAACGGGCCTCTTCGAGCCTGCGTGCCTTGAGTTCCGCGTTGGAGGTGTCCATCGGCTGGGCGATTACGAACGTGATGTCCGTAATGCCCACGAAGCTGAAGATCGTACGGAGGTACGGCTCCTGAAAATCCCAGGGCCGCTCGTCAGGTGCCATGTACTGGCCGCCCCGGCTTGTTATAACTACCATCTTCCTGCCGGTAACGAGCCCTTCCACCATCCCTTTTTCGGTGTAGCGGAAGAGGTGCCTCGGCTGCACTATTATGTCTATGTACTGCTTGAGGGCGTACGGGATGCTGAAGTTCCACATGGGGGCCGATATCAGGTATCCGTCTGCGGACTTGAACCGCTCTATGTGGGCTATTATGTCGTCCCAGGTCTCCCTGAGCTCGCCGAAGATGTCCTTGCCGTCAAGTAGCATGTACCGGCCGTCCGCGCGCTTCTGCGCGAGCGACGGCAGCTCCACCTTGAAGAGGTCGAGCTCCTCCATGACCCAGTCCAGGTGGGTGGCGGTGAATGCGTCCAGGAAGGCCCGGGACACCTTGAGCGTCCGGGACTCGTCCTCCCTCGGCGCAGATATGATGTGGAGTAGTTTTTTCACGGCGCACCTGTATTCATTGCCGTGTCATTCCGAGGCGTAGCCTAAGAATCCCGGGTTTAACCAGTCTTAACCCCGAGATTCTTCACTTCGTTCAGAATGACAAACACGGATTTAACTTAAGTATACTTGGCAGGTGCGTGTTTTGTCCAGGGGGGTGGCTAAAAAGGCTTACCCCAGCCTCGCCTTCAGCTTTAAGTATGGGCCGCCGTCGGTCACCTTTACCCACTCCTTATGGCCCTTGCCGCAGTAGCCGAGGCCGTAGATGGTGGATTTTGCGCCGACCATGCTTATGGAGTGCAGAACGTCCGGGACGTAGCCGGTGACTATCACGGGTGTGTAAACCTTGCCGGTGAGTTTTCCACCTTTTATCTCTTCGGCGATATAACCTTCAAGTTGTATCCCCCAGCCCTTCGGGTCCTCCATGCCGTTGGACGGCCGGGTGAGCAGGTAGCCGGACTCAATCGAGGCCAGCATGTCCTCATATGTGTCCTTGCCAGCGCCGAAGAAGGTGTTGGTCATACGTGCGTATGCCTTGCGCTCGTAGGACTCGCGGCGTCCGTTGGCGGTGCGCGGAATTTTCAGCCTCGTGGCGGAGTTCAGGTCTGTTATGGGCGACACCAGTATGCCGTCCTTGATTATCTGTGTGCGGGATGCGAGCTGGCCTTCGTGGTCGAAGAAGAAGCTTGCGGCCTCGCCGGCTTCGGCGGGTGAGTCGAACATGTTGACGAGTTGGGAGCCCACGTCAAGGCCCATATATTCCGCGCCCCGGCACCGGTCTTTTAAAAACATGTCGGCCTCGGTGCCGTGGCCGAATGCCTCGTGCGCCGTGATGCCCGCGAACTCCGGCGAGAATATGCAGTCGTAGAAGCCGGGCGTGAGCCTGGGTGCGCCCAGTATCCTGCCGCAGTCGCGTACCAGCTCCTCGAACTTCCCGGCCGGGATGGTCGAGTTCTCGTAGCCGCCCTGATGGGAGTCGCCCGCGTGGAGCTGCGCGTTGTCGTCCCCGTCCCGCATGAGCGCCTGTACTATCGCCTGACCGCGCTTCAGGTCCTGGAACAGGGCCTTGTTACGGTTTACGTACAGCTCGCGGTTGCGGGTGTACGCGTACACGGAGGCCGCGTTGACTATACGCTTGTCCATGTCCTGCAGTTTTTCGCGGTATACCGAGCAGCGGTTGACCTTGTCTGTGAGAGACACTGAGCCGTTAGGTATCACCTCGGGTACGTCCCAGTCCTTTTCGAGCTTCTCGCCGGGGTCAATCGTCACGGAGCCCTTTATCCCGGCGAGCTCGGCCATCCTGACAAGCTCTTTGGACGCGCGTAGGAGCGAATCCCTGGAGAGGTCGCCGGTCGCGTACTCGATGAACTGCTCGCCCGTGAACACCGTCAGCACCACGCCCTTGGAGGGGTCGAGTGGCTCGACATGCGACTCCTTGGTCATGACGACGACGCGCTCGCCGAGCGTCTCCATGGCCAGTGCGCAGGCGTAGGGAACCTTTTTCTCCATATCGGAGACGAGTTCTTTCAACAGTGGTTTAAGGGTATATATGTCCATGAAGAATAATATTGCCGCCAAGCGCGGGAATTGTCAAGCAATATCCCGAATGGTATAATAGATGTAGGGGATGCCGGCAAGGCCGCCCTTTCTTTTATGGATATTCTTATGGACAATTCTTCAAATATAAGCAGAATTACAATCCTATCCATCGGCATAATTGCGCTCGTGGCCCTTGTCCTGCCAATTACGAGCTGCAGCGGCTCCGATAAAGGCAACCCCGGCACGTCCGGCGGCTTCAGCCGCGCGGTGGATAAGGTCCTGCCCTCGCTGGTCGAAATAAGCAACGAGAAGTTCGCCGGCCACCCTGCGATACCCGGCATTCAGAGCCTGGCCGAGATACCCGCCACGAGCGAGGGCACCGGCTTCTTCATTGACAAGGACGGCCTGATACTGACCAACTACCACGTTGTGGAAGGCTCCGAATCGATAAAGGTCACGACCCACGACAAAAAGATATACGAGGCGGAGGTCGTAGGCTCCGACGCGCTGACGGACATAGCCATAGTCAGGATAAAAGCAAGTGGCAATGTCACGCCCGTGGTGATGGGCGACTCCAGTAAGCTCAAGGTAGGCCAGTGGGTCATAGCGATAGGCAACCCGCTCGGCGTGCAGTTCTTCACCTCGGCCGGTATAGTGTCCGGCTTCGGCCCGCCGGGGCCGGACTATGTCGGCTTCTTTGACTTCATACAGACCGACGCTAACATAGAGCCCGGCAACTCGGGCGGCCCGCTCATCAACGATAGCGGGGAGGTGGTCGGCATAAGCAACGCGTACATGGGGCCGGGCACGGGCATAGCATTCGCCATACCCATTAACCGCGCTAAGGAAGTAGTGGCTAAGCTTACGAAGGACGGCAAGATTTTGCGCGGCTTCCTGGGCGTCACCGGCCAGCCGCTTACGACAGGGCTCTCCGAGCGGCTCGGGGTAAAAGGGACGCAGGGCGCGCTCATCAACGGGGTGCTCGAAGGCAGCCCCGCGGCACTCGCGGGCCTCAAGGAAGGCGACGTGGTCCTCCGGTTCAACGGCCAGACCGTTCAGGATTTCCGTGGCTTGCAGGAGAAGATATACTCCAGCGCTGCGGGCGCGGCCACGACACTCGTGCTCGTGCGCGGCGGGAAAGAGGAGTCGGTGTTTGTCAGGCTCGGCGAGCTTATGGCGCACACGCTCATATCCCAGCGGATAACAAGGCAGTGTGGCATCACGCTCCAGGAGATGAACAAGGAGGTTGCGACAAGGCTCGGGGTGCATGACGCGGGCGGTCTGCTCGTGCTCAAGGTTATCCCCGGCTGCCCATCATACGAGGGCGGCCTGCGCTTTGGCGACGTTGTCAGGAAGGTCGAAGGGACGGAGGTCAACACGGTCGAGGAGTTCTATAAGGCATTCACGGTCAGGCGGCCGGGCAGTCAGGTGCTTCTCTATGTCGTGCGTAACGGGATGCCGCTGTATATCACGATAGCGCAGGGGGAGGCGAGGTAATACAATAGGGCCTGCCTACCAAGCCGTCCAGGCTTTGAGAAGACAGGCCCTTTTCACTTCGGCACAATTATCTCGCCACAACCCACTTGCCTCCCACACGGCCCAGATATATCGGGTTAATGAATTCCCCCCCGTCGGCCGACTTCGCCACGAGCGGCGGCTTCCCGTCCTTGTCCGTCACCATAATCAGCCGCCCGTCGGCCACGAGCTGCAACTTGGCCTTCGCCGCGTTTATAGGCGCAAACTTGGCCTTCTGCTCCTTGAGCATCCCGAAGAACTCCTTGAGGTCCTTTTTTGACTGGGCCAGGCTCGATATCTCCTGGTAGTTCGCACGCGAGAAATCGTTCAGCGAAAACTCGTTATACTCAGCGATCTTGCCTGAGTCGGCCTTTACGTAAGCATCGCTGACAGCCTTCAGGTAGGCGCGCGCGGCCTTTTCCGTGTCGGCGTCGAGCTTCAGCACGTCGGCCTTGGTCCATAGCTCAAGGGTGTAGGGCGGCTTGACCTTCAAGTCGAATTTCTTCTCGACCGGGAGCTTTTCCTTGGAGCTGTCGGAGTCCCAGTCGAACTCTACGATGCGCTCCCCCTCGTCGTTGTACTGTCCCGCCTCGGCCCTGGCTATAAACATCTTGAAATGACTGCTGTCGCCGGGCTTGGATTTGGGCAGCCCTTTTAGCTTGACCGTCAACACGTTGTCCTCGGGCTTGAGCCATATGTTGAGCGGGGCCGAACCCGTACCGGAGTACCCTATCTTGTCCAAGACAATAGGCACGCCGTTGATGGACACCTCGGCCTCTACGCTGCCTGCCTGGTAGGTGAACTGGTAGATGTACTTCGAGTCGGCCGCATTCGCGGCCGTCATGGTGAGCGCGAGCGAAAGGATGGTTGTAAGGGTTGTGACGGTCAGGCCTGCAAAACAGCCGATACTCCCGTTGAAGCCGGTTATAATTGACACGGGCAGTTCCTCCTTAACGTACTCTTGCAGGTTATTAATAAGTGCCTGTGGGTGCGGGTAGAGCGGAACTGTGAGCGTCCTATTCGCCTCCCTGCGGAGGCTGCTGGCCGCGCGGGCCACCCTGGGGGCCGTCCTGCCTATTCATGTTCCCCTGGTCGCGTCTTGGTTCGGGGTGGAACTTTTCACGGCAGGCCTTCAGGTCGTCCATGTTTTTCGCCGCCTGCACGCATTCCTTCTCTTTCTGGAGCCGGGCTATGCGTGCGTCAATCATTTTCAGGACGTCCGACTGCCGCTTCTCGAAGTTGGCGTCCGGAGCCTTGGCCGGCGGGTTGCCTTCAACCGCGAATGCCGCAGCCGCGAGTGCAAGGGATAATACCGCTGCCGCTATTGCCGCTTTCACCATGCGTCCCCCTCCTTTGTCATAGCCAATAAACGTTACAGGTCTTTTCTGTAAACCCTGTACTTCTTGTAAAGCGTCGCACCCATCGCGGCGATGGAGTCGTTTATCAGGTGGTTGTCCTCCAGCGTCCAGGACAGCTCGCCCCCGGTGACGCCTACCTCGCGCCCCTTGGTGAGCGCGGCATAGTTCAACACGGCGTCGAAACCCTTGCCCCGGTACTCCGGCAGAACACCCATCGCGAACATGCGCATCTCTTTAATCTTTTTGCGGTAATAAAGGAACTTGAATATGCCGAAGGGTAACAATCGCCCGCCCATCTTCTTGAGTACCCGGTTGATGTCGGGGACCACTATAGAGACCGCAACCGGCCTGCCTTCCACTTCGATGAACTGTATCATATCCGGCAGTATTATGGGCTTCAGCTTCTCGGCCATGAAGTCCACCTCGGCCTCGGTCATCGAGGCGAAGTCCCAGTTCTTCTCCCAGGCCGCGTTGTATATCTCCTTTATCCGGCCGAGTTCCGCCCGGAAGTTCTTCATGTCGACCGGGCGTATGACCATCTTGTACCGCTTTTTTATGCGCTCTACCACCCGCACCACCCGCTCGTTCGGGTCGGTCTTGGCGCTCAGGTACCAGGCGTAGAGGTCCTTCACCTTCTCGAAACCCTCGTTCTCGACGAGTGTCGGATAATAAGGCGGGTTGTAGGCCATCATTATGCAGGGGGAGGAGTCGTAGCCTTCGGTAAGAAACCCCGCCTCGTCATTAAGAGTGGGCGACGCCGGGCCGAAGACCTCTGTCATGCCCTTGTCGCGCAGCCAGCCGCATGCCGCGCGCAGAAGCCCCCTCGCCACGTCCTGGTCATTTACCGACTCGAAGAACCCGAACCAGCCGACCTTTTTCTCATGGTACTTGTTGTAGTTGTGGTCTATTATGGCCGCGACGCGGCCAACCGGCTCCCGGCCCTCGCGCGCAATGAAGTATTCGGCCTCCGCGTGTGAGAAGAACGGGTTCTTCTTGCGGTTCAGCGTGGTCTTCACGTCCATGATCAGCTGCGGGACCCAGAACGGGTCCTTTTTGTACAGGATGAACGGCAGGCGGATGAAGTCGCGCATCTCCTCGCCGCCGTATACAGTATATATTGCGGGTACGCTCATGGGGCCAATATACCACGTCTGAGGGCAAAATTTAAAGCCCTTTGTGCCGCACCGGTGGATGTTTTTTTGTATTAATGCCGGAATTTGCTCAAGCAAGGGCCTGAAAAGTCCGATAACATACTGTCAAGTCTGTCGAAAAGCTATTTATTTCAAGGTATTTGTTGTTTGCTAAAAGCCCGCTGTATGTTATAATTCGGAAATAAACATCCACCAGGAGGTATAAGATATGCCCGAGCTCAGGAAGGACCCTATAATCGGGAGATGGGTCATCATATCCTCGGAGAGGGGGAAGAGACCGACCGATTTCCAGGGCACGCCGCCCGCCAGGAAGGGCGGGTTCTGCCCGTTCGACCCCGGCAACGAGCACGTCACCCCGCCGGAGATACTCGCATACAGGGACAACGGGACCGCGCCAAACACCCAGGGATGGAACCTCCGGGTGGTGGCCAACAAGTTCCCGGCCCTCCAGATTGAGGGCGAGTTGAACAAACAGGGCGAGGGGTTGTTCGACAAGATGAACGGCATAGGCGCGCACGAGGTCATCATCGAGACCCCGGACCATAACGAGACGCTCTCGACCATGCCCCTCAAGGACGTGGAGAACGTGCTGTGGTCGTATAGGGACAGGATAGTGGACCTCAAGAAGGACCTCCGCTTCCAGTACGTGCTCATATTCAAGAACGAGGGCGAGGCGGCAGGGGCGTCGCTCGAGCATTCGCACTCCCAGTTAATAGCGCTCCCCATCGTCCCGAAGCGGGTCAGGGAGGAGATAGACGGCGCGAGGATGTACTACCAGTACAAGGAGCGCTGCGTATACTGCGACATAATACGCCAGGAGCTTAACGCGGGCACGAGGATAGTCAGCGAGAACAGGGACTTTGTAGCGCTCGAACCGTTCACGCCGCGTTTCCCGTTCGAGACCTGGATACTCCCGAAGCACCACGACTCATGCTTCGAGGACGCCAAGTCGCACGAGTTCCAGGCACTCGCGGACATACTCCAGTCCACGCTCAGGCGGATAGACAAGGTGCTGAACGTGCCGCCCTATAACTACATAGTGCACACGTCGCCTTTCCGCGAGCCGGACAACGAGTACTACCACTGGCACATGGAGATAATGCCCAAGCTGACAAAGGTGGCGGGCTTCGAGTGGGGCTCCGGCTTCTACATAAACCCGACCGCGCCAGAGGAGGCGGCGAAGTTTTTGCGGGAGGCGAAGATTTAATTCAGTGCGCGGGTTATACCAGTATTTTAAGGAAACGTAAGTACGATAACCTGGAGGCAATAAAGATGAAGATAGCGCTTGTATCACCTGAGATAGTCCCGTTTGCAAAGACCGGGGGCCTGGCCGATGTGGCCGGCGCGCTCCCGAAGGCGTTGGCCAAGCTGGGCATGGAGGTCGTTGTGGTGATGCCCCGCTACAAGTCGGTGGACGAGAAGAAGTTCGGTCTCGTGCGGCACGTAAAGAAGGTCTCGGCCTTCATGGACGACCGCAGGGTGGAGGCGGGCATCTTCGAAGGCCGGCTGCCAGGCGGGGTGAAGGCGTATTTCCTGGACGTGCCGGAGTACTACTGGCGCGACCAGCTCTACGGCACGCCGCAGGGCGACTTCCCGGACAACGCGGAGCGGTTCATGTACTTCGCGAAGGCGGTCCCGGAGCTTCTGAAGGCGGTGGAGTTCAGGCCGGACATAGTACACGTGAACGACTGGCAGAGCGGGCTAGTGCCGCTCTACTTAAAGGAGTTTTACAAAGACGACCCGTTCTTCGAAGGCACAGGCACTATCTTAACGGTACACAACCTGGGCTACCAGGGGGTCTTCTGGGCCGAGGACATGCACCTGACCGGCCTGGGCTGGGAGTACTTCACCCCCGAGACGCTCGAGTTTTACGGGAAGATTAACGTGATGAAGGCCGGGCTTTTGTACTCCGATATCATAAATACGGTCTCTAAGACCTACAGCAAGGAGATACAGACCGAGCAGTACGGGTACGGCCTCGAGGGCGTGCTGAAGGTGCGCTCCGACGACCTCTACGGCATAGTCAACGGCATAGACTACGACGAGTGGGACCCGACGAAGGACAAGGACCTCTACCACGACTTCGGGACGGGCGACGTCAAGGGCAAGGAGACGAACAAGAAGGCGCTCAAGGCCGACCTGGGCCTCGCCGCCGGCAAGAAGCCGCTCTTCGGTATAATAACCCGCCTTGCCGACCAGAAGGGGCTCGACATCCTCTCTGAGGCGATGGACGAGATGCTTGCAATGGACCTACAGTTCGTGCTGCTGGGCACCGGCGAGGAGAAGTACCACAAGCTCTACACCTCCATTGCGAAGAAGAGGCCGAAGCAGGTCTCGGTGACGATAGGCTTCGACAACAAGCTGGCCAAGAGGATATACGCGGGCTCGGACGTCTTTCTGATGCCGTCTGCATACGAGCCGTGCGGGCTGGGCCAGTTGATAAGCCTGCGCTACGGTACGGTGCCGCTTGTCAGGAAGACCGGCGGGCTTGCCGACACGGTAAAGAACTTCAGCCCGAAGACCGGCGCCGGCAACGGCTTCGTGTTCACGGACTACACGAAGAAGGCCCTGCTGAAGGCGGTAAGGGCGGCGGTGGCAATGTATGAGGACAAGAAGGCGTGGAAGGCCCTGGTGACGGGCGCCATGTCCGAGGACCACTCCTGGGACAGCTCCGCCAGGGAGTATATAAAGCTGTACAACAAGGCCGTGGCAACGGCCAGGCAGAGGGTCAAAACAGCGGCATGATCACCTCCGAGAAGGTAGAGCTGGAGATACTTAGCGAAGTAAGCAATATCGCCAACTCCACCATGGAATTCGACGTCAAGCTCGACAGGATAGTCCGCGTCATCGCGGACAAACTGGGCCGCGACGTCTGCTACATAGTTCTCCGGGAGAAGGACCGCGACAAGCTCGTACTGAAGGCGGCCGTCGGCCTGAACCGCGAGTCCATCGGCCGGGTCATGCTCGCGATGGGCGAGGGGGTCACGGGCTGGGTCGCCGAGCACGTGGAGCCTGTGGCGCTCGAGGTGGCCGCCGAGGACCCGCGCTACAAGCTGGTGCACCAGACCGGCGAGGAGCGGTACAAGTCCATGCTCGCGGTGCCTATAATAGCCGCGGAGAAATGCATAGGCGTCATGACCGTGCAGACCGTCGAGCCGCACCGCTACTCGCAGGACGAGGTTACGCTTCTTTCCACCATAGCGAACGACGTGGGCGGCATTATAAACACCGCCCAGCTCTACCACGAGGCGAAGCAGAACCTGGAGGCGCTCTCCGCGCTCTACGAGGTCAGCCGTGCGCTTATCTCTACGCTCGACCTCCAGACGTTGCTCGACCAGATAGCGCGCTCCAGCGCCGAGGTGATAGGGGCGAAGGGCTGCATATTGAGGCTCCTCGACAAGGAGACGGGGCTGCTGGAGATAAAGGCCTCGCACGGCCTGACGGAGGATATAGGCAGGAAGACCTCGGTCAGGCTCGGCGAGAGCGTCGCGGGGAAGGTCGCCCAGGAGGGCAGGCCGGTCCTGATAAGCGACGTGTACGAGCACCCCGACTTTTTAAACGTGACCGGCAACATAATAAGCTCGCTTATCTGCGTGCCGCTGGTCGCAAAGGACAAGGTCATAGGCACGATAGCCCTCTACGACAAGGACGAGGGCAGGAAGATGGGCGGTCGGCAGTTCACGGAAGACGACCTGCACCTGCTGTCCACCCTGGCCACCCAGGCCTCCATGGCGGTGGAGAACGCGTTCATCTACGAGCGGGTCGAGGACCTGGCCTTTCAGAACGAGAAGAAGGCGCACGAGCTCGCCTTCCTGTACGACATCGCCAACCTGATGCGTTCGACGCTCAAGCTCGACAAGCTCCTGCACATCATACTTACCGCGATGACCATGGGCGCCGGCATGGGGTTCAACCGTGCGATGCTCTTCCTGGCGAACGAGCGCACCAAGACGCTTCAGGGCATGCTGGGCGTCGGGCCGTCGTCGTCGTGGGAGGCGGGCGAGATCTGGGCCAGGCTTTCCGAGCACCCGATAAACATCAGCGACTGGACGGTCTCCGACGAGGACATGGCCGAGCAGAAGGAGGCCCCGTTCAACCGGATGGTCAAGAGCATGCGCGTCTCTTACGAGGACGAGTCCGGGGTCTTCGCCGCCGCGGTCAAGGAGAAGAGGGCGATATATATAGAGGACGCGGAGACCGACCAGCTTGCGGGCCAGGAGATAATGTCCATGGTCGGCTCCAGGAGCTTTTGCGTCGCCCCGCTCATCGCCAAGGACAGCGTAAAGGCGGTGGTAGTTGTAGACAACAAGTTTACGGGCAGGCCGATAACCCCCGAGTCGCTCAGGTTCCTTATGATGTTCTGCAACCAGGCCGGCCTTGCGCTCGAGTCGGCGATGGCCTACTCCACGCTCGAACAGGCGAACCGGGAGCTGCGGGAGACCCAGAACAGGCTGATACAGTCCGAGAAGATGGCCGCGCTGGGCGAGATGGCCGCCTCCATTGCGCACGAGATAAAAAACCCGCTCACCGTCATAGGCGGCTTCGCGACGAGGCTCGCAAAGAGGCAGGGCGAGGGAGACGAGGGCCGCTACGTCAGGATAATCAGGGACGAGGCCCGGAGGCTGGAGAAGATACTGGACAACGTGCTGGACTTCTCCAGGGAGAAGAAGCCCTGCCTTGAGCTCTCCGACTTGAACGCGCTGTGCGAGGACACCATGATGATGTACAGGGAGGAGCTTAGGGAGAAGGGCATAGCCCTGAAGCTCGAGCTCTCGCCGGACGTGGGCGGCGTCCTGATGGACCCGAGACAGATAAAGCAGGCCCTTATCAACATACTGTCCAACTCCGAGCAGGCAATGGAGGCCAGGGGCGGGGGCGAGCTTTTTGTGGAGACCAGGCAGGAACCGGCTGTGGGCCAGGTGGTGATAGAGATAGCGGATACAGGCGGCGGCATACCGGACGAGGCGGTCGGTAACATGTTCAGCCCGTTCTTTACGACCAAGGAGAAGGGTACGGGCCTGGGCCTTGCCATAACCAACAAGATAATCAAGAACCACGGCGGCGAGATAGAGGTGGTTAACAGGCGCGGGGTGGGGGCGAGCTTTATAATAAAGCTGCCGTACCACGATGAGGATGCCGCCCGCCTGAACAAGTGTGCGGAGAACGAGCATAAAGGCTGAAGTTTCATATTTTTGATATACTGTTTCCCTAAGAAGGGGGTGCGGTCATGGCCAAGAAAATACTGGTGGTGGACGACGAAGAGAACATCCGCCAGCTTTACAAGGAAGAGCTTTCCGAGGAAGGCTACGAGGTGTACCTCGCGGCTTCAGGCGAGGAGGCGATCAAGATGGCGGACGAAGTACAGCCGGACCTTGTGACCCTGGACGTATTCATGCCCGGGATGGACGGGATAGAGGTGCTCCGCACCCTCAAGGAGAAGAGGCGCGAGCTGCCCGCCATAATGTGCACGGCTTACCCGGAGTACAAGCACAACTTCGGGGTATGGGCGGCAGAGGCCTATGTGGTGAAGTCCACGGACCTGAAGGAGCTCAAGGATACCGTAAAGAAGGTGCTGGGGGTCTGACGGCATGAGGGCAGGGTCCGACAGGTTTGAGCTTGTGATGGAGGCCGTGACAAACGGCACGGTGGCGGAGATGCGTTCGGCCTGCGAAGAGCTTATAAGGGCGTGGAAGGACGTGCCGGTCGAGCCGCTCCTTTCGCTCAAGGAGCAGTTCCACAGGCTGGACCTGGAACACAGGGAGGCGCATATAGACGAGGCCCTGATCAGCATAGCGGAGAAGAGGCCCGGGCCGTTCACCTCCATAGCGACCGAGCCGGCCCACCCGCTCTGGCGCCCAGCCGTCGAGGTGCTCTCGATGGCCGGCGACCCGGGATACATGGACCTCTTCATATCGCTGTTGCCGATGTGCCCGAGGAAGAACCTGAAGGACCTGGTGCGTGCGATAGGCAACTACAGGGACGCCGCCGTGGTAGAGGCGCTCAGGCCTTACCTATCGTCGGAGGACGAGGGCGTGTTCTTCGAGGCGGTCACGGCGTTTAAGCGAAACGGTGGCCCAGGCGCGGCCATGTACCTGAAGAAATGCCTGGACGTCAAAAGACGCGAGGGCTCCCTGACCGTATCTGTACTGGAGTCTGTAATACAGGAGATGGAGAACGGCAGGCGCCCGATAGACGGTTAACCTTCCCTGCGGTCGGCGTTGATCGCCTTTTTTTCCTTCTTGGCACGGTACATCCCGGTATCGGCCATCTTGATGGCATCCACGAGGTCCGTCCCGTAAATGGAAGTGGAAAGTCCGTAGGAGATGCCGAGCCTCAGGCCTGCGAGGTGCTCCGACAGGTTTTTAGAAGCGGACCATTCCTCTGCCTGCCTCACGAACCTGCCAATAAGGACCTCGCCCTCCTCGGGGCCGCTGTGCGGCAGTATGATGACGAACTCGTCGCCGCCCACCCTGGCCACTATATCCTCGTGGCGGGTGTTGTCTATGAAAACCTGGGCGGCCTTCTTGAGCAATATGTCGCCGGCCTCGTGGCCGTACGTGTCGTTGGCGTCCTTGAGGTTGTCGAGGTCCGCGAATATCACGGTGTATGGGCCGCGCCTGCGCTTGTCGGTTATGTTCTTTCTCTCCTCGTTTTCCAGGAAGAGGTTCAGGTAGTGCTTGTTGTATACACCGGTCAGGGCGTCCCTGTTGGCCCTGCGTTTGAGCTCGTCCTCTTCCTTCTTCCTGGCGGTGGCGTCTGTTACTATCTGGAGCACGTGCGTGACCACGCCTTCATCGTTTTTAAGCGGTATGCTCTTGTTCTCTGTGGTTATCTGCCTGCCGCGGATCTCCACAGTCCGTGAGTGCGAGGCCTCCTTGCCGGACTGGAAGGCCTTCTTCGCGGCGCAGTCCTTGATGCATACCTCGTCCTTGCCGCCAATTACCTCGTAGCATTTGTGGCCCAGTATGTCCACCAGGGGCTTGCCGAGGAACTGCCGGGCCCCGTACTCGTTCATCTCCACGTAGGACATGTTCGTGTCGAGGAGCGCCAAAAGCGACGGTACGTTCCCGGCTATTTTCCTCTGTATCTCTATCTGGCGGAGGAGCTTGGAGTTCGCCTGTTTCAGCTTCCTGGCGGTCTCGACCAGCTCATGCTGGCCCTCGACCACCTTCCTTTCGAGGTTCTGGGTCAGGTCGGAAAGCTCGGCCTGCTTGGCCTCGAGCTCGGCGTTCTTGGCTTCTATCTCACCTTGGTGGCGGGCGTCGTTGTCTCTCAGCTTGCCGACCATCGTCCCGGCAACCCCCATTACAACAGCCGCCCCGCTTATGAACGCGTGGGCCGCTATCTCGTCCGGCGAGTCCAGCAGGACGTGCCGGAGGTACTCGTGGAAGGTCATGCTGGCATGGAAAAAATGGAAGTTGAACAGGGCGTAGATGAACGGCGCGGTCGCGCCTAATAAAGCGCCGGACAGGCCGAACTTGAAGGCCTTGGTATTGAAGGCTTTTAAAGCCATCGGTATTAACCCAGCTTGGTATGTTGATGGAACCAGAATGCATTCTATAAAAGAAACCGGGTGTTGTCAAGGAATAACGCCTTGGTTTAGGCCCGGCACAGCCCTAAAATTTCTATTGACAAAAAAGCGAGTCTAAGGTATCTTTATTTACAGAGTACGGCGGCATACCGATTAAAAGACCAGCATTTCCTATAAAACGCCTCGAGTATCATCCAGGAAAGTATAGGCTAAGACCCCTTAAGGAAATCGATAACAACGTTTTGTGGGCGTGGAGCAGCGCCGTAATATCGGCCGCTTATTTGGCAACAACCCCGGTAATATCCAGGCAATAATCCCCTTATTTTCAGGTCAATAACCATCCATATGAAACCCAGAGAAAATACCGATATGAAAGAGACGAAGGAGCAAGGAATCTCGATGAACATCGTTGAGTTGAAGGAGAAGAGCATCGGCGAGCTTACCAACATAGCCAAGGACCTAAAGATCGAGGGCGCAAGCGGGCTCAGGAAACAGGACCTCATATTCGCCATACTACAGGCGCAGACCGAGAAGAACGGCCAGATATACGGCGCGGGCGTGCTCGAGACGCTGCCGGACGGCTTCGGGTTCCTGCGCGCCCCGGACTACAACTACCTGCCGGGCCCCGACGACATATATGTGTCTCCTTCGCAGATAAGGCGGTTCAACCTGCGCACCGGCGACACCGTGGCCGGCCAGATACGCCCGCCGAAGGAGGGCGAGCGCTACTTCGCCCTGCTCAAGGTCGAGTCCGTCAACTTCGAGCCGCCGGAGGAGACCCGCGACAAGATACTCTTCGACAACCTGACCCCGCTCTACCCGGACGAGAAGATAGTGGTCGAGGTCCCCGGCGACATGAACACCCGCGTCATGGAGCTCGTCACGCCGATAGGCAAGGGCCAGAGGGGCATGATAGTGGCGCAGCCCAGGACCGGCAAGACCATGCTGCTCCAGTCCATCGCGAAGGCCATCACCAAGAACCACCCGGAGATAGTGCTGATAGTACTGCTCATAGACGAGCGTCCTGAAGAGGTCACGGACATGACAAGGCAGGTCAAGGCCGAGGTCGTATCCTCAACCTTCGACGAGCCGCCGCAGAGGCACGTACAGGTGGCCGAGATGGTCATAGAAAAGGCCAAGCGCCTGGTGGAGCACAAAAAAGACGTGGTTATTCTGCTCGACTCCATCACAAGGCTCGCACGTGCGTACAACACGATAGTGCCGCCCTCCGGCAAGGTGCTCTCCGGCGGCATAGACGCAAACGCGCTCCAGAGGCCGAAGCGGTTCTTCGGCGCGGCCCGTAACATAGAGGAAGGCGGAAGCCTTACCATTCTGGCGACCGCGCTCGTGGACACCGGCTCCAGGATGGACGACGTCATATTCGAGGAGTTCAAGGGCACCGGCAACATGGAGCTCCACTTAGACCGCAAGCTCGTTGACAAGAGGGTCTTCCCGGCGATTGACATAAACGCGTCCGGCACGAGGAAGGAAGAGCTGCTCGTGGACCAGAACACGCTCAACAAGATGTGGGTGCTCAGGAAGGTGCTGAACCCGCTCTCCACGGTCGAGTCCATGGAGTTCCTTATAGACAAGCTACGCTCCGCCAAGACGAACAAGGACTTCATCGAGTCGATGAACAAGTAAAGGGCGGAACATCCCTGACTAAAACTACGCATTAAATAAAATAGGCGGCCAAAATGGCCGCCTATTTGTCTCTTATAACCCCTCTCCTTGCGGGAGAGGGGAAGGGGTGAGGGGTATATTTAGAACCCGGACGCCTTGGGCATCTCCTTTGCGACGGGCTCTACCCCGAGCGCCTTGAGCGCCTCGGGCACGCCGTGGCAGAAGCTCGGGTACATGGGCGCGAAGCCGAGTTCCCTCTTGGCCTTGTCGTTTGTTATGCGCACCGACGAGGAGAATGTCTCGGCCAGGATCTCGCCCATGTTTTTTGCGAAGACGGTGTAGTCCACACCCTCCGGCGCGGGCAGCCCCATCTCCTTGGCCACAAAGGCGATAAACTCCTTCTGCATCACCGGGTGGCCGTCCGTTATGCAGTAACGCTCGCCCAAAGGCAGTTTGTCGAGTATCAGCTTGAAGGCCTCAGCGACATCGTCTATGTGTACCAGGCTCTTGTAGTTCGTGCCTGAGCCGACTACCCGGCAGGTACCGGCCTTCAGGGCATCTACTATATAGTGCTTGAACCAGCTGCCCGGCCCGTAGACCCAGCCGGGGAACACCTCTATGGTGGGCACGCCTGCGTCACGCGCCGCCCTCTCTATGTCCCAGTACGCACCCGCCACCGGCCTGGACAGGCCTACAGGGTCTATCGCGTTTATCTCGCTAGTCCAGCGGTCGCCCTGGTTGCCGAACGCGGTCACGTGGTATGTCAGTACCGCGCCCTTGACCTTCGACCTGGAAGCCGCCTTCAGCAGGTTGCCTACCATCTCTGCATGCGACCTGGCCCTGCGCTTCGCCTCGTCCTCCGAGAGCATCTCGGTGATGTGGAAGGGCGAAGAGGCGCTTATCACCATGTCGCAGCCTTTAACGGTTTCGGTCCACGGCTCCGGCACGAGCAGGTCGCCTATTATCGGGGAGCCGCCCACCTTTGCTATAACCTCAGCCTTGTGCTGGTCCTGGACGAGGGCCGTCACTTTGTGGCCCGCGGCCGTCAGCCTTTTTAGCACGGCACGGCCGATAAAGCCGGTCGCGCCCGTGAGGAATACTCTCATTCTGCACCCCCTTTGTTCCGAGGTAACAAATGTCCTTCAGCCGTGCGCGGGGCATAACTCCGCGCTGTATAATTACATTATATCACGGTATGGGCGGATAACAAGCCGGGGGTATACGGCGGAAGCGCCGCGTGAAGGCGAAAGGTGGAAACTGCGTTGCAGGCGCTGTTATTAGCTACTTTTCGTGGATGAGCGACTCTATCTTGCTGGACATCCCCGACTCGCTGATGCCGCCGAAATAGTCGTCCACGATGTTGCCGCCCTCGTCTATGAAGAACGTTACGGGAATGCCCCGCACGCCGTAGAGGGCCGCAACGGAGGCGTCCGGGTCGAGGGCCACCTTGAAGCCTAAGGAGTCCTTCTCGATGAGGGCGTCCACGTCTTCCTTTTTGCTCTTCATGAATATGGCCAGGAACCCGACATCGCCCTTGTACTTGTTGTAAGAGGCGTTCAGGCCCGGTAGTTCGTGCTGGCAGTGCGGGCACCAGCTCGCGCCGAAGTTGAGCACGAGCGGCTTGCCCCGGAACTGTGCGAGCGAAGCCTCGCCGCCGCCTGAAAGCGCAACCTTGAAGTCGGGTGCGGGTTTAGCGGCCTTGCTGCCTCCTGTTGACGCACACCCGAACAACAGGAGCGACACAATGAAAACGGGAAACAGCAGCCTTGACACCTTCATGCGCAACCCCCATGTCCGCAGGAACAGCCGCATTTACGGCCCCTTGATTCGCCCATGACCTCGATGCCCTCCCTGTTAATGAAGTATAGCATAAAGAGGGCGGTTTTATTGAGTGCTTGAAATTGTTCATCGGTAATACGGGTCTTCCGGCGAGACTTAGAGGAAGAAGCGCAGAAGCTCACCCTTAAGCTCTTCGCTGTTCATGACCCCGTACTCCTTGAGGACCCTTCCGTCCAGGAATATGGAAGGGCATGGCGGCGGGTCCTGCATATTCTGGTACTCTTCCGAACTTTTCGGTATGACCTTTACATGTACAGGATACTCTTCCTGCACCTTCTTGGCGGCGTCCAGGTTGACGCGGCAGCGGTTTCCTAGTGGGTCGTTGACATAAAGCGTGAGTATCATCCTGCTCTTTCCTTCCTTTCGTGCCCGGCATGTTGCTCTACATTTAATGTTCTATACCACAAAACCACTTTGCAGGGCAAGCGGAAACTTGCGCAAGGATCGCCGTCAGGGCTTAAAGAATGCCGCCGCTATGAATGCGGCAGTCAACGGCGAGCGCGCCCTGCCTTCGTACTCGAGCGCTTCGAGGACATCTGTCGCCATGCCCTCCGACTCCGGCTGGAAGTGCACCGCGCTCCTGAAACCCTTCGGCCTCAGCCCGCACTCTTCGGCAATGCCCGTTATCTCGGCCAGGCAAAAAAACGTGGCCCCATGCCACACCGACGACGGAGATTTAGCTTTTTCCATTCTCAGACGGGCCCATTCGCTATTGCAGTTCAAAAACCCCAACAGCAGAATGCCGCCCCGTTTCAACACGCGCGCGATTTCCGATACCGCAGCTTCCGGATGGACGACGAACTCCAGGGTGCAGACTGAAATGACTTTGTCAAAAGCCAGGCTCTTAAAGGGAAGGTTATCAATGCTCGCCCTGACGAGCTTTGAGCTGTGCCCCCCGTTCCTCGCGGCGAAATCAAGCATCCCTGCGTCTTCATCAAGGCCGACGGGGACGATGCCGCGATCCAGCAGTTCTTTGATGTATACACCGGTACCGCACCCTGCGTCCAAAACCTTCTCGCATCGCCGGGGCTCTGAAAGCGAAAAGAGCGCGTCTCTCTCCAGCCTGTGGCAGAGTGCGCCAAAGGGGGTGCCATACCAGGCATCATACGCGGAGGGGTTGATAGATACCATATCCGCCTTCGCTAAAAGGTCATCACTTCGCGGTCCATTGCAAGGTCTATCAGGGTCTGCGCCCCTGCCTGTTCGGCGCCGGGCAGCATCTCATCCGGCTTGACACCGAACTGCATGGTGCAGGGCGTGCATGCGTAGAACTTCTGGCCGTTCTCCACAAGCGATGCGAGCAGGTCCTTGATGGGCGGGAACGCCTTCTGGTCGGTCACCGTCTCCGCAAACCCCTTCTTGACGAGCATTACACCCTCGTTGATGGTGAATATCACGGTGTCTATCCCGTTGGCTACCGCGGTGTTGGCTATTGAAAGCGCGGCACCCGCCCTCTCCGGGGCGTCGAACGAATGTGTGGCTACTATCAGCAATTTCTTTTCCATGGTTACCTCGTTAGAATGTTAAATTCATATCCGCCTTCATGACCACGTCCTTGTAGTAAGTGGCCGGGTCCGCGACCTTGACGCCGTCATAGAAGTCGCTTACCTTTATGTCGAACAGCTCCTTGTTCAACGGGCACGCCCAAACGTGCGCCTTCTCTGCGATCAGGAAGAACATAAGGTCCTCCGCGCTCGGGAGGTTCATATCGTCCATCTTCTTAAGGACGGCCTCGCCCGCCTCCGGTGGCATGTCCGGCAGGCATTTAAGCTCCCTTATCTTGTCCTTGTGGACTGCGTTTATGCCACGGGAGCCAAAGAAAACATCCACGGTATTGCCTTCCCGGAGCAGGCTGAGGGCGGTCATGAGGGCGTTATAGACCTGGCAAAGCTCGTCATGGAAGCACATAATCGACACGTTCTTCTTTATCTTTTCCATCGTTGCACCTCCCTCTTGTGCTTGACTCGCGTCAATGCCCGGTCAGGACTTGGTACCACATCCTGATGCCGGTAATGGCAATGATGCCTGCGATTGCATGCCGCAGGTGCTTCGTGTTTACCCTCTTGCTCACCCTTCCGCCTATCTGTGCGCCCGGCACGGTGCCTATTACGAGCGCAATGGCGTACAACCATATTATCTGGCCGGTCGCCATTTTGCCGATGGTGCCCATGACCGCGCCCATAAGTACTATGCCGAGCGTGCTGCCTATCACGATGCGGGTCGGGATATTCAATAAATATATCATCACCGGTATATAGATGAACGCGCCGGGCGCGCCTACCATCCCGCCGAAGCATCCTATGGCGAGGCTCACCGCCGAGGCGAGCAGTTTGTTGTACCGTACGTCCTCGGGCGCGATGCCCTCACCCTGCTCGCGCTTGGGTATGAACATTACCACTGCCGCGATGACCGCCATCGTGGCGAATATGGCGAGCAGGAACTCGCTCTTCGTGTTCTTGGAGAACAGGGACCCTGCGAGGTTGCCGACGGCGTTCATTATGCCCATGTAGAGCAGGATGGACCTGCTCACAAACCTGTTCTTGTTGTGCACGATCAGGCCCGAGAGCGACGCCGAGAGGACCTGCACCATGCTGACGGCCGCGACCTGCTTCATGTCGAGCTGTCCCACGCCGAGCGCGGGCGGTACGTAGAGCAGAAGCGGTATCATGAAAATGGCACCGCCCAGGCCCAGCAGGCCCGACAGGAACCCGCCGCCCAGGCCGAGCAAGACGAGTGTTATAAGAAAGGGTATTTCCATGAGAGACCTCTATTACCTGCGGGGCGTGCGCATCCTGTCAGATGGTGCGACGGCGCCCTTGCTTTTGCCGTTGGAGGCCGGACAGCATACCGGCGAGGGGAGCGCGCCTTTGTACGTCTTGTCGAGCAGCGCTACGATGTCGGGCACGCGCGGGTCCTTCAGGAAGTAGCACCTGAGCTTCCCGTCCACGTAGTAGTCAACGAGGCCGTACCGCCTGAGCAAAGAGAGGTGCTGCGATATGTTCGGCTGTGATACGCCAAGCAGGTCTTCCATGTCAGACACGCACAGCACGTCGGACAACAGCCTCTTGAGCATCTGAAGCCTGGCCGGATGGGCGACGACCTTAAAAAGCTCCGCGAACTCTCTGTAGTCTGTCATGACGACTCCTCCTGCTATAGAACACATTCATAGATGCGAATATGTTTATATATACACCGGCGGCGGTGCGTTGTCAAGCGATAAAAAAAGGCCGTCCCGAGTCCGCTGGACGGCCTTTTTTAAAATTGGTGGACTGCTTATTTGGACGGTGCCGGTTGCGGTGTCGCTATGTCGAACGGGAACGGGGTCAGCTTCATGTCGATGCCGGTTACGATCTCCTTTTCCCCGACGGCGACCTTGTGCTCCGGATCACGCTCGTACATGCCGTAAGGCTCGCCCTTCTTGGGCACGCCGCCGAACTTAAGGCGTGCGGCCACGTAGTATGTCCCGGACTTGGGCAAGACAACCGAGTAGTCGCCGTCCGTGCCGGTGGGCTTGGAAAGGTATGCCGGCATGCCGGTCATGGCCTTGTCCGTATACACGAGCGCGTATGCCCCGGAGGCGGGCTTGCCGGATTCGTCCGATATCTTTCCGGAGATGCTCATCGTCCCTTCTTTCGGCAGGTACGGCGCGGCAAGGAACGCGCCCTCGAGCTTCGCTATGGAAACCTTCACTGTAGTGAACTCGCCCGCCCTGACCGTTACCGGGTTGCCCGGGTACTTGCCCTCGTAGTCGCCCTTCACCAGGTAGCCCTTCGGGTCGCCGGTGGTGCGCTTGCGCGCTACGATGTAGTACGTGCCGGGCGCGAGCTTCAGCACGTAGGAGCCGTCGGCGGCAGTAGGCTCCGAGATGAGTTTCGTCGGGACGCGGAGGTCGTTGAACGGAGAGTCGTACGCATATACGTAGACACCCACCGCCGCGCCTTTGTTCTCGTAGAACACCTGGCCCTTGACGCCGGAGTTGTTGTCCTTCGGCCCTTCCACCTTCTGTGTCTCCGCGCACCCCGCGGCAATAATGACGAACACGAGCAGCAACGCGTACTTCATGAATGTAGATTTCATGCCGTCCTCCTTTCGCTCATTCGAGATGAAATAAAATATATCACACGCGCATTCGTTTGGCAAGGGTCGGAATTGTTGCGCGACGAACTCGTATCTCATCATGAAGACATGAGTCGCGCGGATAAAAAAAATTTCTCGTGCTATAAAATTTATTTGCAATCATAAAAAGTTTGCGTTATACTTTCACCAATTTAATCCTGAGCTTGTAAGGGAAGAAGCTCGGAACGCGGAACGGAAGAATTGGTTGCCTTAAGAAGTCCGGTGGTGTGAGCCGCCTTGAAGAGCCGGGGACGACTAAACCAAAACTTCCAAGAAGCGTGTCGGGCTACTTTCCGAAAGAACGAAGAAAGGAGGGATTGATGGCAAGGATAGAAGAGGAAGAGGCCTTGTACGTATGTCAGACCTGTGGGGCCGTAACCTCTGAGAAGGGTCACCAGTGTACCCCTCTCAAGTCCAGCCAGTTGGCTGTATGTGAGTTCTGCGGCGCAGTCGCCGAGGATCCTCGGCATGTATGTATGCCCAAAGTCATGGAGCTCAAGTTCGTCTGCGAGACCTGTGGTCGTTTATCTGTCAGTGACGACGAGCTCTGCTACCCGGTTGCCGTTAAATCGGCACCCCCAATGAAAGGAGCATCTAGAATGCCCGGAGCTTCCGCAACAGCAAAGCCAAAGAAGGCCGCCGCGCCGAAGAAGGCAGCACCTGCAAAGAAAGCCGCACCCGCGAAGAAGGCCACAGCTGCAAAGAAGGCCACTACCGCGAAGAAGGCTGCTAAGCCGGCCGCCAAGAAGGCAACTGCCAAGAAGGCAGCACCGAAGAAGGCCGCTGCCGCGAAGAAGGCAGCACCGAAGAAGGCTACTGCCGCGAAGAAGGCTGCACCGAAGAAAGCAGCTCCGAAGAAGGCTACTGCCGCAAGCGCCAAGAAGGCAACGGCAGCAAAGCCGGCCGCTAAGAAAACGGCCGCAAAGAAACCCGCCGCAAAGAAAGCAACAGCCAAGAAGTAATCCCTCTTATTAGAAGCTCAGGATAGCTTATTACGCCGGGAGAAATCCCGGCTCTTTTTTTTGGTGGACCCTGCGGATTGATACTGCGGACTAACCGAGCGCTTCGAATTTCTCTCTTATCTCGCCGACCTTCTTCCTTGCCGCGGCGCGTCCTCTCTTCACAAGCTCTTCGTGCTTCTGTATGTCGTGGAGCTGTATGCCCTCGATGTCCACGCTAATCACTACGTCCGCGTGCGGCAGCTCCTGCTCTGCGTTTCGCCTCGCCACCATCTGCGTCAGGTGCATCGCCAGCTTTATCAGGCCGGTCGGCCGCGTATTGTTACCCTTCGCCCTGTAGTTGACGTCCACAGCGACCACGAGCCCCGACCCGAACTCCTCCCTCGCCGCGAGCACCGGTATCTGGTTGACGTACCCGCCGTCTATAAGGTAGCGTCCGGCTACCAGGGTGGGCGTGAATATAACAGGCAGGCTGCACGACGCCTGCACTGCGCGCGCGAGGTTGCCGGAGGTCAGCACTACCTTCTCGCCGGTGACGAGGTCGGCGCAGACCGCGGCGAACGGTTTTTTCAGCTCTCCGATGTTCCTTGCGCGGAGGTGTCCCTTGATGAACCTGTGTATGCCCTCGGAGCTGATGAGCCCCATCCTCGGCACGGTCGGTGTGAAAATGTTTCTCCAGGTGGTCTTCGCCGCGAGGCCTATGAGCTCGTCTATACCCATCACGCCGTCCAGATAGAGCGCGCCTACGAGGCTCCCGCCGCTCGTGCCCGCTACCGCGTCCACGGCGATGCCCTCCTCCTCCAACACCTGGAGGACGCCGAGATGGGCGATGCAGCGCGCCGCCGGAGAGCGCGAGTGCGAGTTTAGAGGATGGTTTGTGTGGTGTCATAGGGGTAGTATAGCAGGTTAGGATTACAATATGAAATAGGCGACTTTTCAATCATTGTTGATGGTGGGCCGTGCCCACCCTACGCGCTAACAGTATAACTCGTCATTTTCGCCCCCTGTACTATCTGCTATTATTTCCACATCTAAGCAAGGGATGGTATGCATGACCCACCATCGCAGACAGGTTTTTACAGCCCACGCGGGTGCTAATTATACGGTCCAGCGCTATGAGACGGGCGTACTTCCGGACCTGCTGAAAACGGGCGACAGCTCGTTTTCAGCCCGGCTCGGCACGTCCGGCGAATGGGCTGGCCGATAATTCGTCACCCGCTAAAAAACATAGAAGCAGATTCTTCGTTTCACTCAGAATGACAACTTTGGTGGGCCGTGCCCACCCTACCACTATATAAACGTAAAAGCAGATTTCTCGGCTGCGCTCGGAATGACTATGCGACGAACAAGATTGCTATATGGAACGGCTGCTAACCTTTAAGGTTGCACGGCCCTGTCTCGGAAAGAAAACGGATAAAGCAGATTCTTCACTTCGTTCAGAATGACAGTCTACGGCTTAATACCCCGGCCGGCCTCGCTCTTCCGTCTTGGCCTCGGCGATGCCGCCGAGCACCTTGTCCACAATCTCTGCGGGGTCGTCTATGAACGACACCAGCTCCAGGTCGCCGGGCGAGAGCATCCCCTCGTGGACCAGGTGGTCTCGTACCCAGTCCCACAGCCCCGCCCAGTAAGCCCTGTCCACCATGATAACGGGGAACGGCCTTATCTTCATCGTCTGGATGAGCGTGAGCGCCTCGAAGCACTCGTCCATCGTGCCGAAGCCGCCGGGGAATATGATGAACGCGGATGAGTACTTCACCAGCATCACCTTCCTGATGAAGAAGTGTCGGAAGGTTATGGACCTGGACAGGTACGGGTTGGGTTCCTGCTCGAGCGGGAGCTCGATGTTGAGCCCGATGGACTTGCCGCCGGTCTCGTACGCGCCGCGGTTTGCCGCCTCCATGATGCCGGGCCCGCCGCCGGTCACTATGGCTATGCCCTTCTCGGCCATCATCTTGCCGAGCCTGCGTGCGGACTGGTAGCGGTGGTCGGACTCCTTCGCGCGCGCCGAGCCGAAGACCGTGACCGCAGGCCCTACCCCTGCCAGGTGCTCGAAGCCCTCTACGAACTCGGCCATTATGCGGAACAAGCGCCACGTGTCGCCGACCTTTATCTCGTTGACGAGGAACTGCTCCTTCGAGAGGAAGGAGTTGGCCTTGTTATATGGTGCGTCCTTGGAGTCCATGCAAAAACCTCGGGTACGAAAAATTTAGATAAAAAAGCCCAACAGGGAGGCCTGTTGGGCTCCAGAAATAATATAGAGTAAATCCCGGCGAAATGCAAGAACCTATTTAAACCGCCGGGTAAGGGCTTAGTGCGCCTCCTCGCCCGGCATGAAGACCGGGAGCACCTTGTTCAGGAAGTAGAATATGACGAACGGCGTGGTGATGACCATAAGCGCGCCGGCCAGCCCCTCCTTGAACGTCTCGATGTTGTGCGGGATGATCGGGAGGGTGTAGTCCATGAAGCCCATGAACGTGAGCGAGAACGCCTGGCCGCCTATGACGACGTTCCAGCGCATCATGAACACGCCGAAGAGCACGAGCATCGAGGCGAGCACCGTCCTCCTGACCGTGAGGCCCGGCAGCAGCATCAGGATGAACGGCAGGAGGTTGCCTATGCCGTACTGCATGATGAATATCTTCGTGAAGTCCCTGCCGTATATGACCTGGCGCACGATGTCCCAGGACTTGACCGCGGTGTACCCCCTGAATATGACGTCGAGGAGTTCGAGCGTGATGGCCAGCACCATGAAAAGGAGCAGGTACTTTGCGGTCATCTTGACCTCGAATATCTCCACGCCCTTTATCTGCTCGGCGGAGAGCATGCCGGGGTGCAGTTCCCTTTTGCGCTTGACCATGAACTTGCGTATCTCCATCGTCACGATGTAGACAAGTATGCATAACGCAATGCCCGAGACGATTGCGGACATGATGAATATGACCGGCATCAGCGGTGTCATCCACAGCGCGTTGGCCTTGACCGAGCCGAAGATGAAGCCCGCGTAGCCGTGCAGGAAGCATGCGACCGGGATGCCGACCCCAGCCAGCTTCGACACCGCCTTGTGGTCAGCCTCGAGCGCCCCTTCGCTGACGTCCATCGCGCCGAGGGTCAGCACTGTGTGGATGTACATGAGCAGTGTCTCGTAGAGCGACCTGTCCTGCTTCGCGCGCAGCGCCCTCGAGTTGTCCACGAAATGCTTCCTG